>Ga0210409_10002041_pt1 | contig 24866 bp, 21 predicted proteins | sample IncBWH17MmetaG_FD_161649 | JGI IMG/M metagenome (GOLD analysis project Ga0210409, IMG submission 161649) | Forest soil microbial communities from Barre Woods Harvard Forest LTER site, Petersham, Massachusetts, United States - Inc-BW-H-17-M | ecosystem: Environmental > Terrestrial > Soil >...
TGCCACCCTTCGCCCGCCGAATTTCTCGGACGCACCGAAGAACTCGGCCTCATCGCTCCCGGCAAGCGCGCCGACCTCGTCCTGCTCGCCGCCGATCCCCTCGCGGACATCCACAACACGACGCAAATCCAAGCCGTCTGGCTCCACGGAAAATATTTCGACCGTGCTGCCCTCGACCAACTCCTGGAAGCCGCCAAGCACCGCTCCGGCAAAGCCAAGCTCAGGTAAAGGCTCACTGGGCGTTCGCGATCGGCACTAGCCCCCTCATCTGTGGGGCCGACTTGGGGTACACTGCCTTTCAGTTAAGAGGATTCATGGACAAGCGTATTGCTTCAGCCGACGACGCGATTGAAAAACTCGCCGATGGCGCGACGATCTTGATGGGGGGATTCGGACTTTGTGGGATTCCGGAGAGGCTCATCGCCGCGGTCAGACGCAAGGGGACGAAGGACCTCACGATCGTTAGCAACAATGCGGGCGTGGACGATTTCGGGATTGGTGTGCTATTGCAGCACCGGCAGGTCAAAAAGATGGTTTCCACCTACGTCGGGGAGAACAAACTGTTTGAACAATTGGTTTTGAGCGGGGAATTGCAAGTGGAATTGAATCCGCAGGGGACGCTTTCGGAGCGGCTGCGCGCAGGCGGGGCGGGGATTCCCGCGTTTTACACGCCTACGGGGTATGGGACGATGGTCGCGGAAGGTAAAGAAACACGCGAGTTCGAGGGGCGGATGTATGTGATGGAGCGGGGGCTGCGGGGAAATTTTGCTTTCATTAAAGCGTGGAAGGGGGACCGCTGGGGCAATCTCATTTACAGGAAGACCGCGCGGAATTTTAATCCCATGATGGCTACGGCGGCTGACTATGTGATCGCTGAGGTTGAGGAACTCGTCGAACTGGGGCAGCTCGATCCGAATCAAGTGCACACACCAGGGATTTTTGTGGACGCTATATTCCAGGGGCCAAGCTACGAGAAGCGCATCGAGCGACGGACCACTAGGAAACACTGAGATGAGCTTCTACCGGTGGGTCAGCATCGCGGCCTTCGTCCTCGTGGCCTACGACCTCATCGCTGGGAAAATTACGTGGGGCAGTTGCATCCTCTTTATGCGGGCCGGTGCCACGCGCCGCGATGACCCAAAACATTTTTGGATAGCTGTCGCGTGGAGAACGACGATCGCCGTAGGATTGGCCGCGTTGGCGTTTTTTCACGTTCCCGATCCTGGGCCGAGGTGAGATCGAAGGCTCTCTCATGCCACTAACCGAAGAACAAAAGCGTGAACGAATTGCGCGGCGGATTGCGCTCGAATTGCGCGATGGATACTACGTCAATCTTGGCATCGGGATGCCGACGCTTGTGGCCAACTACGTGCCAAAGGGCATGGACGTTATTTTGCAATCGGAGAACGGGATGCTTGGCGTCGGGCCTTATCCGCTTGAATCGGAGGTGGATCCGGACCTTATCAATGCGGGAAAGGAAACCGTTACCGAGCTCCTGGGCTCTGCTTATTTTTCTTCAGCTGATTCGTTCGGGATGATTCGCGGTGGCCACGTGGACCTGACTGTTCTCGGCGCCCTGCAAGTGGATGAAAAAGGGACGCTCGCGAACTGGGCCATACCGGGAAAGATGCTGAAAGGGATGGGTGGCGCGATGGACTTGGTCGCGGGAGCCAAACGCGTGTTCATCGCCATGGAGCACGCTACGCGGGACAACAAGCCAAAGATTTTGAAAAAGTGCACGCTCCCGCTCACCGGCGTGGAGGTCGTGGACCACATTGTCACAGAGCTTGCGCTCATTGACATTACGGCGGAGGGGCTTCTGCTCCGCGAGTTGGCACCGGATGCCACGCTCGAGCAAGTGCAATCCCTCACAGAACCAAAACTCCGCATTCCGCCCGGCGGTCCCAAGGCCATGCTCATCTGACCACGTGTAGCTTTCTCGCTTTGATCCGCGCGAATAAGACTAAAACTGAGAATTGAAAACTTAGGGCGGTGTGGGGCTGCTCAGCCTTCGAGTTGTGCTGAAGGAATAGTGGAATCCGGAGACGACGCTGAAGGTCGTGACGGCATAAATCAGAATGCGGATGAGCAGCGCAAGATGGAGAGCGGGATACGCGGCAGCAAGAACCACGGCAAAGACAAGAAGAATCTGACACCCGGTGGTGAGCTTGCCATAGATGCTGGGGGGAAACGGCTGGTAGCCGGAGATCAGAAGAATCACAACGGCGACGATGAGAATCAGGACGTCGCGGCTCAGCACCAAAATCGTCAGCCACCACGCCAGTTGCTTCTTAAACGCCAAAATGATGAAGGAAGAGGAAAGCAGCAGTTTATCCGCGATGGGGTCGAGATAGGCTCCCAGGGCGGAGCGTTGGTTGAGCTTGCGCGCGAGCAGGCCATCAATGCCGTCGGAGAGTCCGGCGACAACCAGGACCAGGAGTGCCCACCGGTACTCTTCGTAGGAAATGAGTATGAGAAAAACCGGCAAGAAGCCGAGGCGGAGAAAGGTGATTTGATTGGGTACCGTCCAGATGCGGCCTTTCATTGTGCTTCAGGATAACGCAGTTCGGGCAAACTGGGTCAGGCGAATTGCGTCACGCGAATTGCGCGAGATAGTCAGTTAGCGAGCGGCCGATTTTCCGGGCGAAGAGTTCGTTCATGGAGGGGATGGAGCCAGACGGTTCATCGAGCGAGATGCGCTCGACGCGGTTCATGGGGAAGAAAATGGTGGGGAGGCCCACGCGTTCGCCGTCGGGCTGATTAATCTGGCGGATGAAATGGTCGAAGGAATTGAGATCAATGCCGCGCAGCGTGATGCCCGAGGGGTTGATGGCCAGCAGCTCGCCCCAGACTTTTTCTTTGGGCGTGTGCAGACTGACGACGACAATGGAATGTGGGTCCATGAGAGATGACGGCAGAAGTTCGACTACAGGGTACAGGATTTCAGACGGGAGCGGTGCAAAAAGTCCGCGTTGCACGTGCTTCGATCGAACCCGCGAGCGCCGAGGCGTCGAGAGGAGGCCGCGCGCCTTATCCTTGTTGACCGGGCAGAAGATCGGAGAAGTGCAAAATCATGAGCACAAGACTCACCAGGACCGCGGCCCCCGCGAGCCAGCCCAAGACGTAGGCGGTCTGCTTTTCCCGCGCGTTCATCGGTTCGCGATCGACAAAAATCTTGCCAATCACAAATCCAGCGGCCAAGCCGCCCAAGTGCGCGGCATTGTCGATCCGGAAGGCTCCCATAAAGCCGACGGCGAACAACATCACCACCGAAGTGATCAGGCGGGAGCGCAAATCGCGCATGAAGGAGCCGCCGCGCTTGCTGGTGATCGCCAGCATGGCCCCGACAAGGCCCAACAGCGCGCCGCTGGCGCCCAGTGAAAAGTGGCCGGTTAACGCACTGACGAGGAATCCAAAAGCGCCGGTGAAGACGTAGAGAAAGAAATATCGCGCCGAGCCATAGAGCTCTTCCAGCGCCGGACCGAGCTGCATCAGAGACATCATGTTTAATCCGATGTGAAGCAACCCGCCGTGCAAAAACATGGCGGTGACCAGGCGCCACCATTGGTGATCCTGCATGAGATAGCCGAACGGCAAACTGATCCCGAGCTTGTAGGAGGCTTCGCCGCTCATTCCGGCAAGAATGTGAAGGCCACCGGCTTCGCCTGCTTGCGTGGTCAGGACCAGGCTGACACCGAACATCAGGATGTTGGCGACCAAAAGCGCTGAAGTTACCGGGGACTCCGATTCACCGAAAACTCCTGAGAGCTTTTTGCTTAGCGCCACCAGCGAAAATCGCAGGCTGGCCCCGCATTCGTGGCAGCGTGTCGCGCTGATGCCCACCAACACCCCGCACGACGGACAAATTTTCGGGCGCGGCTGCTGCTCACCGCCGCCAAAAAATCCGCGCGCCGCATTTTTCCAGCGGTCTACGCGCCATTGCCACCGATAGGGAAGGGCCAATTCTCCTCCTTGCGACCCGCAAACGGCGTTTCTATAATACCTGAAAGAGATTGTGGACTTTGGATGCGCGTCGAACGATCAGGAGAGAGCGATGGATCAATTCGAAGAATTCGGCAAGCGCATCGACCAGGAATTCGCGCGGCTGAAGAGCATTAATAGCTTTGAGGACTTTGGCAGGCGCGTTGACGAAGAACTCAAGCGCGTGAAGAGTTTTGTGAAGGAAGAGGTCGCTCCCGAGACCGAGAAGCGCACGGCACAGTTTTTGCGCGAAGTATCCGAGAAGCTCACTGAGGCGGCTAGTTGGATCGAAGCGCGCAATGCCGCACGCCCCGCGCAGCCTCCGAAAGACGCGAAATCATGATTTGGGCAGACTTGTGATTTCAGCCCGGGCCTCCTTCGGTAGTCCGGTCGTCCTTCAACTGCTCTACATCCCTACCCTTGTTTTTCTTCTGACGCTTTCCGGCTGTGCTTCGCACAATCCGATCGCCGATCGGCGCCAGCCGCCTCCCGCGCAGCCATCGGAGACGCCGCCGGGGACTTCCGAGGCTGCCAAACGTTCCACGGACGTGCCGGAAATTCCGGCGAACCCGACGACGCCGAAACGCGGGAAAACCGCTCCGATACCGGCTCCTTCCGGGTATACGGAAGAAGGCAATGCGTCCTGGTATGGAGCGCCATTTCACGGGCGGCGCGCTTCGAACGGCGAAATCTACGACATGTACAAATTTACGGCGGCGCACCGCACATTGCCGTTCGAAACGATGGTGCGCGTTACGAATCTAAGCAATGGCAAATCGACCCTTGTGCGCATCACGGACCGCGGGCCGTTCGTCGAGAATCGCATCATTGATTTGTCGCTTGCGGCGGCGCGCGAAATTGAATCGGTAGGGCCGGGAGTCGTGCCGGTTCGCGTTGAAGTTCTCGGCAACGTGGATCTCACGGCAGGTTTTTTCACTGTACAAGTTGGAGCCTTCAAGGATCGCGGCAACGCCGAGCGTCTTCGCGATCGACTCAACGTAGCCTATTCGCCGATCTTCATTCAGCTATATGATTCTCCCGACGGCCTTTTATACCGCGTGCGCGTCGGCAAAATCTCTGGCGAAGACGCCGCTCGTACTTTCAGCGATCAGCTCCGCGACCGGGAAGGGTTCACGCCGTTCGTGACGCGGCTGGATGAAGGCATGCCCGCAGGAGGGAATCGATGAGCGCGAATTGTTTATTCTGCAAGATCGCTGCGAAGCAGATCCCTTCCAAGATCGTTTATGAGGATCCCGATCTTTTCGCTTTCGAAGACATCTCGCCGCAGGCGCCCACGCACATCCTGATCTGCCCGCGAAAGCATTTCGAATCACTAACGGATGCTTCGCCCGAAGACCAAGCCATCCTCGGGAAATTGCAACTCGTGGCCTCGCAACTTGCACGCGAACGGAACTTGCTCGAAGGTTACCGCACGGTGCTAAACAGTGGCCGCGGCGCGGGCCAGTCCGTATTCCATCTGCATTTGCATCTGCTCGGCGGCCGCCAGTTCCGCTGGCCGCCGGGCTAGAATTTACCGAAGGCTTTGTGCTTCTCGCTGCCACACCATAAACTATCGTTCGCTTTCAGGAGGATTGCATGTCCTTGCTGCGCCGGCACTTTAGCCCGTCAGCGGTTACTCTCATTTTTTCCATCATCGCGCTTTTTGCTTCTACTTCCGCGGCGCAGCAACCGACGGCGACTTCAGGGAAAGCTCTTACGGTGGAACGCATCTATTCGCAGCCGGGCTTGAGCGGGCGGCTGACGCGCGGCCTCGCGTGGACGCCGGACGGCAAGCAGCTCAGTTATTTCGAAGCCAAGGGTTCTGGCCGAGAAGCGAAGACGGAACTTTGGGCGATGGACGCAGCTTCAGGGGAGCGGCATCTCCTGGTGACCGCCGACAAACTCGAGATGATTCTCCCGGTGGACACGGGGCGAGCGACGCAAGCCACTGGGCTTGGCCGACGCTCCCCCGCGCAATACCAATGGGCACCGGATGGCGCTGGAATTCTGTTTCAGGGACCGACGGCGCTTGCCTGGTTCGACCCGAGGTCACAGGCGGGACGCACGCTCGTTTCGGGCAAAGCCGCTCTTGCCGATCCTAAGATTTCTCCCGATGGACGCTACGTGAGCTTCGTGCGGGACCACAATCTTTGGCTGGTGAGTGTGTACGAAGGAAAAGAGCGGGCGGTCACGCAAGGGGGGACGGAAGAGGTCCGCAAAGGCGAGCTCGACTGGGTCTATCCGGAAGAACTGGATATCAAGACGGCGTACTGGTGGTCGCCGGATTCCAGCGCGATCGCTTATCTCGAGATGGATGAACGCAAGGTCTCGCAATACCCCTTGGTGGATTTTTCCGTCCCCAGTGGGGAAGCGGATCTGGAGCGCTATCCCGTCGCGGGCGGCGAGAATCCGGTTGTTCGCGTGCTCGTAACTGCGGTGAGCGGCGGAGAGCCGCGCGTGATGGACGTTGGGGCGGAAACCGATATTTATATTCTGCGTGTCAACTGGCTCACCGACTCGAAGCGCCTTGCGATTCAGCGTCTTAATCGCACACAAACCACTCTCGAGCTTCTGATCGCCGATACCGCCACCGGCAAGACGCACACCGCGGTGACGGAAACGGATCCCAACTGGATCAACGTGAGCGACGATCTCTATTTCCTCAAGGACGGCAAGCGCTTCCTATGGTCGAGCGAACGCAGCGGCTACCGGCATCTTTATCTTTATGACCTTGACGGCAAACAGCTTACGCAAATTACGAAAGGCGAATGGGAAATTACTGCGCTTAACGCTGTCGACGAATCCAAAGGGCTCGTCTACTTCACGGCCACGGAAGCGTCTCCAACGGAGCGGCAGCTTTACGCGGCTGGACTCGACGGATCCGGATTCCTAAAGATCACGAAGGACAGCGGCACGCATGATGTAAATTTCGCGCCGAACGCTGCGGCGTTTTACGACACCTGTTCGAATGCTACCACTCCGCCTCGCCAGAATTTGCATCGCGCAGATGGTTCGCGCATCGCCACTATCAATGAAAACAAAGTCGCCGAGCTCGCGGATTACGGCCTCTCCCCCATGGAATTCCTTCACGTCAAATCCCGCGATGGCGTGATGCTCAACGCCAGCATGATCAAGCCGCCAAGTTTTGATCCGCAGAAAAAGTATCCGGTTCTCGTCTACACCTACGGCGGCCCGCACGCTCAAGTGGTGCGCAACGCTTGGGGCGGCGCCAATTTTCTGTGGCATGAGCTGATGGCGCAAAAGGGGTACATTATTTTTTCGCTCGACAACCGCGGATCCGCCGGGCGCGGCCATGTTTTTGAAGTGCCGCTGCATTTGCGCTTGGGTGCGTACGAGCTCTCCGACCAGCGAGATGGCGTGCAATACCTCAAGTCACTTCCTTACGTGGATGGCAACCGCATTGGTGTTTGGGGGTGGAGTTATGGCGGACATATGACGCTGCACGCCATGTTTGAAGCGGGCGATGACTTTAAAGCGGGTTTTGCGGGAGGACCTGTGACCGACTGGCGTTACTACGATTCCATTTACACGGAGCGCTATCTAGGTCTGCCGCAGAAAAACGAGAAAGGCTATGAGGTTTCTTCACCGGTGAAATATGCCGGGCAGCTGAAAGGCAAACTGCTCATTGCCCACGGCACCGGCGACGACAACGTGCACTACGCGAACACGCTTTCAGTAGTCAACGATCTGATTGAAGCAGGGAAGTACGTCGAGGTCTTGGCTTTTCCTGGCCGCGGGCATGGGGTGAGCGACCCACCCGCCCGTCGAGTTCTGATGCAGCGCGTCACTCAGTTTTTCCTGGATAACCTCTAACTCGCGGCGTAGCAACGTGGGAAGCGCGCGGCTCACTTCCTAAGTCTGTGCAAAAAAGGGGCAAAGCCATCCGGCTTTGCCCCCTGCTCACGGTCGATTCTTCGTGCCAACTTTTCTACTGCTCTACACTCTCAGTGCACGCCGAAATATTCGACGTGGACGTAGCGTCCCAGACGGGCGTTGAAGAGCAGGTACCAGCCGGGGTGGTGGTCGTCGTCATAGACGTAGACTCGATCGCGGTCCCATTCCCAATCGCGGCAGCGGTCAAGGTCGTAGGAAGCCACGACCCAATTCGAATTGTCATAGAGGACGACGCGTCTGGTGCGGAAATCCATGCCCCGCGCGATAAAGTCGCCCCTCACATGCTCGTAGCGCCCGTAGGGATAAGCCCGCCCGGGGCGGATGCGGTCGTGTTCGGAATCCCAGTTGGCGTGGGGATTGTGAGGGTTATCCCAGCCCTTGTGATTGCCGTTGTCATGGCCGTCGCCGCCATTATTCTCGTGCTTGTCCCGGCCTTCATGCTTCCCGTTATCGTGCCGATCATCCCGGCCATGCCGGTCGTCCCGGTCCTGTGCCGGCGTGGCGATCGCCAAGGCTGCCGCCAGAACCGCGAAAAACGTGCTCAGTATGATTCTGCGCATGCGCTTTCTCTCCCGAAAATGCGTTGCCGTCCATCCTTCCCTGTTTGCTGATTCAGAATCCGTCGGTCCGAATTGCCGAGGGTGGATGGGTACCTTTTTTATTGTCTCGCAAATCTTCTGGGTCATTCCATTTGGAAGAATGCCGACGTGCCTATGGTGGTACGCCCATCCGCAAACACACGACCGCCGCTGGGATCGTTTACGGGAGCAACGCGTATGCCGCCTTTTCGCCCGCCAGGCCTTATAATTTCGCCGACCCGGAGGTTACCTTGTTAAAACGCCTCTTCTGCTTTGCGGCGCTCGTTGTTGCCGTCAACGCGCCAGTCTCGTCCGGAGCGCAACAACCTTCTCAGGAAAAAGAGCAAATCCTGTGGCAAAAGCTGGAAGCCACCGTCAACGACGTGGAACGCAATCTCGACGGCGTTTTGGGCGTGGCCATACTAGATCTTTCCACGGGCCAGAAATATCTCCTTCACGCCGATGAAGTTCTTCCGACGGCCAGCTCGATCAAGATCGCCATCCTTGCGGAGTTCTATCGCCAGGTCCAACAGAGCAAGCTCAAATTCACCGACCTGTACACGCTGCAATCCTCGGACATCGTCGGTGGCAGCGGCGTTGCCGGCGCGCTCACTCCCGGCGTCACGCGCCTTACTCTGCGCGACGTCGCCGTCCTCATGATTTCTGTAAGTGATAATTCCGCCACCAACATCATCGTTGACCGGATCGGGATGGAAAACGTGAACGCGTTGCTCGATTCACTGGGCCTGACGCACACCAGGCTGCGCCGCAAGATGATGGATTTGAAGGCGGCTACCGAAGGCCGGGAAAACGTGGCCACACCACGCGAGATGATGACCCTGCTGGAAGATCTTTACCGCGGCAAGGTTTTGAACAAGCAGCTCACTGAGGATTTTTTCAATCTCCTGAGCATCCACAAAGAAAGCTACATTCCGCGCGAATTACCCGAAGACTTGCGCGTTGCCAATAAGCCCGGCGAGCTCGAAGGAGTGCGGAACGATTCCGGCATCGTGTTCACGGGAAGCCACCCGTTTGTCATCAGCGTCATGACCACATACCTCCGCCACGAACACGACGGCGGCGAAGCAATCATCCGCATCTCGACAGCCGCTTACCGCCTGTTCGACCGACTCAGCCGCGCATCGCCCTATGGCCGTGTGATCTCGCCTCACGATACTGGCAATCCCTGAGTCGCGCGTGAGCGCCATTTGCCAGGAATCGCGTCCTCTGCCGGATTTGTGGCGTTTCTAGATTATTTGTTGAGAAAGGCTGAATACAAACCGTTCCTCGTTCAGGTTCTTTACGGGGCGACGATGTCCTTGAGCTTCGACTTGACATGCACGGCGGACAAGCTGGAGGCGTCCCATCCGCCGCCCAGAGCCTTGACGAGGAGCACGCTGGTGACAAGGCGCTGCCCCTGAATCACGGCCATTTCCTGTTCGTTGGTGAGCAGGTTCTGCTGCGCGGTTACGACGTCGAGATAATTTACCAAGCCGCCGGTGTAGCGACTCGTGGAAATATCCAGCGTTCGCCGCGCCGAATCAACCGCCTTTTGCTGGGATTGGCTGGCTTGCTCGAGAACCGTCAATCCGGTCACGTCGTCCTGCACTTCCTGAAACGCAGTAAGCACCGTATTGCGGTAACTCGCGACATTTGCGTCATAACCGGCTTTAGCGAATTGCACCTGGGCACGGCGCGAACCGCCGCTGAACACCGTCTCTGCGACATTTGCGCCGACGGCCCAGAACGTGCTCTGGACGTTCATCAGCTTGGCGATGTCCGACGACTGCCATCCGCCGTTTCCAAAAAGATTGAGCGACGGGTAGTACGCGGCCGTGGCGATCCCAATCTGCGCGTTGGCGGCCTGCATTTGCCGCTCCGCTTCGGCGACGTCGGGGCGCCGCTCGAGAAGGTCCGACGGCAATCCCGCGTCGAGCGGCGGCGGCTCGTTCTTCAATTCCTTAGGTCCGAGATGAAAGTCCGGTGCAGGCTTGCCAATCAGCACGGCAATGGCATCTTCAAATTGTTTTCTTTGCTGCTGAAGGAGGATCGCTTGCGTCTGGGTGGTATTCAGCAGGGTCTCTTCTTCAGCGACGTCCAGTCCGGAAGCGACGCCGCCTTTATGCCGCGAATCCACGAGTTGCAGGCCTCGTTGCAGAGTTTGGACGGTGCGATTCAGAATGCCCAGCTCCGTATCGAGCTGCCGCAGCGTGAAATAATCACCCGCAAGTTCGGCCGTGATCACCAGCCGCACGTTTTCGAGGTCGGCGGCGCTCGCCTGGTATGACGCCTGGGCGGCCTCGATGCTGCGCCTGCGGCGCCCGAACAAGTCCACTTCGTACCCCGCGGTGAACGGCAGGGTGAAATTGTTCTGCGACACGGGGCGACTAACCGGAAAGTTGCTGTTGGGCGGACGACTCCCGGAAATACGCTGCCGCTCGGCCTGCGGGGCCGCGGCGAGAGTGGGGAATTGGGTTGCGATCTGCAATGCCGCGGAGGCACGGGCCTGCTCCAGCCGCGCCACGGAAACCTTTATGGTCTGGTTGGCGTCGAGCGCTTGTTTCTCCAGCGCGTTCAAATCGTCGTCGTGGAAAACGCTCCACCATTCGCCCTTGGCCACGGCGTCTTTCGGCGCGCTCTCGCGCCACGGTTCAGTGACATCCCACTTGGCGGGCACGGGTGCCGTGGGCCGCTGATAATTAGGCCCGACTGTGCAGCCGCTCGCGAGGACACACACAACGAACCCGAAAAGGGCGGGGAATAGCCTCACGCACTTCATTACGGTTTCTTCGCTGCCGGCGCGGCATTGGGGCTTGCGTTTGATGGGCCGTGTGTTCCGGCGAGTCCCGCTGGGGCCTTCGCCGTGATTTCCTTGACGCGCACTTCCTGGCCGTCGTCGAGAGAGTCCGCGGGATTCAGCACCATCCAGTCGTTCGCCTCGAGGCCCTGCAGGACTTCGAGGGTCGTGCCGTAGTCGCGGCCGATGGTGAGCGGTTTCAAGTGCGCTCTGTGATTCGAATCCACGACCACGGCGCGGAGGCCTTCAGCGCGGAACAGCAAAGCGTTCACCGGAACCGCCAGCCGCGCCCCGGTGACCTTCACTTGCAGGTGCACCTGCGCGTAACCGCCGGGGAGCAGCGCGCTGTTGTGGTTGGGAACGTCCACCTCGGTGAGCAGCGTGCGCGTGCCGGTGTCGATGGCCTCTGACGTTCGCACGACCTTGCCTTCAAATCGCTGGCCGGGGTATTGAGTGAGCTCGAGGTATGCGCCAATGCCCGCACGAATCGATGGAGCAAATTGTTCCGGCACGCTCAGGTAAACGCGAATGGGATCGGTCTGCGCGAGGAAAAAAAGCTGCTGCGAGGTGCCGCCGTTGCCTGCATTGATCAGCGTGCCAGTGTCCACGTTGCGACGGGTGATAACGCCGCTGAAGGGCGCGTAGACACGTTTAAAGGATTCCAATTCCTCGAGCCGGCGCACGTTGGCTTCCGAGGATTTCACTGTGGCGACCTTGGCTTCGAGATCGCCGACGGCGTTATCCACTTCCTGCTTGGAGACGCCATCCGTTTTGATGAGCTCCTGAAATCGTGCGGCGGTGATTTTGGAAAGATTGGCGTTGGCCTGCGAAGTATTCAAATCCGCGCGCGCCTGCGACAGCTGCTGATCCACTTCCGGCGTGTCAATTTCCACGAGCAGCTCGCCTTGGCGAACGCGGCTGCCAATGTCGTGGTACCACTTTTTCAAATAGCCGTTGGTGCGGGCATAAATGGGCGATTCAACGAACGCCTGCATTGTGCCGGGCAGGACGAGATCCTCTTGCGTTGACTCCGTGGTGGGATGAATCACGGCCACGGTCGGAATCGCCAGAGTTTCCGTTTCCTTGGCTAGCGCCTGATATTGAGTACGGCGCTGAAAGAGCGTCAGCGCGCCGAAAAGCACCAGCAATGCCACCACGACGAACAGAATGGTGAATAGCCGGCTCCCTTTTTTGTGTGGCTGCTCCTGGTATTCAGATTCCATCGGAACTCCGCCCTCCATCATGAACCAATCTCCGCTTGCACTTCCATATCGAAAATCTTCAAACCGTGGCCTGCGCCGGTGATCCGTCCGCCGACGTTCTCCGCTCGCGGCGCCCGTGAATTATAGAGAAAACGCAGGGCACAAAGAACAGCGTCGCGAACGTGGCGAAAAGTAGTCCGCCGATTACCGCGCGGCCCAGGGGCGCATTCTGCTCGCCGCCTTCGCCCAGGCCCACGGCCATCGGGACCATGCCGATGATCATCGCCAGGGCGGTCATCAACACCGGCCGCATGCGCACAAACCCTGCCTCGATCGCGGCATCCCGGGCACTCTTGCCTTCATCCATCTGTTCGCGCGCGAAGGACACCATCAGGATACTGTTCGCCGTGGCCACGCCCATGCACATGATGGCGCCGGTCAGCGAAGGCACGTTGAGAGTCGTGTGTGTCAGCAACAGCATCCAGCAGATGCCGGCCAGCGCACCAGGCAACGCGGTGATGATGATAAAAGGGTCGAGCCACGACTGGAAGTTCACCACGATCAGAAGATAAGCCAGAACGATTGCGCCAATGAGGCCAAAGCCGAGGCCGGTGAACGAACTCTTCATGGTCTGTACCTGGCCGCGGGTAACGATGTGGCTGCCCTTTGGCAAATCTTTTTCGATCGCGTGAACGTCTTTCTCCACTTGATCGGCCACGCCGCCCAAGTCTCGGCCGTCCACCGCGGCGTACACGTTGATCATTGGCATTGTCGTGTAATGCGAGATTTCGGCGGGGCGCGCGGTCGTACTCGTTTGTACAAGGTTTCCGAGAATTTGGGGAACCGCGCCCGGAGCACTTGCACTGATGGGCGTGTTCTGCAATTCCTGAAAGGTATCCACGCGATACTGCGGTTCCTGTACGGCGACGCTATATTCCACGCCGTTTTTGGGATCCAGCCAGAAGGCGGGGCTGGTCTGAAAACTGGAGCTGAGGGAAACGAGAACGTTTTGCGCGATGTCGCGGGATTGCATCCCCACGGACTGGGCCCGCGCCCGGTCGATTTGCAAGTACAGGGTGGGATTATCGAAGGCTTGCTGGACATGCACGTCTACCGCGCCGGGGATGTGCCGGAACTGGTTGGCTAATCTTTCCCCGATCAAATAGTTTCCGCGCTGGTTCATGCCGGTCACTTCCACGTCAATCGGCGCGGGCGTGCCGAAATTCAGGATTTGCGTCACGATGTCGGCCGGCTGGAAGAAGAACTGCACGCCCGGGAATCGTTGCGGAAGATTCTCACGCAATTCGTTGATGTAGGCCCCCGTGGGCTTGCCGCGTTCTTGCTTCAATTGAACGAGTATCTCCGCATCGGAAGTTCCGATGGTACCGGCGTTGCTGTAGCTCAAATTGATGCCGCTGTAAGGCAAACCGATATTGTCGAGGACGGTGGTGAGCTCGTCCTTGGGAATGGTTTCACGGATGACGCCATTCACCTGGGCGGCCAAGCGCGCCGTCTCCTCGATGCGCAGGCCGGTGCGGGCACGCATGTGCAAGCGAATCTGCCCGGCGTCCACCTTGGGAAAGAAGTCGCGGCCGAGAACGCCCACGAGCATGGTGGACAAAATGCAAAACGCCAGAAAACAACCGGCGAAGATCCCGGGCGAGTGCAGCGCAACGCGCAGGGCCCTGCGGTACCCTTCACGAAAATTTTCAAAGCTCCTCTCAAAACCCTGCTGATAGCGCCGGAAGAAGCCCATCTTCTCTCCGACGTGCTCTTCGGGGTGATACTCGTCTTCCGAGCTCAAGAGATACATGGCCATCGTTGGAACGATGGTGCGCGACCACATGTAGGAGGCCAACATGGCGAAGCTCACTGCTTCCGCGAGAGGAACAAATAGAAATTTGGCAACTCCCGACAGGAAAAACATGGGGATGAAAACGATGCAAATACAAAGAGTCGAAACGAAGGCCGGTACGGCAATCTGTTGCGCGCCATCCAGGATGGCTTGCACGGTTTCCTTGCCCATGGCCAGGTTGCGATTGATGTTTTCGATTTCAACGGTGGCGTCGTCCACCAGGATGCCGACTGCCAGCGCGAGGCCGCCGAGGGTCATGATGTTGATGGTCTGGCCGAGCGCGCTGAGGCACAGAATGCTGACAAGAATGGAGAGGGGAATGGAGATGGCGATGATCAAGGTGCTCTTCCAGTTTCCCAGGAATAGCAGGATCATGATGGCGGTGAGGCAGGCGGCGATGATGGCTTCGCGAATCACGCCCTGGATGGAGGCGCGGACATAAAGCGACTGGTCGAAGAAAGTGGTGACGCGCATGCCCTCGGGAAGCGCGCTCTGGTTGTAGGCAAGCATCTGCTTGATGTGGTCGACGATGTCCAGTGTCGAGGCGCTGCCCGTCTTGTAAATGCTCATGAGCACGCCGCGCTGTCCATTGGCCAGCACCACGTTAGTCTGCGGAGAGAAACCATCGCGAATGTGGGCAACGTCCCTCATGTAGATGGTCGCGCCATTGACGGTCTTCACCGGCAGATCGTTGAGTTCCTCAATGGTTTGCGGGCTGCCGTTCATCTCCACGGTGAATTCGAGAGGGCCAAGTTTGGCGGTGCCCGTGGGCAGGATCAGGTTTTGGGCATTCACGGCGTTGACGATGTCAACGGCAGAGAGTCCCTTGGCTTGCAGGGTTTTCGAATCAATGTCCACGCTGACGACGCGCTGCTTTCCTCCATAAGGAAAAGGCGTGGCGGCGCCCGGTACGGTAGCGAGTTGCGTGCGAATGAAGTTGTTGCCGTAATCGAAAAGCTGCTGCTCGCTGAGCGTGTCACTGGTCAGGCCGATCTGGATGACCGGAACGGTCGAAGCCGAGTAGATAATGACCAAAGGCGGCGTGGTACCCTGCGGCAGGAATCGCAAAAATGTCTGCGAGATGGCCCCCGTTTGTGCCAGCGCAGTTTGGATGTTCGCGCCGGGCTGAAAGAATACTTTAATGACCGCGATGCCAGGGAGCGACTGCGATTCGATGTGCTCTACGTCGCTGACCAGTGTGGTTATGCCGCGCTCGACGCTGGTAGTGATCCGCTGTTCCATCTCCTGAGGTTCCAAGCCAGTGTAGGTCCAGACCAGGGAGATGACCGGGATATTGATGTCCGGGAAAATGTCCACGGGGGTGCGCAGCAGTACCACCGGCGTGAGAAGAATGATGACGAGCGCCATCACAACGAAGGTGTATGGCCTCGAAAGGGCTAATCGGACAATCCACATACTCTGTTAAGTCTTCCCTCTGGCTACGGAGCGACCTGTGCCAAGAATACCCACCCCACAAACACTACCGGTGGCAGATTCTACTTAGATTCGCGAACGCATTTTAGCGGGTACGCCGGGTTTTCGAATACGATATATTCCAGGAATTGCATTCTCGTTCGGTTGCTGATCAAGGCGCCCGAAGTACGACTGCCAAACCGATCAAATCTCGCACTAGTCCAGTGTAAGCCGTTTAGAATGTGCTTGTTACGGAGACTGCTGTTAAGTGGCCCGTCCATATACTGTTTCATTGGATGCCCGCGTTCTTGCACCTGTCACACGGAGGCTCCCTCCCAATTTGGACTCCCGTTTGTGCGTTGGGAAAGCAGTCAGCGCGTGCGAAGGCAGAGAGGCAGGGAATTCCTACTTGTGGGTCATGGTGAATACGCCGTCCCAGCCCGAGGGTGGCTCATCGAAGAGGTAGTCCTGGCAGCGCTTCCAGTAGGTGCGGGAAGGGCCGTCATCGGGCCATTTGTCGAGAACGGTCTGGAAAGTTTTCTGCGCTTCTTCCCACTGGCGTTTCCGGTAGAGATCGCGCGCCTGGAGAAACGCGTTGAGACGCGTGCGCACCTCCTCCGGAGTGCCATAGGTGGAGGGCTCGCCCGCGCGGCCGATGAGTTCGTGGATGGTGACGGGCTGCAGCTTGCCTTTTACGCGAATGAGGTCCAGCTCGCGGAACACAAAGCCCTCATCCTTGGCGGCAGCATACGTTGTCTCGTTGACGAGAATGTGGGTGCCATAGTCCTTGTTGAGTCCTTCGAGGCGCGAAGAGAGATTGACAGTGTCGCCGAGGGCTGTGTAACCGTAGCGTAGGGCGGAGCCCATGTTGCCGACGCTAGCGACGCCGGTGTTGAGGCCAATACCGATGTCGAGGCGTGGCTTGCCTTCGGCTTCCCATTTTTTCTGCATTTCGCGCACGCGGGCCATCATTTTCAGCGCGGTGTTGCACGCTCTAACGGCGTGGCCCGGTTCTTCAAACGGGGCGCCCCAGAAGGCCATAACCGCGTCACCGATATACTTATCGAGCGTGCCGTGATGTTCGAAGACGAGGCCGGTCATGTCCGACAAGTATTGATTGAGGAATAGCGCCAAATCCTGGGCGTCCAGTTTTTCGGAGATGGTGGTGAAGCCGCGAATATCGCTGAACATTACGGTAATGTCGGTTTTCTTCGGTTCAACGAGGCGCGGATTCACCAGCAAGCGGCGAATCACTTCCGGGCTGAGATATTGGCCAAACGCGCTGCGCACGCGCCGCTTTTCTTTTTCTTCGAAGAGCGAGCGGTAGAGAGAGACAAGCAAGACATTCGTGGAAAGCGTTAGCGCAGGTACCAGCAGGTTGAGCCACCAGCCGTGAAGAAAGGCCCAGAAATTTATCGCGATCATGGGGACAAGAAGGCTCACCCCGAACCACATCCACCGCGGCGAAACGAGAGCCATCCAAATCCCCAGGGGTATGCCGAAAAACATAATCAGAAGCACATCCGCGAGAGCCTGGCGGAAACCGTATTTGAGGAATCGCTGGTTCAGGATATTGTCAATCACGTTGGCATGAATCTCCACGCCCGGGTAGTCCGTGCCGCCGTAAGGCGTGCCGCGGAGGTCGCCGATCCCGGTGGCGGTGGCCCCGATCAAAATAATTTTTCCTTGAAAGGTGCCTGGGACGAAGTTTTTTTGGAGCACGTCCACGATGGACTTGTGAGTGAAAGTACTCGCCGGCCCTTGGAAGTTGATCATCAACTGGCCACGGCCGTCCGGGTGTAAGAGCAGGACGTCGCCGAAACGAATTTCGACGATCCCCTGCGGACCATAGATCAAATTCATATCCTGCGCCGAAGGGCCGAGAAAGGCGCGCGCGGTCATCAAGTCCAGGGAGGAGTAGATGTCCCATTCGTCTGGATTTTTCGTGCGTCCATACGGAAGTACGAGAGTCGTCCTGCGCACGATGCCATCCGCGTCCGGAGGCGCGTTGAAAAAGCCAGTCCATGAAAAATCGCCATTGAGGGCGGACGTTAGTTGATCGAGATTGGCCTCCGCGCCCTGGGGCAAGAGGTTCGCGAGTGCAAACGTCTCCAGCATGCGCGCTTTTTCCTGTTTTTGAGCTTCAGGATGGAGCGGATGAGCGGGCGGGTAGGCAAAGAAGGCAATCTGATTTGCATACGTGTCCAGTGTGGAAGCCTCGATTCCGCGGAGGTCTGCTTCCGTAAAGAGAAAGTAGTTGCCGAGGATGACCGGGCCGAAACGCTGAATAGCAGCAGCGAATTGCTTGTCGGCATCCGAAGCCACGTCAAGCTTCTGAATCTCGGCAGCAATCACGGGATCTAGAGTCACGCCGGCCTTTTTTCGCTCTTCCAACTTCTTCCAAAAAGAACGCAAGGCGTCCGCGGTGCGATCCACTTCCGGCTTGCTGAATGTGATGTCAAAACCCACGACTTTGGCGCCGTCGTCGTGCAAGATGTCCAATGTCTTTGCGAAATAACTGCGCGAGAAGGGCCAGCGCCCGAGAACTTCCTGCGCGCGCTGATCAATGTCAATGACGACGATTCGTGAATCTGGATGCGCGAAGCGTTTAGGGCGGTATCGGAAGCGCGTGTCCAGCGTAGCGAGCTCGAGACGTTGGACAAATTCGAAGATGGGAGTCGGACGCTCGCCAACAAATGTCAGGACATACAAGATGAGCGCAAAAAAAGTGATGGACAGGCTAAGAAGGAACGAGACGCGATGGCGCCACCAGGACTGCAGCAGTTCGTAGAGGCTGAACAAGCCCCGTCGCTGCCAGAAACCGTCTGACGGAGCTGCCATCGCGGTTCGAGGGCTACTCGCGGAAGATGAAGTTCAAACGCACGCCGGAGACTTCGATGAGATCGCCGTCACTCAAACGAACCGGGCCGGGAATGGGAGTGCCATTCACGGTGGGCACTTTGTCGCCGGGGCCGAGGTAGTAGCCGTCGTCGCGCTGATTGATCTGCGCGGCCATTTGCGGTTTGAACCAGCCCTTGAGTTTGACGGTGGCCATGCCGGATTTTCCAATGACCGTGAGCCGGTTGGTCAAAACATATTCTTTTTGATCGGTGTTACCGTTCAGGACGACAAGAGTGGGAACTTTCATGCGCGCACCGGCAAATTGCATGGATTCGCCCATGGCGGCAGCCTGTTGCAGCATCTGGCGGCGCTCCTTGGTATCGAGCACCATCGTTTCGTTGATGGCGGGCGCCGGGGCCTTGCGGCCGGAATCCCAGGGCACGGGAGCGTCACCGCTGGTGTCCACTTTAATTTTGTGCTTTCCGATGTGGATGTTGTCACCGTCGTGCAGGGTGGCGCGCTCGATGCGCAGGTCGTTCACAAACGTGCCATTAAGGCTGTCGAGATCCTCGACAACCAGCCGGCCCGCTTCGAAATAAACTTTCGCGTGGTGATTGGACACCGCGAGATTGTCCACCGGCAAATCGTTATCGGGCGACCGGCCAATGCTGACTGGCCGGCTCCCGACCGGCACCTCTTTCACGATTTTGTTGTCAAACATGAGGCTGAGCTTCGGCATCTCACTTCCCTCCTGCGGAACCGTTTCCGGCAGCGTTTTTTCGCGCCCCACGGCGCAACCATGAAAACCAACCCTTGGGTTCCGATTCCAGGCGCACCACGACGACGGTGATGTTGTCGGCGCCACCGCTATCGTTGGCAATCGCGACGAGCCTTTCCGAGGCCTTAGTGGGATCGGTTTCCGCCTGCAGCGTTCCGGCAATTTCCGGCTCCGTCACCATGCGCGTCAATCCATCTGAACAAAGCAGCAAAATGTCCCTAGGCAGAAGCAGGTGCTCTTCCGCGTCGACCTCGATTTCCGCCTGTGCGCCGAGCGCGCGCAGCAACACGCTTTGCATGTCGCTTTCGTCGGCTTCGGCCGCGGTTAATATGCCGCGCCGCACCTGCTCGGCTACCAGTGAATGATCCTGCGTCAGCTGAAGAAGGCTGCCATTGCGCAAAAGGTAGGCGCGGCTATCCCCGACGTGAGCGATGCTCACCTTCGCGCCGTCAATCCATGCAGCCGTCAACGTGGCGCCCATGCCGTGCTGCTCCGGGTGCTCCTCCGCGGACTTAAAAATATTCGTATTGGCCAAGTGAACGGCGCTCGATAACCGTTTCAACTTGGCGCTCCAGCCGGGTTTTGAATCGCCAAACACCGGGGCATTTGGATTGTTTTGCGTGTCCAGGCAGTGTTTCACGAGCGTTTCCACGGCCAAGGCGCTGGCGATTTCGCCATGGGCTTCGCCGCCCATGCCGTCGGAGAGCACGAAGAGGTTCAGCGGCGTGACGATGCGGTAGCAATCCTCGTTGTTCCCCCGCACGCGACCCACGTCGCTCATGCCGCCACTTACGATTCGCACACTTGCTCCCATCGCCGCTGTGAGATTACACCCCGGCCACACCTGTATCTGGCAACCCTGCTCCCACGCTAACAGAGCCACAACAGTGGCGAAAGGCTTTGAACCCTACTGATTACTCGCTTTTAGGCCACACGTCGGCAGGCAAAGGCCGAGCTAACAGAACGCTTGGAGCGCAATCCGCATTTGCAGCGGTACCCATTTCGTGCCTAGGAAGCGAGCATCCGTTATACTTTTCGGCAGCCAAGAGCGCCCTGCCTCTACGGCGCTACACCTTTTTTCCATGGCCGGACCAAAAAAATCACCAGCGAAACGCATCCCCCGGGCCAGAGGGAGCAGGCTCAGCGCCACGCAGGCCACGCGCGAGCTGGAAGAGTTGAACCGTATTGGGATTGCCCTGTCGGAAACGCGGGATGTTGAGCGGCTGTTGGAGCTTATCCTCAGGAAGGCGCGCGAGATCACCGCGGCGGACGCGGGATCGCTCTATCTCGTGGAGTACGTGGGGGCAGCAGCAAACAACGGGGCGCGGGACCGCCGACTACGTTTCAAGTTGACACAGAACGATAGCGTGCAGTTTCCCTTCAGCGAACACACGCTGCCGCTGACGGAAGAATCGATGGCCGGTTATTCCGCGCTGCATGGGGAAATCATTGAACTTGCCGACGCCTACCGCATTCCGAGATCGCAGCCTTTCCGGTTTAATTCGTCGTATGACCAACAAGCGGGCTACCACACGCGTTCGCTCATCACACTGCCGATGAAGAACGGCAAGGGTGAAGTGCTCGGCGTGCTGCAGTTGATCAACTGCAAGCGCCAGGCGAAGGCGATTTTGGCGAATGCCGCGGCCGTGCGGCGGTGGGTTCATCCCTTTCCCGAGCGCGCCGTGCGGCTGGGATTGTCGCTGGCGTCGCAAGCGGCGGTTGCTTACGAAAATTCGCAGCTCTACCAGGATATAGAAAACCTGTTTGACGGCTTCGTGAAAGCGGCCGTGAAAGCAATCGAACAACGCGACCCCACGACTTCGGGGCATTCCCAACGAGTTTGTACCATGACGGTGGCCCTGGCGGAGGCCATCGACCGCGAACCGCGCGGCCCGTATGGTGATCTCCGTTTTTCCCGGGAACAGATGAAGGAGCTGCGCTACGCGGCGCTGCTGCACGACTTCGGCAAGGTGGGTGTGCACGAAGAAGTGCTCGTCAAAGCGAAAAAGATGTATCCGCTGCAGTTTGTGCGCGTGCTGGACCGCTTCGACTACATCCGCCGCGATATCGAAGCGAGATCCGCGCAGCAAAAACTGGAAGCTCTGACCTCGCTTTCCCGGAAAGAGCGCGAGGCGCGCTTGCGCGTTCTAGACGAAGAAGCGCGGCGATTGATCGGCGAGCTGGATCGGTTTGCGGATTTCATCGCCCGAGCGAACGAGCCGACGATTCTTCCTTCCGGCGATTTTGAGCTGCTGAATCAGATCGCGCAAAAAACGTACCGCGATCCTCGCGGGACCGAACGGCCCTATCTCTCCTCCGAAGAAGTGCGTTTCCTATCCATACCGCGGGGGAGCCTGGACGCGGAGGAACGCCGGCAGATTGAATCGCACGTAGTACACAGCTTCAATTTTCTCGCACAGATTCCGTGGACCCTGGAGTTCCGCGGCATTCCGGAGATCGCCCGCGCGCACCACGAAAAATTGAATGGCAAAGGTTATCCATTTGGCCTGCGCTCCAATCAGATCCCCGTGCAAGCCAAGATGATGACGATTTGCGATATTTTTGACGCGCTTTCTGCGTCGGACCGGCCTTACAAACGCGCGGTGCCCACGGATCGCGCGCTGGATATTCTGAAGCTGTGCGTACGCGACGAAGAAATTGACGCCGAACTTTTCCGCGTTTTTCTGGACGCACGCGTTTACGCTACGGTCGCCAAAACGCAGTGACTTTGCCAGCCTTCGACACAATGTTCCGCATGAATTCGCCTCTCCACTACAATCGCCAAATGCTGCTTCGCGGCGTTCTCCTATGCACGGCGTTCCTCGCAGCGACATCGTTCGAATCTGCCAACCCTCAGCGGCCACCCAGTGCTTCCGGGGCGCGGACTCTCTTGCTGCCGCGGCAAATTGTATCGGGCGAACGGGCCACCCTGGCGGTGCTGGACGGGAGCGGACGGTTGACGCCGGACGTCACCATTCAATTCTCGAACGGTGATCGGTTCACAACCGATGTGACGGGCCGCGCGCTTTTCGTGGCCCCGCTGGATCCCGGCGTGCTTTTTGCTTCCATCGCCGGCCGCACGGACCGCGTCCCCGCCGCTATCGTCTCGCCTTTGGAGGCCGTTACTTCTTCGATGGAGATCGTGGGAACTCCCAATGTCGCTTCGTTGACGGATCGCTTTGAGCTATTGGGTCGTGGGTTCTGCGGGGACGCGGACGCGAATCAGGTCACGATCGGAGGCCAGTCCGCGCTGGTGCTGGCATCTTCGCCGGCCTCGTTGGTCATACTCCCGCCGATGGACCTGGAGGCTGGAACTGCGAAAGTGGAAGTTGCTTGTGCGAAGCGGCAGGCGCCGGCGTTTTCCATGACGCTGGTCGAGCTTGAACTGCAAGCCGATTCCTCGCCGCTCAAACCCGGCGAGCGTCGCACGCTTTCCGTGCACCTGCATGGTTCAGCGGCAAAAGTATCTCTGGAGGCCCGCAACCTCGCTCCAAGAATCGCGCAACTTGCGGGGGGCAACGTCGTACGCGCGTCCAGCACCGGAGGAACAGAGAATGTGGCGCACTTCCATCTGACCGGGCGGAAGAATGGCAGCTTTGCAATTTCGATCCGGCTGATTCCGTCGCTCGCGCGCCCGCAATAGTCTCCTCAACTGGCAAGACAACCAGCGGAAAACTTCATCTCTGTGTCGATCCGGGAGGAAACGATCACGCACTCTTTTTGGCGCTAGCCTCGACAGTAAGCGGCAGCGTACCCTGCGCATTTTCCAAAGCCGCATCCGCAACACCTGCAGCAACCAGGCCTTCCAGCGTGTTCTGGGCTCTTTCGAGGCGCTTCTCGCCCTCACCGTAACTTTGCTGGGCATTCTTCAGGTGCGTGCCAAGCCGTTCGAATACCTCGGTAAACATGCTCATCTGCTTTTCCATGCCCGCTAGATTGGCATAGAGGCGCTTGGCATTTTCTTCGATTTGCATGCCGCGCATGCCCATAGCGATCACGCAGAGATGCGCGTAGAGAGTGTTGGGCGAAACGGCGATCACTTTCTTGTCGCGGCAATAGGCATCCAGCGGTTGCCCTTTGCTGTCCGGCGTCTGGAGAAGTTCGTAGTAGACGCTCTCGGAAGGAACAAACATCAGCGCGACATCGAGCGTGCCTTCCTGCGGCACGATGTATTTCTTTGCGATCGAGTCCGCATGGATTTTCACCGCAGTAGCAAAGGTTCGGCGCGCTTCCTCTCCCTCCGCGGCGATCCTGCGGAAAGCATCCAGGGGAAATTTGGAATCGATAGCCATCAATTTCTTGTCACGCAGCATGATCACGGCATCCGCCGCTTCGCCACTCGAGAAGCGGAACTGAGTCGCGTACTGCGAGGAGGGAAGGGAATCTTCCAGAAGGCGCTCGAGGGTGACCTCACCGAACGAGCCGCGGGATTTAGCGCCGCCAAGAATGCCTTCGAGGGTGTGCGCCGTTTCGGACATTTGCTGGCCGGCCAGTTGAACGGCGCCCAATTGTTTCTGGATTTGGCCGATCTGATCACGCGTGTTCTTGAGTTCGTCGGCCATCTTGGTCTGCGCGTCAGAAGTCATCTGCCCGGTGATTTGCGCGGAATTTTTGATGGCATCCTGCAAGGCGGGAGCGACGCTATCGAGGCGTTGCGCAACACTTTTTGCGATCGTTTCCAATTGCCCGGTGCTCCGAGCTTGCGCGCTGGCAATGGTCTGCAAGTCGCGGCGCAATTCGCCCATCTGCGATTCTAGGGCACCGCCCTTCTCACGGCTTTGCACGGTTTGCAAAGCCAGCCAAATTACCAGCACGGCCACGAGAAGCACCGCACCAATCAGGACTACGTTCATTCGCTCTCCAATGCGTACGCGGGAAACGGTCTTCTTACTTTACTCGTTCTTCTACAGTTCTGAAAACTACCGACGAAAAAAAGAAGAGGGCCCCCCGACTCTGTCGGGGAGCCCCCTTGGGTAGGAAAACTGGCTGACGCGGTTTTTTGTTACCAGCTCAACTTAAGAGCGAATTGGAACTGGCGTGCATCGTAGGATGCGCTTGACTGGCCTGCGCTGCAAGTCCCGATAGCGGTCGGGTCCGTGCCCGGAAAGCAAAGCTGATTAACCGCAGCGATATTCGTGCGGTTGAAGAGATTGAAAGCATCGGCGATGAGATCCATATTGAAGCGCTCGCCGAATGGAATACGCTTGGCCAGGCGCATATCCCACGTGAAGAAGTTTGGCACGGTGAAGCGGTTGCGGCCGAGATTGCCGTCGCAGCCGGCACCGGCCGTTGTTATGCCCGGAATGCTGAAGGTTGAGCCGCTGTTCGTCAAACAGAGATTCGCGACCCCAAACGTTACACCAGGAATGAAGGGTGAGGTGGTGCCCGTTGTGCCGCTGACAATGGAAGGCCGAGCCTGAGAGGCGCCCAGGTCGAGGCGGGTATCCGTGCCGGTGATGACGTTGAAAGGCCGGCCCGAGGAGAATTCGACGATGGGAGAAAGCGT
>Ga0210409_10002042_pt1 | contig 24849 bp, 19 predicted proteins | sample IncBWH17MmetaG_FD_161649 | JGI IMG/M metagenome (GOLD analysis project Ga0210409, IMG submission 161649) | Forest soil microbial communities from Barre Woods Harvard Forest LTER site, Petersham, Massachusetts, United States - Inc-BW-H-17-M | ecosystem: Environmental > Terrestrial > Soil >...
GGGGACGGAGCTGGTCAGCATGATAACTCGAGGCCGAGCCGATTCATCAAACATAAAGAACAACGAAGAGCGAAGACTGCGGAATGACTCTGCGAAGGCGTGATGCTCTTGCGGTTGACGCAACACCAGGCCGCCTGAGCCATTTTTGGACGAACTCAAGCTGGTTTCGGGAATTTGGCCCACGACTTCCTCGGGGAGGTGGTAGCTCAGCTCTGCCGCGCAAACAAACCGGTCGTTAACGGATTCCAACAAAAAGACCAGGCCGATCCCCGTGGCCAGGCCCAGAAAAATGCCCGCGAAGGCGATTTCGATCTTTGCGAGTGGGTTTGGCCGGGCTACCGAGGCCGGGGCCAGCGGAGTCAGTGGTTCCTGGTCGAGGTTCTTGTTGAGGTCGACCGTCTGAACCAGACCCAGCAGCCGATCGTAGAGTGCCTGGGAGCGAACCAGGTCCTGCTTCATCCGATCATGGGTGGCGAGCTTGATGCCGGCCTCAGCCGCGTTGGTCTCCCAGGCGCGGTACTGGCTTTCCAAACCGTCGATTTGAAGCTCGATCGATTTCTTTCGAGTAGCCATCTGGGCTAAGGCACGTTGGGCCCCTTCCTCTTTCAGCGTTTTAAGCAACTCTTCGAGGCCTGCAATCTGCTGGTTGAGCTTGACCATTTTGGTGTGGGTGGGCCGCAGCACGCGCGCGAATTGGTCGCGAGTGGCCTTCAAAAGTTGGACCTGCTGCAAGGCTTGAAAATAGGCAGTGTCAACGGCTTGAATGGCCGGTGACGACATGTCGGTTGTCCGATTCCCGGGCAGCGTTGCTGCGGACACCGCGCCGGTCTGGACCGTCCCGACGGCCGAAAACTGCTCCGGGGTCAATAATTCGAGCATGCGATGCTCGGTCCGAAGGTCAGACAAAAGCTCGTCCAATCTGGAGAGATGGCTGCCCGCACTGAGACCATGTTCAGTCAAATACGCGATGTTGTTGGACATTTCAAAAGCGGTCAGTTGTTCCTGCTGAGCTTTGATCTGCCCTTCGACGGTCTTGATTTGTTCGGTCAAGCCGGCGAGCGCGCCGCTGGAGCTCTGCTGGTGGGACCCGTTTTTCAACTCCAGATATCTGGTGATGACGGCGTCGAGAAAAGCGCGAGTGGCCGCAGGGGAACGTCCTTTGGCCTCCAGGTTGAGCACGGAATTCTTGGGTGAGCTCACGATCGTGAGCTGAAAAGGAACGCGCTCCAGTGGGCCGTTGGTCAACATTCGAGCCATTTCAGGAAAAGTCGCGCACACTGTTTGAAAAGCTTGCTGCTGGATGGCCGGGCTTCTCATCAGCTCAGCCTGCGTGCTCATGTAGCTGGACATTTCCTCCGAGAAAAGTCTCTCTCCACCCGGCAGGCTGAACCTGCTGGTCAGCCACATGATCGCTTCGGACTTGAAAACCGCCGGCTTGATGATGGCATAAACAACAGCCGGCCCGGTGATAAAGATCAGACAAAGAGCGACGATCCACCAACGCTTCAGGAGGGCGTTGCGGTATCGTTCGAAAATGAGCTGAAAAGAAGCTGCGGTCGAAAAGCGATCCGGCGACCGCGAAGCGACTACCTCCTGGATTTGGTTGTCGTCGGAAGGGAAAAATGGCTGAAGATCTTGATTCATAAGGAGCGGAGCTTGGGGTGTCGACACTCCGATGCGCCAGGGCGCAGCGAGGATGCCCAAGTCAGGGGTTCAATCGGTCGCATGAAAGTTGGCATGGTTAAAACTGTCGTTTTTCAAACTAAAAATTCACGGCCCGAGCAGGCACGTAAATCAAGTCCTCGGGCTCGACCGAGAGGTCCTTTTCAGTTCGGCCTTTCTCCCAGATATCTGTAACATTCAAAATAAAGCTTTTGCCTGGGCTGCCTTTGGATCCCGCCCGGACCAACCTCACCTGCTTTTTATCGGCGTAATCAGTGAAACCACCGGCACCCATGATCGCCCGGCTGACCGTCCAGGTTTCGCCGGCCGGGATCTCCTGCGGACCCGTGTTTCGCACTTGGCCGGCCAGGTAAATTCTCCGGCCGCTAATCGTCTTGTTGAGCAATTGGATACCGAGGATGACGGTAGCATGGTAGTAGGTCGTCTGCTCGAGCTTGGACTTTAGTTCATAAGCAAGCTCCCGACAGGTCTTGCCCGCAGCCTTGACCAGCCCCAGTTCGGGGACGTGCAATTCTCCGGCATCTGTGATGGACAACGCCTTGGGATCTTCCTGGTCCTCAAGAACTTGAAAAACAACAGTGTCTCCCACTCCAAGCCTTTGCTTGTTATCCAGCGTGTCCATGAGTCCACCGGCGAAAACCAAGGCAGGCTTCGTGCCGCCGGGCTGGGTTTCGCCCGGAGAAGGGGTAGCCTTATCTTCGGGTGTTGGTGTCGTTGGGGCCGCCGTTGATGATGGCGAAGAGGATGTCGGCGCAGAGGGTTCGTTACCGTCCGCCGCAGTGGCAACCCGGATTGCAAGCAACAGGAAAGTCAAAGCCAGCCCAGCCGCCCTGTGGCGAACAAGAATGTGCTCAGAGATTCGCCGGACAGCGTTCTTGGGGAGGCGCGCTAGCACTTGATCGACTCTGGTTCTCATACGCTTCGTTTAAAACTGATACACCAACTCCACTGAAACTTGGTTCTGGGCATAACCGTTAACATGGATATCGGAATCTTTGAGCCGGTAATACCAGCTCGCATCGGCCCGCCAGTGGCGGCCCAGTTGGTACTTGGCGGCTAACCCGGCATAGTAAAAGGTGAATTGCTCATGGTACAGATTGGCTGTCGTGGAGCCGAAGGACTCGTCGTAAAAGCTTATCAAACCCACGGGAGAGATGCTCAGCGCTTTGCGGGGCGTCCAGGTCAAGGAGTAGGCGAGGGTGGTTCCTTCGAGATTGGCCGCATTGAAGCCGAGTTGGTTATCATGGGAGAACGTGAGCGAATGGCTCAGGAAAGGGTCAATCTGGTGCTCGATATTCGCATACGCATAATAAGTGTTCTCCGGAGTCAGACCGGCGGACGAGGCTTGGGCCGAGTCGTATTGTATCCTCTCGTAGCCGCCGCCGAAACGAATCCTGATAAACGGCGTTGGGTTGATACGAACAGCCGGACCGACCCTGGCGCGCCAGGTGTCGTACAACCCTCGATTAGAAAAGTCGTTAATGCTTCCGGCTGCCTCCATTCCCACAGTAAACACGGGCGATAGCGCGAGCATGGCATCGGCGCTGAAAAGTTCCGAGGCATGGTCGATGTAGTTGTAAATTGAACTCTCGGCCCAGAGGTTCTCGTGATAGTAGCCGGCGGTCATGACCAGGTCATGCTGGTCCCAGGTCACCAAAGCTCCGACTCGGTTGAGGTAGCGCTGGAAAAGAGCTGTGTTGAACAGGTTAAAGAATTCACCCCCGGTCTCGTAAAACGGGCTTTGCTGGTAAGAAAACGCTTCGCTGAACTTAAATTTGAAATCGCCGCTGCGGAGGGTGAAGGCCAAATCGGAGTTCGGGTTAACGAGAGGCACGCCCGTGTTTAGCTGGGTGTTTTTCAAATACTCGTAATAAGCCAAGCCTACATCGAAGGACAGGGCATTGAACTGCCCGACCGGAAAGAACGCCGCGATGTCGCATTCCGGCACGAGGATAAAATCATCACGGCGGTTGTCGATGGTAAGGAAAATGTTGTCGATGTACTCCGCCTTCAGTCCGACGTTGAAATTGAGTCCGCCTGACCCCAGAGGGATGGCAAAATAGGGCGGAGCGCCCTCGGGTCTTTTGGCAAGGGACGAAGGTTCATTAAGAGGTGAATGGCCAAGTTGGTAGGTCTCCGGCGTATTGAAAACAATGTTTGTTGACTCAATATCCTGGGCCAAGGACGCCCCGGCGAGAAGCAGGATCGCCGAAGTGAAGGTGGTGCTGCAGGTCAAAGTGCTTGGAATCGATCCGCGGCGTGTAAAAGAAAATAAAAAACACGGACTTTTCGGTTTTCTCCTCATTTCCAACAGGATTTACGATTCCAAGCGCTAGTCAACAGCAAACATCTGTTCTGTGGAGGTCAGCGATTCGTGGGATTCCCCAGTGACACCTGCTGAGGTGAGTACTGAGAACCAGCCGGTACAGTTTGGCGCGGATTGAACGCGGGGAACAATTCAGGCTGCGGCGGCGGATCATCCTGCCGGCCAACCCAGCGCCTAAGAATGCGGGCACCGTGCTGGGCAGGTTGGCCCCCGTTATCCGCTTCTGCTGAGTCCACAGGAAGACGTTTGCGCCACTGTCCCGGACTGACACCATACCGATGTTTAAAACAAGCGTTGAAGTGACCAAGGTGGTTAAAGCCACATTGCTCCGCCACGGTAATAATCTTCAAGTTCGGGTTTCGTAACAGGCAGGCAACCCTCCGTAGCCGTAGTTCCATTCGAAATGAAGCTATGGAAGAACCGAAAAACTGATGAAATAGCCGATTCAAGTGCCGTCGGCTGCACCCGAAGCGCGAGGCTAGCTGAGAGACCGATAGGTTCAGAAAGTCCGATTCTGAGAGCGTCTGAAATACTTTCTCCATGTGCTCCTCGGCTCGCATAAAACCAGGACGACGAGTTCGGGCCGTCTCAAATTCCTTGCACAAAATCCTCGCCGCAATGGCCAGGACCTGGGCCCGCTGTTCCAGGCTTGGCGCGGCGGGTATTTCTGCGATGAGCCGCTGGCATTCGCTGGCCTGGGCTGCCGAGGCTTGAAAAGGCTTCAAACTGCCGAACTCTTCAGCAACGTCCTCGATCAGGCTCAACTCAGTAACATCCAACAAAGGGTACAGCTGCTCCAACTGCAGTGAAAACCACCTGAAAGCCATCCCGGCCTGTTTTGCGACGAACCGAGTTAGTTTTCCGTTTTGTCTCAGGACCAAAACGTCCCCCTGCCGCAGTTGCCGAGTCAGCCTCTCATCAGAATAATCCCCCGATCCTTCTGCGAGGAATATGAAGAAAAGGCCCTCATTCGGGGGCTGCCAGGCTTTCCCACTTTCCAAACGGACAAACTTCACCCCCAGATAATTCTCAAGCATTGCCGTAATCTTCCATGAAAAGACTTAGTTTCAAGGGGCAAATCTCTTATTCAGTCGATAAGTTCACCATTAGCTCCTTGATAATCCCCATAAAGTAAGATTTAACAAGCTGAACTTTTACGGACCCTGTGTCGGACCACAAACGGACGCAATCTCAACGTTTTCCCGGCTCGATCCAAGACCTTGTGACGCAGTCCCATGCGCAGGGATCACATCATCTGGCTCGCACGCCAACGCAAGCCGGGGGAGCTTCTCCAAAGAACCCAGTGCCTTTGGACCAAGAAATAGTCTGGGGAGATGATGGCAAATGAGGGCCCACGGGAAGCAACCCCCCGCCATCGGTCAACTTCTTCTTGTCGGTTGCTGGCGCCGGCTAAAAACGGTGCCACCAAGCGCGACCCCTATATATACTCAAGCCGTTGTAGAATAATATTTTATGTGTATTACGGAATCTCCATGCCATCACACACCCGCGCAAATCTCGCGGCAGCTTTTGGTTTCACCAGGCCGATATTGACGTGAAATTGCTGCTGAGAAAAGGGGCATTTGACTCTATCGAGATCGTGTCCCAATATTGGCCAATCTTGTCCCAAGAGTAGGCAGAATCTTGGATGCCGCTCGAATATTATCGAGGATGTTGTTTGGCCGTATGAGATAAAGCATTCAGTGAGGAGACAAACGAATCACCATTCAGAGCACGATGTACTTCAAGAAGTTTATGAGAAGATTTCTAGTGGTGTCCTCACTCGGTATCCTGTTGATTCCGCTTTTGGTAGCGTCCGCAGCTTGGCTTCCGGGAGGAACTATCGAGCAACAAAAGAGTGCTGGAATTATTGCAGGAACAACCGTAGCTGACCCGTCCGCCGTTCATCGGCAGGTCCCCTCCACCGTTGGGCACGGTAAAGCCCAGGAGAGGCTCGCTGGTTCGAAGGCCACTCTTGCCCAAGTAGAGTGGAGTCCTTTTCCTGCGCAAATTCCGGGCTTTGGGACCGTTCTGGCTTCGGCATGCCTGCTTTTGCCATTCGCTTTGAGCATGTGGGGAACACTGCGAAAGCATGTTTGAAGCGCTCGCAACGAGCGAATCCGGGAACTTAAGCCACGGACCTGAGGCGCCCCTGGCAGCCTAAAACGGAGCAGACGTTCGGTTCTCCCTGCCGGCTTCGAAAAAACTGTGGAACCGTGTGTTCCGCAGAGCTGGCGCAAGGGGTCGCCAGCGGTGCCGCACCTTTTAAGCCCGATGTTCGACGTTGTTTTTTCGAGGTTTCTTGGGTCTGCCTTGCCTTTGTTGCCTGTAGTGGCGGTAGTGAAGTGGTGAAAGTGGTGAAAGTGGTGACGAGTCGCTTGCATTCGAACAGGAGAAATGATAAAGAGTTAACGTACCCGTTTGGTCAGGCGCTGGCCGGCTCCATGCCAGCTTAACTACCGGTAGTGGTGATGCGACATGGCACGAATCGCAAACGGACTTTGAATGGTCAGGGGCCGAACGGACGACAGGGGTTTGTGAGGAGTTGCTGTGACCAAGTGCACGTGCGGTGTTGGAATGTTGGTGAGATCGCTGACGATATTTGCTCTGGTACTTATCGGCTTGGCGGGCTTGGCATGCCGATCTGAGGGAATAAGTGTGAAACTAGCGTGGGACCAGGTAACTGACCCCACCGTGATTGCGTACAACCTTTATTACGGCGGTTCCAGCCCGGACTACTACAGCTTCGTTTCTGCCGGAGCAAACAACACCGTGACCGTGAGTAACCTGACCGGCGGCGTAACCTACTATTTCGCTGTAACGGCCATTAACGTTTTTGGCCTGGAGAGCGCCTTTTCTGCCCCGGTCATCTACCGGGTGCCCATACCGTGCACGATAACGCTCGGCAATCTAATCCAAACCTACGATGGAACTCCAAAATCCGCGTCGGCCACTACAACGCCCTCTGGTTTGCCGGTGTCCTTGACCTACAACGGCCAGACAAACTCACCAGCCGGTTTGGGAATCTATCAGGTTGTTGCGACCGTTACGGATCCAAATTATAGCGGGAGCGCCACCGGTACGCTTATTATCGCCACAACGTTGGCAACCATTCAACTCACCGGCATGACATGGGTTTATGACGGAAATATGAAGGAAGCTTCCGTTACGACAACACCGCCCGGGTTGCCCGTTCTCCTGACCTACAACGGCGCGACTGGCCCGCCAACTAATGCGGGAAGCTACGAAGTTACCGCCGAGATTTACGACCCCACCTTCACCTTTGGCGCGGTGACAAATGGCGTCTTCACGATTTCAAGGGCAAATGCTGCTGTCCAACTGAGCAGCCTGACCTGGAATTACGATGGAACCCGAAAATCAGCGTTCGTGACGACGATTCCCCCGGGCTTGGCGGTAATGCTGACGTACAACGGTCAAAGCCAGGCTCCTTACGCGGCGGGCACCTACACCGTTATAGCCTCTATCACCGATCCAAATTACCAGGGCTCCGACACCCAGCTCTTCACCATTACAGGCGGCAAGGGAGGACCCGGCGTGACCTCCCCAGCGACGCCTTTCCCGCCCAGCCCCGGCAGCCAGGCGACCAGCCAGGTCACCGCGACGGGTGAACCACTACAAATACGCTGGCCGACCGGGAGCATCGGCCCTGTCAGCGTGTTTCATAGCACAAACCTGGCAGAATGGGCGTTGCTCACCAATTCGATTGACCGCTCGGGTTCGATGCTGATCCTCCAACAACCCGGGAACCATTTTTATCGGGCAACCATCGCGAACCAGGGAAGGACCAATCAGTTGCCGATGGAAATTGAGAAATTGAGTCACGCGAGCACAGCTTCGCAGCCAATCAATGCAAATCCGACGACCCAAGGAGTTCCTTAGGCCCTGCCGCTTTCCGCAAGCCGCCCGCCACTTCACCCCATCAAACAAGACGGCTTGAACGGTTGACATTGGGTTTTGCGGTTGACGTGCAAAGCTTGATATCGTCCCGCGCACCGAGCGGAGCAGGTTTGCGGAACGAGGAAACAAATTGAGAATGGACTAATTGCGTCGAAAGAATCCCGGCGAGGGCCATGTCGTCGGTTTCTCCGACAAAGTTATTAAGGCGGATCTTTTCCACCAAGCGGCTTACTGCCGCCGGGTTGAAAAAGCCGTTTTCCTTGATTCTCCGAGGTGATAAGAGTTCTTCGACGTAATCCGCGCCGGCATTGTGAAAGAAGCTGCGATGAATCGGTGCCCGATACGGCCGCTTCGGACGCTGCCAGATTTTTTCAGGCAGCCACTTTTGGCCAAGTTTCTTCAGGAGGTATTTTTCGGTCAACCCGCGCAGCTTTAGATTGGGAGGCAAGGAATTACAAAACTCCACCAATCGAAAATCCAAGAATGGAAAACGGCCTTCGATCGAATGCGCCATCGCCATCCGATCGCCTTGTGAGGATAGCAGATACTGCGACAGGAAAATCTTAATTTCAAGGTACTGGGCTCGCGCCAAAGGACCCCACGCCATAAACCGTGAGTCGAGTTGCTCTTGAACGCAATCATGGCTTCGCGAGGAAGCAGCCTGCCGCACTTCATCGCTAAAGAACCTTGCGTTTCGTCGCCCGTTGCGCCATCGAACCGCATGCGAGTAATCCGGCGAGTCGGTTTTCGACAAGTCGTTGCGAAAGAATGCAGCCAGAAATGAACCACTGCTCCTGGCGAGGTCTCCGATATCCGGATACAGGCGTTTCAGCAGGAGTGGCCGCCAGGCCGACTCGGGCTGGCTTGCCCAGAATCGCCTTATCTTGGCTTCCTTAAAGATGTCGTACCCGGCCAGGAACTCGTCGGCACCTTCTCCGGTTAATACCACCTTATATCCATGCTCCCGCACTAGTTTCGACAGCAGAAACATGGGAGCGGGAGCCGTGCGCATCAGAGGTACTTCGGCGTGCCAGATGACTTCCGGAAACACCCGACCAATATCCGCATGGGTAGCCAGAACCACTTGATGTTCCGTGCCCAAAAAACGCGCCATTTCGTGCTGGAATGAGCTTTCGTCGAAATTTGCGTCATCAAAGGCAATGGAAAAGGTATCCAGCCGATTACTTGTAAAATTGCGTATAATGGAGGCGATGATCGACGAATCCAACCCGCCGCTAAGGTAGGCGCCCACAGGCACGTCCGCCCTTAACCTGAGCTTCGCTGCGTCGATAAGAAGAGACGAGAATTCCTCCTGGTACTCCTCAAGGCTCTTGTGCCCTTCCGAACCATTCCACTGCGCGTCATGTTCTGGAAAGCTCAACGTCCAATATCGCTTCAAATCGATTTTCCCTTGCCGAACGCGCAGGTAGTGGCCAGGAGGAAGTTCGACGATGTCGCGAAAGATGGTCTGCGGGGACAGCGGAGACCAATAGGTGAATACCTGGTCCAGAACCGCAGCGTCGATTTCAGCAGAAATGCGACCGCTCGCAAGAATGGCTTTCATTTCCGAACCGAACACGAGGTTGCCGTCCTTCAGCGTGTAGAACAGGGGACGAACTCCAAGCCGGTCACGGGCGAGGAATAGACTTTTGTCCCGCGAGTCCCAAACCGCAAAGGCAAACTGTCCGTTCAGGTTCTTCAGGCAATTGGGACCATACTCCTCGTAGAGATGAAGCAACACCTCGGTGTCCGACGAGGTCGCAAATCGGTGGCCCCTGGCCTCCAAGTCAGGACGCAACTCAACGTAATTGAAAATCTCGCCGTTGAATACGATCCAAAGACTTCCGTCTTCGTTGGAAATCGGCTGTTGCCCACAGCTTAAATCGATAATGCTCAGGCGCGCACTGCCGAGTCCAATTTGCCCGTCGAGATAAATGCCGAATTGGTCCGGGCCGCGATGACGAATCATCGCGAGCATCTGCCGAATATCCTGTTCCGCGACAGGATTTCCTGGTTTGGTGTTAAGTATTCCAGCGATGCCGCACATAGAGCCTCGGAGGCCGTAATGTCATCTTTTCTGCCTACAGTGCTAGAATTTGATCGGGCATAAGCTCGATCGAAAATGGGAGTGTTGGAGCCGCAGAACACCTGAAGGACTGCAGATTATCAGGGTCGGGGACTGGGGCTGAAGCCATACTAACGGAAATCGTCAACTGCTAACCCGCTGCCTTCCATAACGCTCTTGAGGGTCCCAATCGGAATCGGCTTTTTTCGCGACGATCACCTGACGACCGTTGGCATGACGTCATTTCTGGTGGCTACCTTTCTGACTAACGCGCACAAATCCGTGCCTTCGCAGCACACGGATTACGTCGTTTGCATTGCAGACTGGGAAGTGATGGCTCAAGGCAGAGCGACTTCGAGTACCTTGGCATTCTTTGGAACATCTATTGGCGAGGGATCAAACCACAGTGCGAGAGCCTCCTTGGCATTCGCCACGGCCTCGTCCTCTGTGTCGCCAGCAGTGGCACAAACGGGCAATTCTGGGAATATGGCCGACCACCGGCCGGTTTCCGAATCATGCTCAACAAGCAGTCGCAACTTCATGTTATGGACAATAACCCGAACTGGAGCTGACGACAATTATTATGCGCCAAGGGGATTCACTGCTCTTCTATCAAAGTTCCGTCGTGGCGGAGTGCAGTTCAGGTTTTTCGAAGCACAGCTGACTTGTGCTAGCGCTAGCGGTCTGCAGATTCCGACAAACCGGCTGCCCAGGCCAATCAAAGTGCTGGAGTCCGAGACCAATAGGTCCGACCAACTGCTTGAGCTATCCCTGGGAGAACGGAGCACCTTCTACGAGCACTGGTGGAGAATGTAGATACCTTGCGGCGGAGCGCTTGGACTCAATATCCTGAAACACCCTTTCAACCTGACGGGCGCTGAGCCCAATCGACTCGCCGATTTCTGAAGAACTGAAACCGCTGTTCTTTCCGTATAAGACCAGGTCCATCTTGTCGTAGGGCAGGGAGAAGTAGAATTCTTCCTGCGACTGCGGCAGAGAATACGTATCGGTTGTGGGTCGTCTGTTGCGAATGCCATCAGGCAACTCCAGGAACTCAGCCAACTGGTATACTTGGGTTTTGTAGAGATGGGCGATCGGCTTGATATCGGCGGCGCCATCCCCCAGTTTCACGAAAAAACCCTGGTCGTACTCCAACCGATTCGGAGTTCCCGCAACTGCGTAATTCAAGCTGTCGGCATAATAATACTCCATCATTTTGCGAGTACGTTGCTTAAAATTCGTCGCCGCGACGATGCCCAAGTACGACTTCAAGTCCAAGGGGGCTTCCGCGAGCCTGCCGTCGCGGTGTTGAACAACTACCTTGAACAAACGGTAGCTCCGGTTCTCCTGCAAGGCCGACAATACGAGCTTGTTCTTGTCCCCGGTGGCAAATTCGGGAATGACGCGACGTATGGCTTCATCACGTCGGCGATAGCAACCGGCGGCTTCGAGGATCGGTGAAATGTCTTCCAAAGCATGTTGGATCCCGAGATGGTCCACCAATTCGCGGCTCAAGGCGAGTGTTTCGCTGGCTGAATCCCGCTCGGGCATAAGCAGCCCGAAAACACGTTCTTTGCCTAATGCTCGGACAGCCAATGTCGCCACGACTCCGCTGTCCACTCCCCCGCTGATTCCAATGACGGCGCCTTTCTTTTTGAACTGGCGCAGAATCGTCTCCCGCATTGCGGTTTCAATGCGTCGAGTCTCATTGGCGTAGTCCAGCTTCAGCAGCGAGGGGCTTAATCTCCCCTCCTTCGTAACGTTTTGCATTGATGTGCTGCGGAGGCTACCCCTCAGAGCACCGAAAATCCAAGGATTTTTTGATCCGCTCAGGCCACAGAGGCCACCGCCGTCCGCTTCTCCATAAGGAACCTGACGATTTTACTAATGCTGTCCAGATTATCAGGTGTGACCTCCTCCGGATCGATTCTCAGACGATACTTTTCTTCCAGGAACATGATCAGTTCCAGCACCCCAGTGGAATCAACTGTTCCGCTATCCAAGAGCGAGGTGTCGTCCTGCAGTGTCGCACCATCTCCAAAAAGGAAATTTGACACGATAAAATCTCTTACCTCTTTCGAATGATTCATTGAATTCTTCAAACGTTGCTTGGTTTGGCTTGCCCTACCCTGGACGACTTGGGGTCCGTCAAAACAGTTTTCTTTTCGGCTTCCGAGTCGACGGCGGCCTCACCGGAGCTTGTGCCCGGAACGTCACCTCTAAATTGTCCGACAATCGCGCGGACATTGCCCGCTTCGTCAGGGAATCCATTCACTTTGGCAAAACGAGCGTCTCTTGAAAGTCGCCGCATCATGCCGTTGCCCTGCCCCAGACCAACCTCAAAGGCCAGCCATCCCCCCGGCTTCAGAAAGCGTGGGGCCTCGTGAAGAAGCCGCAAAAGCACACGTACCCCAAGCGGTCCGCCATCAAACGCGAGCCTTGGTTCATGTGCGATAATCTCAGGGCTCATCGAAGAGAGTTTCGACGGATCGATGTAGGGAGGATTGCACATGATGAGAGCGAAAAAGTGGTGAAATCCCTTTGAATCAAATGGCTCGAACAGATCCCCGCATGAGAACCGAACGCGATCAGCACATCCCAACTGCTTTGCATTGACCGCAGCAAGGTCGATCGCCTCCTGCGAAATGTCTACTCCAAATACTACGGACACTGGGCAGTGAACCGCGATGGCGCACGCAAGATTCCCCGAGCCGGTGCACAAATCCAGCACTTGCAGCCCGCCTTCAACGGGCGGAATGGCTCGATTGAGCAGATCGCAAACTGCGTTGCCCAGGATCTCGGTTTCTTTTCGAGGGATCAGAGCCTGGCTGGAGCAAGCGTACTCCAAACTCATAAACTCTTGCCGTCCAGTAATATACGCAAGCGGAACGCCATCCTCACGCAATCTGAGGAGTTCACCCAGTTTCTGGCGTGATTCGGCGGCAAGCACAGGCAAATCCAACGTCATGGCAGTCTCCGTCGAAACGGGCTTACCAGCAGCGCAGAACCAAAGGCTGCGAACGGTTGCTTCGGTGGTCTCGTTTGGCTTGTCCGGTGAATTCGAGAACCGGGATCGATAGTGATCAACCAGTTCTCTAAAATACTTAAGAACATCATTTTCCATGCGAAACTACGCCGAGTTCGGGCTTTTGCAGATACGGTGTATTACTTACCTACCAGCAGATCTTTCTTTATCTTGCCGTTATCGGTTTTAGGTAACTCTGGAAGCAACTCGACCGAGCGTGGCACCATAAAGTTCTCCAGACGCGCAGAACAGTGCCGGAGGATTTCCCTGACGCTAATCTCCACGCCGTCTTCAAGTACCACAAACGCTTTAACGGCTTGGCCCAGCGCTTCGTCAGGAATGCCGATAACCGCAGCCTCTTTGATGCCTTTCAAGCCATAAAGCACATTTTCGACCTCGACAGGGCTGATCTTCTCTCCGCCAGATTTTATGATGTCATCATTGCGGCCCTGAAAGTAAAAGAATCCCTCTTCATCCATCGTGAACCAATCCTGCGCGCAAAGAATTCGCTCACCAGGCAGATTGCCGGGCTTCAGCATTTTTGCGGTCCTCTCGGGATCATTCCAGTAGCCGAGCATCACGTGCGGGCCGCGAACGTGCAGAATTCCCGGTTCTCCCGGTCCAACTGGCTTGCCCTCGGGGGAGAGCAGAAACATTTCGGTGCCTGGAATGGGTTTGCCCACTGAACCGCGTTTCGCGTCAATCAGCTCGGGCTCCAAATAACTCACGCGCTTGCACTCCGTAAGCCCATACATCGCGAAAATTAATGCATTGGGGAAAATCCTTCGGAGGGAAGGAATGTAATCTGGAGGCAAAGCCGCGGCTGTATTAGTGAGGCGCCGAACCGACGGAAAACAAAGAGGAACCTTCTGATCCATCGATAGCAAGTGGGAGTAGATCGTCGGAACTCCCGGAAAGACGGTGATGTCGTGCTGTTTTATTTGGTCGAGTACCCTGCCGGCGTATGCGAATGACCGCTCCAAAACGAGGGTCGCACCCAAGCCAACCGCCATGAGCAGTTGGTAAAGCCCATAATCAAAAGCCAAGGGCAACACATTGATCAGGCGGTCCTGCTCGTTCAGGCGCAAGTACTCCGTAATGCTGTCGCGAGCAAACACCATCGATTGGTGTGTCATTGTCACCCCCTTGGGCGTACCGGTGCTTCCGGAGGTGAAAATGAGGGCGGCGACGTCAAGGGGTATATTGAAAACTGGACGATCGAGGGGCGATTGATTCTCCAAAGTCCGCCAGTAATCTTCGACCTGCACTCCGGTCGGTTCTGAGCGCGCATGCTGAGCAGCTCCGCGGCAAATCACGCGATTGAGAATCTCGGGGTCCGACAACAACGGCGCAAACTGCGGCCAAAGATGCTCATCAGTAATAAGAATCCTCGCATTGCTCTTTTCAATGAGGTACCGAAGCTTGTCAGTCTTGGTCTGCGGGTTTACGACCACAAAAACACCACCTGCCCAAAGCGTCGCCCAGATGCCGATCACGCACTCCGCCGTATTGTCTGCATAGATGATGACGCGGTCCCCTCGACGCAGTCCAAAGCGAACAAGAGCGCCCGCACAACGGCGGACGTTGTCGAACAATTCACTGTAAGTAAGCGTCCCCTTTTCCGTGATGAGAGCAGGCTTGACTGGAAAATCATGCGCCGCTGCCAAAAGGCTATCGTGCAGCAAACGCTGGAAGCCTGGTTTCGGAGGTAACTGTCCTTCCATACCGAGCAATAGTGCCGTCCGCTATGTGGACGTGCTACTGACCGCAGAGGACTGTGACACCCACCTCTGAAGGGATTGAGTAAGGGCCTCGCGAACATTTCGCAATCGGATCCCAGTCGCGAGCAACTTCGAGACATCCAGGATGCAGTCAGAGCGTGGCTCCTTTCCATCTCGCGTCGAGGAAGCAGGATCGTACACCATCAGCTCAAAACGCCGAGGCGGCTTAAGGATCCTCTGGATCATCTGCGCCACTTCGTGCGTGGTGACGGCCCCAGGATTAACGATATTGTAAATGCCAAATGCAGCGCGTCGATCCCAAAGCGCCAAACAAGCAGCAACGCACTCGTCGAGCTGGGATAGCGAGTTGATTGCGTCTCGGAACCTCCAACCGTCGCGCAATTGGGAGAGGAAATTTCGTGGCTCGTCCTGCTCATTAAAAGGCATCCGTAAGCGCCACAGATAAATCTGCATCTGGTCCCGGATAGCTTCCTCCGCTAGAGCTTTGGTTCCGCTATAAAATGTGCAGGGTGCGCGTTTGAAAGAAAAATTGGGCTCATCCATTTCTGTAAAGCCCCTGATCCTTTCAGGATGGGTTGTAAAGAGCCGTCGAAGAGCCGGTCGGCTCAAATCCTCCTCGATTCGAAAACCACCGTTTTCCCCTACTTTGGCACCAATGTAAATACTGCCTGAGGAGATATGAGCCCAAGGAGTTGCAGTGGCGCCACAGACGCGCGCAATCGTTTGAGGTAAGAACGTGTTCGATTGCAGCATTTCAACGCGCTCCGACTCAGCGAGATCCTCATTCGTTCTAACCGGATATTCAGCAGCATTGATGACCAGGTCGGGACGGACCTTGCGGATATAATCAAATAGGAATTCGAAACGCGTGTAATCGAACGCATTTCTTGCAAGTGGGATGAAGGAGTCCTTCCGCCTCCGCAGCGCGCGAGCGAAAGCCTGGCCAATATAACTGGTTGCACCGAGAAGTAAAATCATCGTCCCTTTTGTTTATGCTCAGCAATGCAATGGTCTGCGTTGCTTTGCCGCTTTGCCGTTAGTCCCCTCCAAGGACAGGTATTTTTCTTGCACACCGCCCTGACATGCATGGCATCTTTTCCACCAAAACCAGCGGAGCGTTCATTAATCTCTGAACCAACCGACGACGGCCGAATTGTTTCAGTAGAACTCAAGCTATCTTTATAGGGCGTTCGGCAAAGGGCGGGATGTCGAACAGATAGGAGAATGATCCGCTTTCTCCACCTCAGGGTTGACCCACTTCCAAGCGGAGCCCATCCGGGCATCTAGCTTCGTCAATCTGACGCTCAAAGACCAAAGTTTCGTCGCAGCCTTAACATCGCGGGAAGCGGCCGACGATTCGACTTGATGTCCCTTGTAAAAATAGCGCCCGGAAACACCGTCCAGTGTGGGATCAACCGCAAGCTGAATCACAGTTTGTGCGCCACGACGTGGCGAAAGCAGCTCACCTTTCAACGCGTAGAAGGCCAGGTGGCGACACCAACTCAGTAAACCATTGTTTTTTCCGAGGTTCGTCGCGACGCCGCCCGGATCAACTGCATTCGAGGTCACAGTGGTTGACCTTAACCGGCGGGCAAACTCATAAGAGAACACGATATTAGCCAGCTTTGATTTGCCACAGACGGATGAGGTGCTTCATTTGTTCCAGATCGGAATGGGCGCAGCCCGCCGCGCATGGAGTCAACGTGCAATGCCGGATTCAAGGCCGAAACACCTCTCAGCAGTTCGTCAAGTTTTAGCTGCCGCGGTCGCGGGTTTCGCCTCGAAATGTTTCTTCAGACTCAAACAGGGTTTCTCCAGCAGATTCCAGGACAGAACCGCCATTCCAAATGAAACCAGGAGAAGAAGCGGTGCCGCCACAATAGGCTGCCGGTCGAGATGCAGGGCGTCCGCGACATCGAACGGTATCTTGTGCAGCAGGTAGAGACCGTAGCTGATCGTGCCCGTATAGACGAGAAAGCGGCTCGTCACTACCCGCTGGATCCATGCTGCCTTGGAATACACTGCCAGATACACTAGGGAGAGCGAGGCCATTGCGGACATGGAATATACCATCCATCTCAGATGGATGGCTTCCAGCACAAAAGCCATTGTCGCCGCGACAAGAAAGGTGATTCCGGCTCGTCTGACAAATCTGGAGGGAACAAAATCGGCCGAGCGCGTTAGAAGCGCCATCAGTGCCCCAGCCATCAGGCCGTCGAGGCGGCAAAACGTGTTGGTGTAGAGATCGACGCCGCGACCCAAGAGGAACACGCGCAACAAGGGAGACACACAGATTACGGAAAGAGCGATCGCACGCAGCTGGGCTGCGGAGCAATACCGCACAACCCACGGCCAGGCCAGATAGAACTGTTCCTCGATGGCAAGTGACCAGGTCACCGCGAGGGACCCCGCCGCGCCTGACAGATGCGGAACAAAAAAATTCTGCAAGAACAGGGTAAAGGACCACCAGGGGGACGACCTCTCAAACACGACACGACCCTGTGCTGGACGCAGCCATGGAACAGCGACGAAAAAGAATAAAATGACCGCAAAATACAACGGCCATATTCTCAGGCAGCGCCGGATGTAAAAGGATTTCAGCCATCCTTCCGAGCCCTTTGTGTCGAGCAGAATCCCGGTGATCAAGAACCCGGAAAGGACAAAGAAAAGATCGACCCCCATCCAACCGTTGGCAAAAACACGGCTGAGATGCAGCGACGGGTACTTCCCGGACTGATTATGCAAGATAACCGCGAGGATGGCCAGACCACGAACGGCATCGAGTTGTGGAATTCGCGCTTGCAAGTCTTGAACGCGCTTCCATCGCGGAATTAGGTGCACGTTTTTGAGGCTTAAGGTGGAGTCAGCGGGGGCTGAGTATTTCGGCAGTAAAGCGCAGCATTGCTACGCCTTTTTGGAGTGTAACGGTTATTTACACCATTACACCAATTGCCCCATCTTTTTCACCACCGACTCCAGGTCCTGTTCGTTCGTCCGGAAGCTGGTGATGCAGGCTCGCACAACCGGAGAACTATCGCCAAGCCTGACTTCTGACATCCAGGCGATTTGATGACGGTACAAATCGGCCAGAAACTTCGAAGTGTCGAGGCCTTCCCGCGTGAAGCATACTACGGGGAGAGGGGTCGTGTTGACGACGCGCCAGCCGTTACGCTGAAGCAAGTCGCGCAGCAGCTCCCCCATGCTCGTCTGGCGCTCAATCATCTCGGCGTAGCCGGATTCGCCGTGATGCGCTAGAGAAAGAAAAAGTTTCAAACCGGTGAAACGTCGAGACCACTGCAACGAGGTCGTGTATGGATCGGCCACTATCCCGGCGGTCTTGGCCGGCATAAATGTAACCTCGGCGCGAAAGGCCTCACGAACAACCTCAGGGTGCCGGCAAAAGAACATGCCGGCTCCCATCGGCACCGAAAACCATTTGTGCGCATCGCAGGTGATTGAGTCTGCCGCTTCGATTCCGTGCAGGTGCGTCCTTAGGCGCGGTGAAATAACGGCAGCCCCTCCCCAGGCTGCATCCACGTGGAACCACACGTTCTCCGTCCGGCAGAAGCGAGCCAAATCCGCCAAAGGATCGATCACACCGGCTGCCGTTGTTCCGGCATTACCGACAATCATGAACGGGAGGAATCCCTTCCGGCGGTCTTCTGCGACTTTCTTCGCAAGGTCCGCAAGATCCATCTTCAAACCGGAATCCGTCTCCACCGTGCGAATCGCTCCGCGTCCAAGGCCGGCCACGTGCGCGATCCGGTTGAGTCCATAATGGGCCTCGCGTGTCAAGTAAATCGCCGGGGAACCAGGCAAGCACCGCAACCCGTTCTCTCCATAGCCCGGAAATGCCCGGGTCAAGGCGGCGATGACCGCAGAGAGATTTGCCTCCGTTCCCCCACTCGTGAAGCTGGCGATCGTCTCGGTCGGAAGACCGAATTTGGCCGCCAGCCAAGCCAGCGTGTGGCGTTCGATCTCGTTTGCGGCCGGCGACGTTCGCCAGGCGGCTAGCTGAGGATTGTAAATTGCGGTGAGGGTATCCCCGACCACCGATGCCGCCGTCACGCTCGGATTGTATAGGCCCATGTAGCGAGGGTGAGTGACGTGAACCTGCCATGTCCGCAGCATTTGCTCTACATCAGCCACGACGGCCTTCAGGCTGAGTGGCTTTGTGAAATCGTATCGCGAATCCAGATGGCCACGGATCTCCGCTGGAGTTACCGCCGGGACGATCGGGCCACTGGCAATGGCGGAACTCGCCTCTGAAAAGTTTCGTAGAAGTTGGTCAAACTCCATACCGCACAGCGAACGGTTTCGATTCGAAGGATGCTTTTAGTCCTGAAAACGGCCTCTTGAGCAGACTCCAGGATGAAGCCGCCATTCGAGACGACGCGACGAAGAGAATCGCTGGACCACAAAATACATCTTGTTGATACCTGGCTGTTGCATTCTTTTGCGCTATGCGCAGATGGCCAGCGGTTGAAGCGCATGGCCTTTCTGCTCGGCCAAGTACGAAAGCCAGTTGCGGTAGAGCCGAACCGCGCCCGAGCGCCAAGTGTTCGCTACGGGGCCCAGACAGTCCGAATAGCCGTTCGGCAGCGACGGAAGAACCTCACTCTCACCCAGGAGGAATCGTCTAACATCCCGGCGATACTCCCGCAGCAAAGTATCAGCCTCATATTCCGGATGACCTTGAAGGAAAACGAAAAGACTCTTTCCCTGTTTTGTGAAGGCATCAACGCCACCATCCCGGATTCGCGTCAGAATGTCATAGCCCGCCGCCTTTAGTTCATTCTCTCGCAGATCGTTCCACCTTGAGTGAGGAAATTGAAGCCGCTCAAGGGCGCCGGCAGTCAGAAAATGCTTGCCCACTTGCACGCACTCGAAAATACCGGATCGCTTCTCAGAGAATCTGCATCGATGAATTCCATCCAGGTGGAGGACCGCCGCGTGGGCGGCAAGACAAGACCAAATGGCCGAAACGGTGTTCTGCGCCGCCCAATCCAGGAGTTGCACCATGTCAGGCCAAAAGGGTTCATCCTCGAGATTTTTGGTGCGCGGTTCCGCTCCTGTAACAATGAGACCGTCGAGAGACCGACCCCAAAGATCGCGAATGTCGCGGTAGGAACTCACGTGTTGCTGACCAAGGTTCTTCCGAGGAACCCCAGGCAGCGAGTATAATGTCAAACCCACCGTGATGTCATTGCCCGCCGCCTCATTCAGCAGCGTGAGGAATTGATGTTCGGTCGCCTCCAGAGCCGCGTCGGGCATGTTGTTCACCAGGCCAATATTAAGAACAGATTTCATGATTTCCTCACTGCCGCGAGTGCTTGTTGGAGATCGGCCAGGATGTCGTCAATGTGTTCAATGCCCACACTGAGCCGAATCATTTCCGGGCTCACTCCGGATTTCTTGTGCTCCTCTGGACTCATTTGCCGATGGGTTGTGGATGCCGGATGGCAGGCCAGTGACTTGGCATCACCCAGATTGACGAGGCGTTTGAACAATTTCAGTGCATCGTAGAACTTCTTCCCAGCTTCGAACCCTCCCTTTACCCCGAAGGTCACGATCGAGCAGGCACGGCCGCCGAGATACTTTTGGGCGAGCCGGTAATAAGGCGAATCCTTGAACCCGGCGTAGTTGACCCACGCCACTCTGCTATCGTTTAGCAGGAATTCGGCAACTCGCTTGGCATTGTCCACATGACGCTCTATACGCAATGCTACTGTCTCGATCCCCTGTAACAGCAAGAACGCATTAAACGGGGACAGAACGGCACCCCCGGCTCGCAAGTAGACGCTGCGGCAGCGGCCGATGTAAGCCGCGTCCTTAAAATGGTCTACATAAACGAGGCCGTGATAGGAAGCGTCCGGCTCGCTAAACATTGGAAAACGCCCGGCGTGCTTCCTCCAAGGAAATTTGCCGCTGTCGACGATGATCCCGCCGAGGGTGGTGCCATGACCCCCCAAAAATTTGGTTAGAGAATGCACGACAATGTCAGCCCCATAGTCGATCGGACGCAACAGAACAGGGGTAGGGACGGTGTTATCCACGATCAACGGAATCCCGTGTTCATGAGCGACCTCGGCCAGAGCTGCGATGTCACAGATGTTTCCCGCCGGATTCCCCACGCTTTCACAGTAAACGGCCCGCGTCCGGTCATCGATCAACTTGGCGATGTCGGCGGCGCTGTCCGATGCGGCGAAGCGGACCTGGACGCCCTGGCTCGGAAGGACATGACCAAACAAGGTGTAAGTTGTTCCATAAAGCTGTGGAACCGAAACGATATTCGTGCCGAGTCCTGTAAGATTGAGCACGGCGTAATTCAATGCGGCTTGACCGCTGGCGACGCATAACGCTTCCACGCCCCCCTCAAGTGCCGCGACGCGCACTTCCAGCACCTCCGTGGTTGGGTTGCTGATCCGGCTGTAACGGAATCCCGGGACTTCGAGATTGAAGAGGGCCGCGGCGTGGTCGGCGCTATCGAAGGCATAAGCCACAGTCTGATAGATGGGAACTACAACGGCTTTCGTCGTTGGATCGTTCTCATAACCGCTGTGAATGGCGATGGTTTCGGGTTTCATCACAGACGAATTTGGCCCTTCTGGAGCTGGCAGAAGAATTCCCGGTCGAGCGGGACGAATGCCCCCTTGTCTGGATCGTTAAAATAAACGGGATCAGAAGTGGCTCCGGGATCGTATCCGGCGCGCACGAGGTCCTGTTTCGGCTGCTTGAAAGTGCTCGTCAATGGCAGCCCGTCAAGAATTCGCAAGAAGAGGGGTCGCGCATAGCCAGGCAAGCGGTCGATCAGATGCATCCGAAGCGCAGCAAGATTCAAGGCTCCCTCGGCAACGATCGCCGCCATGCCGGCCCGGCCCTCAGTGCCGGGGACGCTGACGCCGAAGACGTTCGCGAATCGTACTCCAGGGAAGGCACAAATGGCTTCCGAAACCTCGCACGTTGAGACATTTTCACCCTTCCAACGGAAAGTGTCTCCGACACGATCGATAAAATAGAAATAGCCGTTCTCATCTTGGCGCATGAGGTCACCCGTACGAAACCACGCGTCTCCAGGCTCGAACACGTCGCGAAGAATTTTCTTTTCGGAGGCCTCCTCATTGGTGTAGCCCTCGAACCGGCCGCCAGCTTTCCCGGTCGAGGAAATCCTTCCGATCGCTTCCCCGGTTTCGTTCAGAGCACAGCGAATACAACTCCTCTTCTCGTCGCGTGCGGGTTCCCCTGTTTGGATGTCATGGCGTACCAAGGCCAGCGGAAAGCGGTGAGCCAGAAAAAGCGGTATCCGTCCTATGGCACCGGGCTTGCCTTCCGCGTTGTATAACGAGAAGTTTCCTTCCGTTGCCGCATAGAATTCGAGAATCCAAGGGATTTGGAAACGTTCCTTGAAATCGTTCCACACATCAAGCCGGAGACCATTTCCGCAAATCATTCGAATCCGGTGTTCCCTCTCGGACACAGAGTACTCGCTACGGAGCAGATAGCGGCAAAGCTCGCCAATGTACTGGAACAGCGTACAGTCCCAGCGAAGGATGTCGTCCCAGAACTGGCGTGCAGAAAAGCCTTCCTTGATCACAACCGACCCGCCCCCCACCAACACGGCGCCAATTGCCACGACGCCGCCAACGCTGTGATACATCGGCAGGCAATTGTACATTCGGTCCTCTGGTGTCGCATCCACCATGCCGGCAAACCAATGGGTCCATTGCATCACCCGAGAGTGGCTTACCCTGGCCGCCTTGGGCAGCCCGGTCGTACCCGACGTATAAATGAACAGCGCTGTGTCGTGGATGCTAACAGGACGCTGCTCGAGGCGGCTCAAGGATTCACCCGAATATCGCTGGAGCATGTCATCACCACGGACCCAGACCTTTTGTTGGTCGGCAAACTCGGGCACCGCGCGCACCAAGGCATCGTGGAATCTGGCAGCCACGATGATGAGTTTCGGCTCAGCGCTGCGGACACAATGTGCGAGTGAAGGGCCTGACAAATTGGTGTTGAGCAGCGCAACGACACCGCCGATGCGAGTGATGCCCAGCCAGATCGCCATGTATTCCGGGCAGTTCGGCATCAAGAGACAGACGACGCCGCCTTGGCCCAGGCCGTGATCGAGCGCCCAGCGGGCGTACTGGTTCGACCGCTCTGCCAATTCCCGGTATGACAGAACCTCACCCTCGGCGAGCAGCGCAGGAGCACCGCCGAACTTTTCGGCCAGTTCCTCAACAACGTTCGGGAATATGCGGTTAGGATTATCCGGGATGGGTGCGGTCAACTCGAGCGCGCGTAACCACATCTTCGCCGGAGAAGGATTGGTGGCTAATTGTAAGGTCTTCATGCGGTACTACCAGCGTCTACAGTCAGCACGGTTCCGGTGATGCTGGACGATTTGTTCCCAATCAAGAACTCGACGGCGTTCGCAACATCCTCAATAGCTGGAAGACGCCGAAGCGCGCTCCGCCTGGCGATCTGTTGGCGCTGTTCGTCGTCCAGTCCCTCTGTCATTTTGGTTTCGAGGAAACCCGGAGCAACCGCATTAACGTTGATTCCTCTGCGCCCGACTTCTCGAGCGAGGGAACGTGTGAAGCCAATCATCGAAGCCTTCGTGGCGCCATACACCGATAGACCGCTGTAGCCCGTAAAGCCGATAATAGATGCGACGTTCACGATTCGCCCTTCTCCTTCCGCCATCATGGATCGGACGACATATTTCGTGAGAACGATGGGCGACAGGGTGTTCATGCGCACCAGTTGCTCAATCTGGGAGTTGTGCATGATCGCGAGGGTGCCATCAAAGCCGATGGCTGCATTGTTGACCAGACCGTAGATTGGCCCGAACTCTTTTCGCAGCGAGCGGACTAGTTCTGGAATGCCGTCAATCTGACCCAGATCAAACGGGACGAATCGAACTGAGCCGGTGTTGGCGCGCCCCGTATCGGCCATCGCAGAGGCCAGTTCGTTGGTCTGCTTGCGGGCAACGGCGATTACCGCGTAACCCTCGGCTGCAAGTTTCAGGACGATACCCAGCCCCAGGCCGCGGCTCCCGCCCGTCACAATGACATTACGCATTCGAGCGGCCCATCTTGCCGGTCTCGGCAACCGCCAGAGCCGGAACGAAGCGGAGCGCTGCCGGAACCTTGTGCCGGGGAAGGGTGTCCCGGCAGATCTTCAGGATTTCCTGTTCCAGTTTCCTGCCCTCTCCGTTCGCACAGCTTTCTTGCTTCTTCAGAACAACGTCGGCGAACACCACGGCGCCAGTGATCGGGCTACGTCGCGACCGGACACAAGACATCTGCACGGAAGGATGGCGGTTAATCAATGCCTCAACTTCCTCCGGGTGCACTTTCAAACCCCCGACGTTGATGACACCGCTCCGCCGCCCCAAGAAATAGTAGCGATCTCCACGCTGCTCCACCATGTCCCCGGTATCAACGAATCCCTCGGAGTCAGCCAGAACCAATTCTTCGTCGCCCACATAGCGGCTCGCAGCGCGGGTCGAGCGGATCCGAAGCGACCCGTCTTGAAGTTTAACTTCCACTTGGCCCCTCTTCCCGATGAAGCTGGGAGGGAATCCCTCTAGACCGTCATTGACGTCAAAGGTAACACCGGCCTCGGTGGAGGCATAAACATGGCCCATCGTCGCCTTCGGGAAGGCCGAGTGGAGCGCATTCAAGATCGCCTGATCAGCGATCTCACCGGACAAACGAATATAACGCGGCGCAACCACGTCGGCCGCACCGTTCATTAGGGCTTTGCGCCAGTGTGACGGCGTCCCGGTAAGATGCGTTACGCCATGAGAAGCAAGCCGCAACAAGTGATCTTTTGACGATTCGCCAGCATCGGAGAGAACAAGTGGTCTCCTTCCAATTATGGCTCGAAGGAGTATCTGTAGGCCACCGTAACGGCGGATGTCATAGAACGTCCCCCACACAACATCCGGCGCATCAAAATGGCCGTACTTTATGGCGCCCGTCAGAGTGAAAAGATTGTGGGCCAGCATTTTGGGCATGCCGGTCGTGCCGGACGTGAGAAGCACCCATTCCGTGGCACAGCCGTGGAGATGGACAGGCTCGCA
>Ga0210409_10002044_pt1 | contig 24843 bp, 16 predicted proteins | sample IncBWH17MmetaG_FD_161649 | JGI IMG/M metagenome (GOLD analysis project Ga0210409, IMG submission 161649) | Forest soil microbial communities from Barre Woods Harvard Forest LTER site, Petersham, Massachusetts, United States - Inc-BW-H-17-M | ecosystem: Environmental > Terrestrial > Soil >...
CGGTCGCCAGATGACCGAAGCGGTACTGCCCACGGATCTGGCTAAACTCGCTCGGCCAATAGGTCAAGATACCTGAAAAACCTGAATCCGTCAGACGGGCATCGGTGGCGTGGCCGCTGCGGTCGAAGCGTCCCCCGACGGTCCAGCGGCGATTGACGCGGTATTCGGCGTTCGAGTACATCCCGAAGGCATGTTGCGTCTGGAAAAAATTGGCCGGGGAAACCTGATCACGAGCGCTCCAGAAGAATTCGCTCCGGAAAAGGAACGAATGATAGATGGCGCGGCGAAGCGGCTTCCACCGCAGGGTGGCGTCCGCCGAATATAGGTTGGTGAGGAAGTTTTCAGGATTAAAGGTGGTGCCGACGCCTGCGTTGTTGTGGCCGCGGGCGTAGGAAACGCCGAGGTCCAGGTTCGTTGATTCGGAGAGATCCCGATAGGCGCGGAGATGACCGACGACGCTGAGATCCTGACGCTGAAGTGCGTGGAATAGGTCGTCAGAATCGCCGCGGAAAACTTGTGCGGTTCCTTCGAGGAACCAATTCTTGGGCGCGGGCAGGAAGCGGGAGAGGGACATGCCAGCGTCATCGATGCCATCCTCGCCGCCGACGAGATTGTCGGTCACGAGCGGCCGGTCGATGAAAGGTAGCGCGTGATTGTGTGTCGTGTTGACCTTGCCGAAGTCGGCGCGCATCTTTCCGACCTTAAGGAGAAGACCGGCGGGAAGCGAAGTGAACGTGACGTAGGCTTCCTCGACATTCACGCCGGTTTCCCCGAACGAGATGAAGGCGTCAGCGCGGGCATAAGGGTCAATGATTGCTTGCAGGCCAACTTCCGACTCATGCAGTTCGAGCGAACGAGACGGAGAAACGGCATTGTGGCCGCCCGTGCCGATGAAATCGCCGATCAGGCTGATGTCCGGATTGAGAAGTTTAGCGTTGCCCGACGCACCTCCGAACGTCTGCGTTTGCGCGGCTTGTGCGGCGGCCGGGGCCGGAGTGGAGGGCAGCATTCCGGGCTCAGGGTGCGCGGAGGCCAGGAGAACCTGGGGGCCGGCCGTTTGTCCCGGTGATTTTGTCCCGCGGAGCTCCTTTACTTCGTCGCGCAAGAGCGCTAGTTCTCCCGCGAGCGTGCGAACTTGTTCTTCGAGCGCCTTGATACGGATGTCTTCTGTGTTTAGAGCGGATTCCTTGGGTCTAGTCGTTACAGAAGTTGTGACTTGCGCGCGAGCAGAGAAGGAGAACAGCAGCAGTGCAGACAGAGCAGCGAATCGTTTCATGGGATGACTCCTGTAGTTCTATGGGCTTGAGCGTTTGCCGAAGCAAGGTGGCGATCGATACCAAGCGAAGCGCAGCAGGCTATCAGGCAGGAGGCGCACGCGGAGAGGTTCCGCGCGGAATCGCGGACGAGACAGAGACAAGCACTGGAGCTAGTTCGAGCGTGTTCGTGACGGTTACAATGGCGATGACAGGGGATCTTGTGATGACGGCCGAACCTGCTGTGGAGCAGAACGGACACACGTGAGAGGCGGAGGGGTCAGCCGTCAGGTCTGAGCAAGAATGAAATTGCGCCGCCAGAAAAATGGCGCTGAAGAGGAAGATTAGAAGGTACGTTTGCCGCGCGATGGCTTGCCTCTAGTTCGTGAGAGGGAGCTTAGGTAAGAAAAGATGCCGGGTCAAGCGTGTAAAGCACGATTTTAGTTGCACTTACATACTATACTGGGCGATAGTATACTGGAGGATGCATGGCACACACGGCGAGAGACAAAGAAAAACTGCTGGTCCGGGTGCGGCGTATTCGCGGACAAGTGGAAGCAGTTGAACGCGCTCTGAGAGAGGAACAGGAGTGCAGCGATCTGCTGCAGTTGGTGGCGGCTTGCCGAGGAGCACTGAATGGCTTGATGGCCGAACTGGTCGAAGGGCACATCTGGTTCCACGTCTTGGACCCGGACCGGCCCAAGGATTCGCCGCAGGCGGCCGCCGCCGAAGAGCTGATCGATATCGTGAAGGCGTACTTGAAGTAGTTCGAAACCTGGCGCGTTTTCAGGGAGCGCCATTGGGGGTCAAGTGCTGGACAACGAGAGCAAGACGGAAATTCTCGAAGAAGCGGCTGGCAACTCTGTAACCGTGAGAGCCTCTGATTCCGGGGCCGCAAGTGCGGAGCACGAGCATGGGCTCGATTGGCGGGAGATGGTTCGAATTGGGTTTGTCGCGATCGCCGCGGGGGCGTTTTGGTTTGCGGGAGTGCACCTTGGTTTGCCGCTTGTCCTCACGGGCGCGTTTTGCGCCGTCGTTGGCGGGTATCCCATTCTTCACGAAGCGATTGAGAATATTCTCGAACGGCGGATGACGATGGAGCTTTCGATGGCCATCGCCATCCTGGCGGCGCTGGCGATTCGCGAAGTATTCACGGCGCTGGTCATCACGCTGTTTGTGCTGGTCGCGGAGGTCCTCGAAGGGCTCACCGTGGGACGGGGCCGGCGAGCCATTCGCCATTTGATCCATCTGCTGCCGTCGACCGCGACGGTCGGCGAGCGCGGGGGATGGAGAGACGTCGGAGTCGAGCAGGTATTGGTGGGGGACGTGGTTCTGATCAAGCCGGGCGGGCGAATTCCGGTGGATGGTTCGGTGGTGGGCGGCCATTCGTTTGTGGACCAGGCGACGATCACGGGCGAATCGATGCCTGTGGAAAAGAGTATTGGGAAGGAAGTGTACGCGGGCACGATCAATCAATCGGGCGCGCTCGAGGTGCGGGTGGAACGGCTTGGGCGCGACACGACATTCGGCAAGATCATTCAGGCGGTCGAACAAGCCGAGCAATCGCGGGCGCCGATTCAGCGCATTGCCGATCGCCTGGCAGGGTACCTTGTCTATTTCGCATTTGCTGCGGCGATCTTGACGTTTCTGGTTACGCACAACATTCGCTCGACCATTTCGGTGATCATCGTGGCTGGCGCGTGCGGAATCGCGGCGGGCACACCGCTGGCGATTCTCGGAGCGATTGGAAGAGCCGCGCAACAAGGCGCGATTATCAAGGGCGGGCTGTACCTGGAGAAACTCGCCGAGGTGGACACGATTCTGCTGGATAAAACGGGAACGCTGACGTTTGGAACGCCGGAGCTTCTGGAGGCACATCCAGCGCCGGAAATTCCCGCGGCCCTGTTGTTGAAGACCGCCGCGATGGCCGAGTCCCGTTCGGAACACCCCGTTGCCAAGGCGATTTTGAAGAAGGCGATCGAGCTGGGGATTGCATACGAGGATGCGAATCAATTTGAATACACGCCGGGCAAGGGAATATCGGCCATTTGTGACGGCGAGGAAGTGATTGTGGGCAGCGAGAATTTTCTGCTGGAGCGCGGGATCTCGTTTTCGCGCAGGAATAGCCACGGAGCGGACTCCGAGGTTTTTGTGGCGCGCAAAGGAAAATTTCTAGGGACGCTGGCCATTGCGGACAGGTTGAGGCCAGAGGCGAAGGAAGCCATCGCCTCGCTCAAAGCGATGGGACTGAGAACCGTTCTTCTGACCGGAGATGCGAAAGCCGTCGCCGAGGACGTGGGGAAGAAACTGGGCGTCGACGAGATTGCAGCGGAGTTGTTGCCGGAAGAAAAACTGCAGCATGTGAAGCGGTTGTGCGACCGCGGCCACACGGTAGCGATGGTGGGTGACGGGGTGAACGACGCGCCGGCACTCGCGCAGGCCAGCGTAGGCGTAGCGATGGGGTCGGGAACGGATGTGGCACAGGAAAGCGCGGACGTGGTGCTGATCGGGAGCGGTCTGTCGAAGTTGGTGGTGACGCTGCAGGTGGCGCGGCGCTGCCGCCGGACGATCCTGCAAAATTTCGTGGGGACGCTCGTGGTGGACAGCATTGGGGTTGGCATGGCCGCGTTTGGGCTGCTCAATCCGCTGCTGGCCGCGTTCATCCATGTGTCTTCAGAGCTCGTGTTTATATTGAATTCCGCAAGGCTGGTTCCGTCAGCAACGCTGGCAGGGGCGTTCAGCGGGCATTCCTCCCTTGCTGTGTCTCCCCCGGCTTCTGCGGCCAAAGCGGCTTAGTATCCGTCTCCTCACGGCTTGGGGCGGGAGGGGGCAATCCACGGCTTGCGGGGGTGGCATTCAAATAATTCATTGCAACCAAAGGGCTTGACTCTCCGTCTAAGGTGCTAAGCTAAGGTGTAGCTTGATGCCTTCTGGGGGAACCATTTTCGGACGAACGGCCGTGCACCGCACCCTGGCGGTGTTGGCTTGTGCTGCGCTGCTCTATTTTGCGGCAGGCGGTTCCTTCCTCCACGAACATACGAATACGAATGGGCCTGATACGGCCTGCCACATCTGCCAGGCACTGCATATGCCGGCGCTGGTGGCCGCGCACCTTGATCCCGTCAGCGCACCTCAAGTCATCACCCGGTATTCTTCGCTGCGGCGGCACGTTGCGCCAAGCGATTCCTTCTCCCTGCATCGCGCCGGGCGAGCTCCTCCCACCGCGTAGTACCTCACCCAACTGGAAGTGAAATTCCGAGCGCCGGCGTATTGAGAGCCAGCGTCACCGCCCTTTTTCCGGCGGCCACCATCCACACAAAACACACGTAGTCCAGGAAAGGGATTGAGAAAATGTTAAAGCGATTGAGTATCTGGGCGGCATTGGTTTTAGGATTTGTTCTGGCATTCGCTGCTGGACCAGCCAAGGCGCAGTTGGGCAATGCTGGATCGATTGAAGGAGTGGTAAAGGATTCTTCCGGCGGCGTGGTGGCCGGCGCGAAGGTCGAGATTAGCTTTCCCGTGACCGGTTATCAACGGGAGACGACCACGGGGAAGGATGGAACCTTTCGTTTTTCAAACGTGCCGTTCAATCCCTATCACCTGGTGGTGACGGCGCCCGGGTTCGCTTCGTCCACGCAGGACGTCGATGTACGCTCCAGCGTGCCCAACAGCATACAGGTCGGGCTGAAGCTGGAAACGGCGGCAACCAGCATCACCGTCGAAGCGAATGGCGGAGACCTGGTCGAGAAGGATCCGAGCTTTCACACGGATGTGGACACCGCCTTGACCGACAGGCTGCCGCTCGAGAGCCAATCGTCTTCGGTGAGTTCGCTGGTGACGCTGGCGACGCCAGGCGTGGTGGCGGATTCGAACGGCCTGTTTCACGGGCTTGGCGATCACGCCGAGAACTCTTTCTCCGTGGACGGCCAGCCCATTACGGACCAACAAAGCAAGGTGTTCTCGAACCAGATTCCGCTGGACTCGATTCAGTCGATCGAAGCCGTGTCGGGAGGGCCGCCAGCTGAATATGGCGACAAGACGAGCCTGGTGATCAAAGTTACGACACGGTCGGGCCTCGGAGTCACCAAACCGACAGGCTCGGTGTTCTCTTCCTACGGCAGCTTCGGCTCCGTGAGCGGAGGCTTCCGGCTGGCTTTCGGCGGCCAGAAGTGGGGGAATTTCATCGCTGCGAACGGCTTGAATACCAGCCGATTCCTGGATCCGCCGGAACTCCACGCCATCCACGACAAGGGGAATGAGGAGAATCTGTTTGACCGAGTCGATTACAACGTAACCAGCGCGGACTCGATCCACACGAACTTTCAATACACGCGTTCCTGGTTCCAGACACCAAATACGATCGACAATCTGAATACGAACGTACCCAACCCGGTGGTCCCCGGGGCCTTTCTGCCGGCGCAAGATCAACGCGCGGAAATCAAGACGTTTAACATCGCGCCGGTGTGGACCCGCCTGATCAGTTCCACCACGCTCTTTACGCTTGGCGCTTTCGTGCGTCAGGACCAGTTCAATTACTATCCGAGCGGAAATGTGTTTGCGGACGGCACGGGACTCATTCCCGGCGGTTCATCCGCAACACTCAACCAGCAACGAAAACTGACCAACGCGGGACTTCGTTCGGACGTGTCCTATGTAAAGGGCATTCACAACATCAAGGCAGGCGCCACATTTCAGCACACGTTCCTGACCGAGAATTTCAACTTCGGAATTACCGATCCGAATTTCCTCCCCGGGCTGGGCTGCCCGAACGGCAATCCCGCCCCGGATCCCTGCGCGATTCTGCCGCCCTTCGATTTAACGCGAGGAGGGACGCTGTTTCCCTTCCACGGCCGCGCGGACATCAAAGAGCTGGCGTTGTACGCACAGGACACGATCACCAAGGGCAATTGGGCCTTCAATGTGGGGATTCGGGCTGATTTGTATCGCGGAATCGTCCACGACTGGCAGCCGGAGCCCCGCGTGGGTGTCGCCTATAACGTGAAGAAGACCAACTCGGTTTTGCGCGTTTCCTACTCGCGCATCCTGGAGACCCCGTTCAATGAGAACTTGATTCTGGCCAGCCTGGGATCCCAGAACCCGGTTATAAACGCGGTGTTCAATGGCGCGGGCAGCCAGGCTTTCGCGCCGATTCGCTCGGGACAACGAAACCAGTTCAATGCGGGCTTTCAGCAAGCGTTTGGAAAATACCTTGTTGTGGACGCAGACTACTTGTGGAAATACACGCACAACGCATACGATTTCAGCGCGTTTGCCAACACTCCGATCTTTTTCCCGATTGCCTGGAACAATTCGAAGATTGACGGGCCGTCGGTGCGCGTGAGCCTGCCCAATTACCATGGTGTGACGGCGTTCGCCGTTCTCGCGCATGTCCGGGCGCGCTACTTCCCGGCGCAAGTGGGCGGCTTGGGGGCTACGGTGGGCGGCGGTCAGGTGTTCCGCATCGACCACGACCAAGCGTTCAACCAGACGACCCATGTGCAATATCAACCATGGAAGACTTTTCCGTGGGTGGCCATGAACTGGCGGTACGACAGCGGGTTGGTGGCCAGTAACCCAAATCTGGACAATTTCCAGGACGCGATGAACTTTCTCGACGCAGACCAACAAGCCGCGATCGGGCTCTTCTGCGGCACGAATTTGGCGACCCCTGCCAATCGGATCACAAGCTGCGCAGCCGGTACGCCGCAAGGGGCAAAACTAATTAACATCGCGGGCGCGACGTTTAACCAGGACCACAATCCAACCCGCGTTGCTCCGCGCAACCTGTTTGACGCCAGCGTGGGCGATGACGATTTGTTCCACGGGGACCGCTATAAGTGGAGCCTGCGCCTGACGGTCATCAACCTGACAAACAAGACCGCCCTGTACAACTTCCTCTCCACGTTCAGCGGGACGCACTTCGTCACGCCGCGAGCGGAATCCGTGGAGCTGGCCTTCCACTTCTAAACAAACGCCAGAACGCAGGCGGGCCGCATCGTGCGGCCCGCTCGCTTTCATGTCCTTATCACGATCGAGAAAGATGAGCTACTTCTGCGCGAGATAGGTTTTCGCTTCGGCGAGCTCCGGCCGATCGGCCCCCGGGGCGGAAATTTCCGCGAGCTTGGCATAGTACGATTGCGCCCCTGACGCGTCGCCGGAAGCCTGCGCTGCGCGCGCGGCACCCAGAAGACCGTCGAAGCGATTGGGCGAATTCTTGATGACCGTTTTGTATTCGTCGAGAGCGTCGGCGGGACGCTTGAGTTCCTGGAGCATGTCGGCGAGCATTTCTCGCGCGGGGATGCCGACGGATTCGCCGCCGTCTTTGTCCTGGCGGTCGGCGGCGGCGCGCAGCTCTTGAAGAGCATCCTCAGACTTTCCTTTGGCGAAAGCCAGCCAGGCTTCGGCTTCGCTGAGATCCGTGGCCTTTTCCGCAGGGACAGTGTAGCCGCTCTTTCTGGAACGCTTATCGCGCTCAGCAACAGCCCGTGTGAGTTGCATCACCGCAGCCTCAGCTGCAACGGCGTCTCCGCTGCGCGCGGAGCCGATGGCATGAGCCCAGTAGGTCGAGTCGGGCAGGCGTTTGCGAAACGCTGGAACCGGCAGAGCGGCGGCTTCCTTCCAGCGATGCAATTCCAGCGCGGTGCGCGCGGCAAAATACGCACGGTGGCTGGCTTTATCGTCGTCGCTGGCGCCGACCACATGATCCATGTGTTCGATGACGTCCCGGGCTTTCGCCTCCTGGCCGCTTTGCAGATACGAGTAGCTGAGAAAGTCCATGGCGTGGGTCTGGTAGTGAGACTCCGCGAGATGCAGTTCCGAGGCATGCGCAGCGGAAGCGGCCGCAACGAGGTTCGAGTTGATGGAATCCTGCCAGAGGCCGAGGCGCACAAAAATGTGCGAAGGCATGTGCAAAGCGTGGGCGGAGTCCGGAGCGATGGCGGCATAACGGCGAGCAGCTTCGAGGCCCTGCGCGGCCAGATCCGGCTTATCCGTGGCATGGATCAGGTAATGCGCCACGCCGGGATGATCGGCATGTTGCTGAAGCAGCGGATCGAGAATGGAGATGGCCTTCAGGCGATTTGCGTTGCTATCAACATCTTCTTCGGCAAGCGAGAGCAGCGAAAGGGCGTAAAAAGCGCAGATTTCGACATCCTCCGGATGCTCGAGGTAAAGACGCTCAAGCACCGAGGAGTAGGCCTTCATGTGGTCTGCGTGAGTCCTTCCGGCTTTTTTCTGATAGAAAGCGGCGGCGGCGGTGATGAAGCCCTGTTCCCGTGGACTGGTGGCACGGAGTTTTTGCGCTTTCTCGATGTCTTTGCGGCCCTCTATCATTTTTTTGTCGTCGGGGAATTCCCAAAGCTGGTAATAGAGGGCCATGGCTTTTCCCCAGTACGCGATGGCGCACTTTGGTTCGCGCGCGGCCGCATCGGCAAAAGCCTTCCCGGATTCCGTGTACTGGAAGGAGTGCAGGAGCGCGACGCCCTTTTCGATCGTGGGCTGCACTTCCGCACTGCAACTCGTCGGGAAATTCACTTTGCCAAGCTGATCGGGCGGCGGTGCGGACACCTTGTCCGCGTGGAGGACCGCAGGTGGAAGAGCGAAGAAGAAGAGCAGAGCGATGGCAGAACTGTACCGGCGGCGATGGCACATGATGATGTTTCTCCTTTTGCTGCTAGTGATTCTACCTCCGGCGATTGTCTTTGGCGGAGATAAACCTTTTGGCGGCGACGTGGCGGTTGGACGCGCATTCGGCGCGGAGGATACAATAGGAGCGGAGCGGTACTTCGAAGCAGGTGAGGGTGCGAAAGCTGTTTGAACCAATGACGAATCTCTGAGGTGCTGCGGATAGACAGCCCGTGTGCACGGCCTGTCCCGCTGGCGGGTCGCTTCGAATCTTAGTGGAAGACACGCGAGCGGGGCAGGAAAGCCTAACGGTTGGCTCGTGGCGCCCTACTATTTCAGAGGTTCACGGCCTAGCTCCCCACGGCCAAGCGGTCCGCTCCATTTTTGTGTTTTGGGATGCAAAAAAATTCATGCGCGTACTTTTTGTAGGGGACATCGTGGGGTCGCCGGGACGGCAGATCGTGCACGACCGGCTCGCGGACATTGTAACGCAGCGGCAGATTGATCTGGTGATCGCCAATGGCGAGAACTCCGCGTCGGGATTCGGGATTACGCCGCGCATCGCGGAAGAGCTGCTGAAGCTGGGAATCGACGTGCTCACCGGCGGAAATCACAGCTGGGACCGCAAAGAGATCCTGGAGTATATGCCGCACGAGCCGCGCTTGCTGCGACCGGCAAATTTTCCGGATGGCAACCCAGGAAGCGGGCTCTATGCGGGAACGGCGAAAAACGGCGTGAAATATGCCGTGCTGAATCTGCAAGGGCGCGTGTTCCTGACTCCCATTGATGATCCCTTTCGCAAAGCCGACAGCGAGCTCGCGAAACTCCCGGACGATGTGGCGTTCGTGTTCGTGGACATGCACGCGGAAACCACGAGCGAGAAAATGGCCATGGGCTGGTATCTCGATGGCCGGGCGACCGCCGTCGTCGGCACGCACACGCATGTGGCCACCGCCGATGAACGCGTCTTGCCGCAAGGAACCGCGTATATCACCGATGTGGGAATGACTGGACCGCACGGCGGCGTGATTGGCATGGACCGCAACGGGATTATTACGAAGTTTCTGAATGGCCTGCCCGCGCGATTCGAGGTCGCTTCGGGCGATGTGCAGATGAATTGCGTGTTGATCGAAACGGAGGAGAGTGGCGCGCGCAACGCGGCCGGCCGGCTTCGCGCGCGCTCCATCGAACGGCTGCGCTTCTGCATTGACTAATCCGCACGAGAGTGGTCTGCAACGCGGGGCAACCTGCGCACGTCAGTAGTAATCTGAGGATTCATGCGACAGAGGGCGGGTTTACTAGTGCGAGTTCTTGCGGCGATGTGTCTGCTAGCATGCGCGACGGGGAGTGTGCTTGCGCAGGCGGAAGACGATCTGACCGCCAAGCGGCGCGTTTTTCCTGGCGTAGGCCCCGGGCTGCGAGCGCTACGACGGGGCGCGAATGGCCGGTTGTACATCCTGGCTTCGCCTTCGCCTGGCCTGCTGGTGTTTGATGTGCAAGACAAACAGGTCCTGTCCATCGGTGAACTTGCCAGTGGTCCGGCAGCAGCCAAAGGGGAAAAAGCGCTGATTACCTTTGGCGAAGATTGCGACGCCGATGCTGACGGGAAGATCTATATAGCGGACCGGGGCGCGAACCTCATTCAAGTTTTCTCTCCGGACGGCACATTGCTTCGCTCCATCCCAGTGAAGGCTCCGGTTTCAATCGCCGCGATGACGGAGGGCGAAGTCGCCGTGGGCACGCTTCGCGAACCACACTTGCTGGTGGTGTTCGACAGGAATGGACGGGATGTGCGCGAATTTGGCGACCCGGAGCCGATTGCCGACCGTGTGGATTTGAATCGCTATCTAAACATCGGGCAGCTCGCGACGGACGCGCAGGGGCATGTGTACTACGCGTTTGCCTACTTGCCAGAGCCAACCGTGAGGCAATTTGACCGGCTCGGATACGGGCATGAAGACATACAGTACACGGCGCTGGAGGCCTGGCCGGCGGCGCAGGCGGCACGAAAGGAAATCGAACGCCAGGAACGCCGCGGGGAACCGCCGTCGTTGAAACGAATTGTTACCGGGGTGGGGGTGGACCGCGAGAAGGGAGAAGTTTGGATTGCGCTGTACGACACCCTCCTTCATTTTGACAAGGACGGGAACCGCAGGGCCACCTACAAAATCTACACGCCGCAGGGAGCGCGCCTGGAAGCCAACACCATTCTCGTGGAGAAAGACCGTTTGCTCATCGGCAGCGATCCATTGGGTATCTACGAATTCGCGCGGCCAGATAAAATAAATTCACAATAGGGCAAATTTTCCTCAGGCAAACTTGCACTCGTTTTGTGCAAGGTTTGCCGCTGGTGCGAAAATAGATTGAAAAATGCCGCGAAAATCGAAGCTGGATCGCTGCATTGCACAAGAATTGTGCTTGTGGAAAAGCTGTGCATGCCATGTGAAAGCCGGTGAATGCTTTCGCACACTTTTCGCTTGCCCCCCGCGCATGAATCAGCGACAATCCCGCGCTGTCTCATAGCGGCGGTACGTGGGCCAGCAATTCCAGACGGATCGAGCGCGGGGCGACAGGGGCAAAGCAAGGCGTTCCGACACGGGCAAGAATCCCGAAGACTGAAGAAAGATGCGAGTGGACCTGCTTTCCACAGCTTTTTCACATCTGTGGAAATAGCATAGGGTTTTCTTTTCTCCTCCGATGACAACAGCAACTCAACCTGGGCGTGAGCGCGAAGGGGCGAATCCCTGGGACAAATTTCTGGAACGGGTGAAGTCCCGGGTAAGCATTAACACCTACACCACGTGGTTCCAGCCCACGCGGTTGAACCGCGCCGAGGGTGACACCGTATTCGTACAGATTCCCAGCGCGGTATTCCGCCAGGTTTTGACGCGTACGTATGGGGACATCGTCAAGGCGGTGTTCCACGAGCTCGGCACGCCGAACATGAAAGTGCAGTACGTCTGCACGGAAGAAGAGCCCATCCTTGCGGCGCCCGTTGTTTCCGGCGTGAAGCAATCGAAGCTCGATTTTGAGAGCAGCGACCATCAGCTCAATACGCGCTACACGTTTGATTCCTTTGTCGTCGGCAAGTCGAACGAGTTCGCGCATGCCGCCGCGCGCGCCGTGGCCGAGCAGCCTTCCAAAGCCTACAATCCGCTCTTTCTGTATGGCGGCGTGGGCATGGGCAAAACGCACTTGATGCACGCGATTGGTCACACCATCAAGAAGCGCAATCCGGCGATGCGGCTGAGTTACGTGAGCGCGGAGAAATTCACGATTGAAGTGATCAATTCGCTGCGCTTTGACCGCATGATCAGCTTCCGCGACCGTTTCCATACAGTGGACGTGTTGCTGGTGGACGACATTCAATTCATTGCGGGAAAAGAGCGGACCCAGGAAGAATTTTTTCACACGTTCAACGCGCTTTACGAGCAGCAGAAGCAGATCGTGATCTCCTCCGACTGCCTGCCGAAGGACATCAACTCGATCGAGGAGCGGCTGCGCTCGCGGTTTGAGTGGGGATTGATTGCGGACATCCAGCCGCCGGACCTTGAGACCAAGATTGCGATTCTGCAGAAGAAAGCGGAGAACGACCGCTTCAGCCTGCCGGATGACGTGGCGGAATACATCGCGCGGGCCATCAAGTCCAACGTGCGCGAACTGGAAGGCGCGCTGACACGCCTGATGGCGTACGCGTCACTGACCGGAGCGACGGTTTCGCTGGCCACCGCGCAGCAGGTGCTGCGGAACATCATCGCTTCGCAGGAAAAGCGCGTCACGATTGATCTCATCCAAAAGCGCGTGAGCGAGCACTTCAATTTGCGCGAACAAGATTTGAAGGTTCGCAGCAATACACGCGCGATTGCGTTCCCGCGGCAGGTGGCCATGTACATCGTCAAGCAGCTCACCACAGCTTCGCTGCCGGAGATCGGACGGCAGTTCGGCGGGAAGCATCACACTACCGTGCTGCATTCGATCAACAAGATCGAGGAGTTGCGCCGCTCCGACAAAGATCTAAACCGCACGATCACTCGGCTGATGGACGCCCTGCAGTAGCTCACGCGCGACGTATCAAGTAACAATCGTTCGCACCTATCAAGGCTTCTTCAGCCCATCGAAGGAATACCGACCGGGGCCGGTCAGCGTGAGTGTGGCGAAGATGATGGTGTAGTAGGCGGCCAGGAACCAGGATGCTTCTCCAACCTTCAGGCTGCAGGCCGTGGCCACGGCGAAGCCCAAGGCCAGCGATAGCGAAGCCCATTGCGAGAAGAAGCCGCAAACAACGAGTAGCGCTCCTAACGATTCATTCAGCGTCTGAAGAAACGCAACAACTAGGGGCAGCGGGAGTCCCACCTTGCGGTTGAAATCGACAAAGGGCCACACGCCTGTGTGCAGGTAGCCGGAAGCGTCTTTCACCTTCGATACGCCAAAGAGAAAAAAAAGGGAGAGCCCGGCCGCGATACGAAGGAAAAGTAAGCCCGCGTCGGTTTTTGGCGTGAAAAGATTCCTTGGTCCCAAGATAGCCTCCTCTTCGCGTCTCAAAATTGCGGATTTCCATCCGTGTTAGACGCAGAATGCCCGGAACCCTCGTTTGAGGAAACGATGATCTTCTACGCAGCGTAGTATTGCAAAAAGTTCTTCTGTGGCGGAGCTGTGGAGAAACCTTGCTTAAGCTGCGGATCGCTTGATGATGTCTGTGGACGAAATGATGACTTCTTCACTCGGGTGAGCACGGCAGCTCCGGTTTTCCGCGAATATCACAAACGGCCACATTGGATGCGAAGCTGTAACTCGTGAGCGGAGCGACGCTTCGCAGGGTTTCCACAGATTCACAGCGCTCATCATAACAACAAGCTTATATCGTTTCTAATCTTTAAAAAGGTTCTTGTTGTTGTGATGGGTTGATTCAAAACCGGATTTGTTCCGGTGGGCGGTAATGGCATGGCGGAAGAGCGTGTTTCCCACCTATTTCCACAGCTCTGGGCCATGCGCCAGACTTTATACTTTGGGAGAAAGCGAGTACAGTACGACTACGGTAAAATCAGGCGAGGACGGACACCGTCCCTGCCCGAGCTGAGGATATAAACTCACAATGACCGCACCTGGAACGGCACGCGAGGATTATCAATCGATGGAATTCAGCGTCACGAAGTCCGCGTTGTTGAACGAACTCTCGACGACGCAGGGTGTTGTCGAGCGCAAGACCACCATTCCCATACTGTCCAACCTGCTCGTCGAGGCCAAGGGCAGCAGCCTGACGATCACGGCCACGGATCTCGAACTGAGCATCCGCACGTCTTGCGAAGCTAAGATCAAAAAAGAAGGCGCGGGAACCATCCCTGCCAAGAAATTACTGGAGTTGGTGCGCTTGCTACCGGAAGGGGAGATCAAGGTCAAACTTCTCGAAAATCACTGGGTGGAAATCGTCAGCGACAAAAAGAAATACAAGCTTGTTGGCATGGCGAAAGAGAATTTCCCGGCGCTGCCGGTGACGCCGCACACACTGGTGAAAATTCCCGCCGCCATCATCGAGAGCCTTATCGCGAAGACAAAATTCGCCATCTCCCTGGAAGAGTCGCGCTATACGCTGAATGGCGGTTTGTTAATTCTGAAGCCGGATACATTGGCGATGGTCGCCACCGACGGGCACCGCCTGGCGCTCGCAGAGACCGATCACAAGCTTGCGGGACTCAACGGCGAAGTGAAAGTGCTCATCCCCAAGAAGGCCATGGATGAAGTCGAAAAACTTTCCAGCGCGGCAGGGGCCGACGCGCACATTGACTTTGCCAAAGACGAGAGCCACCTCTTTTTCCAAGTGGGCCACCGGCTCCTGATCTCGCGCATTCTGACCGGACAATTTCCAAACTATGAAGCGGTGCTGCCGCGCGACAACAACAAGAGTGTGGTAATCGAGCGTGCCGAATTGAGCGATGCCGTGCGCCGCGTCTCGCAACTCGCCGACCAGCGCTCGCACGCGGTGAAGTTGGCTGTTTCGAAAGAAGGCATCGAAATTTCCGCTTCGAGTCCGGAGTACGGCGAAGCGAAAGAAAACATCGAGAAAGAGTACCAGGGCGATCCCATCTCCATTGGATTTAATTCCAGCTACATGCTGGATTTCCTTGCCGCCGCGGCCGACGGCCCGATCAGCATCGAGCTGAAGGACGAACAATCCGCCGGCCAGATGCGCCCGCTCGCCGATGAATCCTACCGCTATCGCTACATCATCATGCCCATGCGCATTTGAGCTGCGCGCCGCGCACATCTTTTACCAATAAATACTATATAACTTGCTTGCTCTTGCGCCGGAAGATGGACGCGATGAAAAAGACCTACGATCGAAGATACCAGGCCGTTTTCGAGGCTCTTCGGCAGACGCTGGAGACACCGATTCCGGCTAAAAAGCCGATCGGATTCCACCCCCGGGCCGGGTTTCGCCCGAACTCCGCCAAGTTCCTAACGGCAGCTCTAAACAACACAAAATAAATGTCTTACGTAGCGTTCTTCCTCCAGTTCCGGCCTTGAGGATGCCCGCCGATTCAGTTATACTAAAGGCGTTGTCGATTCGCTGAAAGGCATCTCCTGAATCGGCACGTCCGCCAGGTGAGAAGTGATCCGGAATTCGGCTCTGCGCCAGGAGCTGGTGGGTCGCTTGCCTGGAGAAACGTTAGTCTTCGCCACGTCTCGCTGCGCGGGACGGGATGGAGCAGGAACCCTACGAGTTTCGGATTCGCCCGGCGAACCGGAATCAAAGGGTAAGGCGACGCACGGAACTTTCCGCAAACACGCCTTCCTTGCTTCACACAAAACGGTTTTTTTGAGCGCGGATGCTCACTCCGAATGGCTCGGGGTCTGTCCAGCGCTGGCAGTTCGCTCGAATAAAGTTGCTGCGCGGGGAGAAAAAATGGGTGACAAAGAAAACATCGGCGTAACACCGCAAGGCGGCCACAAATACGACGCGAAATCCATCAAAGTGCTCGGCGGGCTGGAAGCCGTGCGCCTGCGCCCCGCGATGTACATCGGCTCGACCGGGGAGATGGGTTTGCACCATCTCGTTTGGGAAGTAGTGGACAACTCGGTTGACGAAGCGATGGCCGGATTTGCGGATGAGATCAACGTCACCGTGCACGCCGACAACTCCGTGACCGTGGTGGACAACGGCCGCGGCATTCCCGTGGACATGCATGCTACGGAGAAGCGTCCGGCTGCGGAAGTCGTGCTGACGGTGTTGCACGCGGGCGGAAAATTCGACAGCGACACCTACAAAGTTTCCGGCGGTCTTCACGGCGTGGGCGTCTCCGTCGTGAACGCGCTTTCGGACTGGCTGGAGCTGGAAATTTCGCGCGATGGCGCGGTGTGGGAACAGACGTATGAGAAGGGCAAGCCTACCAACAAGCTGAAACAAACTGGAAAGACGCGCAAGACGGGAACGAAGGTGACCTTTCATCCCGACCCCGGCATTTTCGAAAAGACCGTCTACAGTTTCGACACCCTGGCGCAGCGCCTGCGCGAACTGGCGTTCCTGAACAAAGGCTTGAAGATCACGCTCACCGACGAGCGCACAGAAAAGACCGCGGAATTCCGGTTCACCGGCGGCATCACGGAGTTCGTCAAGCATCTGAACCGCGGGAAATCCACGCTGCATGACTCGCCGATCTACATCGAGGGAAAGCGCGGCAATGTCGAGATCGAAATCGCGCTGCAGTACAACGACAGCTACGGCGAAAATGTTTTCGCGTTTGCGAACACCATCAACACCGTGGATGGCGGGACGCACCTCTCCGGTTTCCGCTCCGCGCTGACGCGTTCGATCAATAACTTCGCGTCCGCTGCGGGCATGCTCAAAGAGCAGAAGGACGAAGTCACCATCACCGGCGACGACGTTCGCGAAGGCCTCGTAGCCGTCGTGAGCGTGCGCTTGCCACAGCCGCAATTCGAAGGGCAGACCAAGGGAAAACTCAATAGCGATATCAAGGGCGACGTCGAGCAACTGGTCAACGAAAAGCTTGGCGAGTGGTTTGACAAGCACTCGACCGTAGCCCGCCGCATCATCGGAAAATGTATTGAAGCCGCGCGCGCGCGTGAGGCAGCACGCAAAGCACGCGAGTTGACGCGCCGCAAGTCCGCCATGGATTCGAGCGGCTTGCCGGGAAAACTGGCGGATTGCCAGGAGCGCGATCCCGCGCGGTGCGAACTGTTCGTGGTCGAGGGCGAATCGGCGGGCGGCTCGGCCAAGCAGGGCCGGGACCGCAAGTATCAGGCGATCCTGCCGCTCAAGGGAAAAATCCTCAACGTCGAAAAAGCACGTTACGACAAAATGCTGGGGCACGAAGAAATTCGCGCCATCATCACGGCGCTCGGTACCGGCATCGGCAAGGAGGATTTTGACGCCGGGAAGCTGCGCTATCACAAAATCATTCTGATGACCGACGCAGACGTGGACGGCAGCCACATCCGCACGCTGCTGCTGACGTTTTTCTTCCGCCACATGAAGGAATTGATCGAGCGCGGGCACATCTACATCGCGCAGCCTCCGCTCTACCGCGTGAAGCGCGGCAAAACGGAAAAATACATCCGCGACGAACGCGACTTTGCCCGCGAACTGATGAAGCGCGCCACGGAAGACCACGTCGTGAAGGCTAAGGAGGGCGTGACGCTGCAGGGCGGCGGGCTGACCTCGTTCCTCTTGAACGTGCAGGAATACGCTGCAGTGGCCGCGAAACTCGGACGCAGGCTGCGGGAACCGGGGCTCGCGGAATTGCTGGCCGAAAGCGGTTTGGACAAGAAAACGGATTTCGAGGACAAGAAATCGCTCGAAAAGCTGCTCAAGGAAATCGCCAAAACCAAGATGAAGCTGGACGGCAAAATCGTGTTCGACGAAGAACACAGCTTGCACGAAATTCAGTTTGGCGCGCCGCACAATACGAAAATCAACTGGGCGCTGGCGGCTACAGCGGAGTACAAGCGGCTGCGCGGGCTGGCGAAACAGATTGACGAATTCAATAAACCGCCCTTCACGGTGTCGCGCAACGGCGACAAAGTGTCCAAGGAAAAAGCCCAAGAAGTGCTGGACTACATCATGGAAGACGCGAAAAAGGATTTCACCATCACGCGGTTCAAGGGCCTCGGCGAAATGAACCCGACGCAGCTGTGGGAAACCACGATGAACGCGGATACGCGCACGCTCTTGCAAGTGAAGCTCGAAGACGCTGTGGCGGCCGAAGATATTTTCACGACACTCATGGGCGAGAACGTTGAGGCGCGGCGGAAGTTCATCGAAGACAACGCGCTCGAAGTTGTGAACCTGGACATTTAAGCGTCAACGATGCTTTTTCAGCTCGGATGGACGACATTGCCGGGGCTGCGTGGATTGAGCGTGGGCGAATTTCGCGCGACGCCGACAAGCACACCGGATATCGAGCGGGGTGTCGCGGTCGAATTTGAGAGCGATTCGAAGCGCGAAGCGTTTTTGCGAGACGTCGAAGCGGCATTTGCCGCGCGGCGCTTCACGAATTCAGCGGACGCGTTCGACACGGTGAAGGCGTACGTGCTGGAACACGCGGCGAAACAGTAGGCATTGCTGGTAAAGGCGCAGCATGCTGCGCGTCTACCAATGAGAAATGTTTTTCAGCGAGGGGAAATGGCGGACGAACAAAACACATCGGTACTGATTCCGGTGGATATCGAAGCCGAGATGAGGAAGTCCTATCTCGATTACTCGATGAGCGTGATCATCGGGCGCGCGCTTCCAGACGTGCGCGACGGCTTGAAGCCGGTGCACCGCCGGATTCTGTTCGGCATGTACGAGCTGGGACTGACGTCCACAAAGCCGTACCGCAAATGCGCCAAGATCGTCGGCGAAGTCCTCGGCAAGTATCACCCGCACGGCGACACACCGGTCTACGACGCGCTGGTGCGCATGGCGCAGGACTTCAATATGCGCTATCCGCTGGTGGACGGCCAGGGAAACTTCGGGTCGGTGGACGGCGACATGCCTGCGGCAATGCGGTATACGGAAGCGCGGCTTTCGAAGATCGCGGAAGAATTGCTGGCGGATATCGAAAAGGAAACGGTCGATCACCTTCCGAACTTTGACGAGACCGAACAGGAGCCCACGGTTCTCCCCGCGCGCGTGCCGAATCTTCTGGTCAATGGCGCGAGCGGCATCGCGGTCGGTATGGCCACCAACATTCCGCCGCACAACCTGCGCGAAATTGTGGACGCGACGGTGCTGCTGATCGAAAAGCCGGAGACCACGCTGAAAGAAGTGATGAAGCTCGTCCCCGGCCCGGATTTCCCGACGGGCGGCTACATCGCGGGCCGCGAGGGCATCGAGGCGGCATACAAATCCGGGCGCGGCAGCTTCACCATGCGCGCGAAGGCGGCCATCGAGGACGGCGGCAAGGACCGCGAAAACATCGTCATCACCGAAATTCCCTACCAGGTGAACAAGGCCACGCTCATCAAGCGCATCGCCGAGCTGGCGCAGACCAAAAAGATTGACGGCATCGCCGACGTCCGTGATGAAAGCGACCGCGACGGCATGCGCATTGTCGTGGAGCTGAAGCGCGGCGAAGAGTCGCAGCTTGTGCTGAACAATCTCTACAAGCACACGCAGATGCAGGAATCCTTCGGCATGATCCTGCTGGCCATCGCGGGCGGGCAGCCGAAAGAAATGGGGCTGCTCGAATTCATCCGTTTGTTTATCGAGCACCGCCGCGACGTGGTTCTGCGCCGCACGCGCTACGATTTGCGCAAGGCGCGCGAGCGCGAACACATTTTAACCGGGTACCAGATCGCGCTCGATCATCTCGATGACGCGATTCGCATCATCCGCGGGTCCACGGGCCGGGCCGAGGCGAAAGAAAACTTACTCAAGTTTTTCTCCGAGCAGGACGTCACCGTTACGGAGAACGGGAAGCCCCGGAAGATCAGCGGCGTCAAGCTCGATGGCCGGAAATACAAGCTCGGCGGAGTCGAGGGTGAAACGGCGCGCGCCATCACCGGCGGCCTCACCCCTGTTCAAGTTGACGCCATTCTCGAATTGCAGTTGCACCGCTTGACGCAGCTTTCCGTGGACGAAATCCTCAAGGAACTGAAATCCATCCGCGAGCGCATCGCGGAACTGGAAGAAATTCTGGCGAGCGAAAAAAAGCTGAAGTCCGTGATCATCGGAGAACTGAAGGAAATCCACAAATCATACGGCGACGACCGGCGCACGCAGATTGTGGACAAGGTGGACGAGATCAAGCTGGAAGACCTGATCGCCGACACGGAGATGCTGATTACCGTCAGCCACGCAGGGTACATCAAGCGCACGGCGGCCGATACCTACCGGCACCAGTCGCGCGGCGGCAAGGGGCGGATCGGCGCGAGGACCAAGGAAGAGGATTTCGTCGAGCATCTTTTCATCGCCTCGGCGCACAGTTACATTTTGCTGTTCACGTCAAAGGGCCGCGTTTATTGGCTGAAAGTGTATGAGTTGCCGGAAGCAGCGGCGGCCACGCGCGGCAAAGCCATTTCCAGCCTGGTAAAATTCCAGGAGGACGAAAAGCTCACCGCGCTGGTCGCGGCGCGCAACCTGGAAGAAGAAGGACAATTCGTCTTCATGGCTACGAAGAGCGGCACGGTAAAGAAGTCGGCGCTGACGGAATTTTCCAACCCGCGCTCGACGGGCATCATCGCACTAACGCTGGACGGCAAGGACGAGCTCATCGGGGCCAAGCTTACTGACGGAAAGAAAATGATTTTCCTGGCCAGCCACGAAGGGCAAGCGATCCTTTTCCGCGAGACGGAAGTGCGGGCGATGGGCCGCAACGCCGGCGGAGTGAACGGCATGGACCTCGATAAAGAGGATTATGTTGTGAGCATGGACGCAGTGCAGCCGGAGTTTGAAATCATCAAGAAAGAGCACAACCAGGAGTCGCAAAACCTCGAAGAGCTCGAAAACGAACAGATCAAGGACTCCCTGACGACGCTCATGCTGACCGTGGCGGAAAAGGGCTTCGGCAAGCGCACGCCGCTGGCGGAGTACCGCATCACCTCGCGCGGAGGCAAGGGCGTGGTCAACATGAAGACCACGGACCGCAACGGGTACGTTGTCGCCACGCTGCAAGTGACCGAAGAGTCCGACGTGATGATCATCACGCACAACGGCAAAGTCATCCGCGTGCACGCGAACGAAATCCGCGAAGCGGGCCGCTCGACACAGGGCGTACGCCTGCTGCGGCTGGAGGATGACGACTCCGTCGCCGCCGCCGCTGTGCTGCAAGAAGAAAACGAAGAAGAAAAAAAGTAAATTCGCCTGTGATGCTAGAATCTTTAGCCTCATGAAACTCACACGAAGAGTTTTTGCTTTCCTGATGGTACTTGCCGCGCCGGTGCTGCTGCTTTCGTCGGCAGCAACGAAGCAAAAAGCCCCGGCAAAGCGCTGGTACCTGGCCTACGCCGGAACCTACACCACGAAAACAAACAGCAGGGGCATATACGCTTTCCGTTACGACGGCGAGACCGGGAAGCTTTCCGCGCTCGAAGTCGCTGCGGAGTCGGCTGATCCGTCGTTTGTAGCCGTGCATCCGAGCGGAAAATTTCTGTATGCCGTCAATGAAGCTGGAAAGAACAGCATGGTGAGCGCGTTTGCGCTGGAGGCAAAAACGGGGAAGCTGACGCTTTTGAATCAACTTCCGGCGCTCGGCGAAGACCCGTGCTACATCTCGTTTGACAAGACGGGCAAGTACACCCTGGTTGCGAACTACTCGTCGGGCAATGTCGGCGTTTTTCCGATTTTACCGGACGGAAGATTGGGCGGGCACACGGCGCTCGTGCAAGACGGCGGCTCACTCGGACCGAACAAGGAACGGCAGGAAGGGCCGCATGCGCACTGGATCGAGACTTCCCCGGACAATCGATTTGCGCTGGCCGCGGACCTGGGCCTCGATGAAGTGCTCGTTTACAGATTTAACGCGGCCAAAGGAACGCTTTCGCCGAACCAGCCGGCGTTCGCCAGGTTGAAAGCCGGATCCGGCCCACGGCACATCGCGATTCGCCCGGGCGGGAAGTTTGTCTACGTGGTCAGCGAGCTGAGCTCTACGGTCACGGCCTTTCACTTCAACGCCAAGGCTGGAACTCTCCACGAACTGCAGACGGTGACGACGCTGCCCAAGGATTTCTCCGGGAGAAACGACACCGCGGAGATCGCCGTGCATCCCAGCGGAAAATTTCTCTACGCTTCCAACCGCGGGCACGAGAGCATTGCGGTATTTGCGATTCATCCGACGAAAGGCACACTCACCTTCCTCGCGAACGTGGCCACCGGAGGGAAGGAGCCGAGACATTTCGCCATCGATCCCGGCGGGAACTACCTACTGGCGGAGAATCAGCTGTCGAACAATATCGTGGTTTTCAAGATCGACCTGGCGACGGGCGGACTGACGCCCACTGGGGACGTGATGGAAGTGCCGTCGCCGGTAGACCTTGCCTTTTTCCCGGCAGAGTAGCGCAGCCCGCCGACCTCCAGAGCATGACTTGCGCGGGAAGCGATTTGCGATACAATCCGGCCGACTATGGCCAAGCGCCGAGCAAAGAAGATAGCCCCGAGGCCATCCGGAGCCAAGGGACGCCGGCGGGCTCCTAGCAGCGCTAAGCTACCGAAAGAGGCCGCAACCCTAATCGTCGTTCTGCGCGCGCGCGAAGGCCAGGAGACGCTGCTCGAAGCCGAACTGCGCGCCCTGGCGGGGCCATCGCGCAAGGAAGAGGGCTGCCTCCGCTACGATCTGCACCGCTCGGTTGACGCTCCCGGCGCACTCCTGCTGCACGAAGTGTGGGCCAGCCGGGAAGCGCACACGGAGCATATACACACTCCACATTTTCTGCGCTGGAACGCGCGCAAGGATGCGTTGCTAGCTTCCCGCGAAGCGAACTTCTGGAAGCAGATTTTCTAGAGCTCGTCGCCAACTTACCTTTCCGGTGGAACGAGGTAGTAGCCAGGGCGGGCGCGGATTTTCAGATTTTTCGCGTCGTTTCGAACGACATTCACTCTGATTTCGTGATAGCCGGGCACGTCAGCGTCGGTGGGCGTGTAGCTGATGGTGTACTGCGCGTGGAGCTCGCCGCCGATTTCATCAATGGCTTTCTCAATCGAGCGATCCTTGAAGGCCGCCAAATGCGCGCCGCCGGTGGCGGTCGTGGCGACCTCAAGAGCATTCGCCTTCACGGCATCGTGGATGTGCTGAACGGCCCAGACGGCCGCGGCCATCAGGTCAATGTTGCCGGCGCGATTCTCCTCGCTGGTGGGGGTTTGCACGGACCCGGGGAACGGTGGAAGCGGAAATGTACCCGGCGGGTTCATTTCCGGCCGCGTGTCTTTCGGCTTGGAGCGAAGTTCGGCGTTGGTGGTCGAGAGGCCGACGCTGTAAATGGTCACGTTGGCGAGCTGCGCTTGCCGCAGCACCTCGCCCAGTTTAGCCGAACTGCCGTCGTCGGTGGCCTCCGACATAATCATGAGCACGCGCCGCCGCCCCGGTTTCTCCGGTGTGGCTTGCGGGCGCCCTGTCAGCATCTCCACGCCAGCGGATATGGCATCGTAGAGTTTCGAGCCCGACGTTCCCAGCTTCAGGCGCGCGATGGTGCCTTCGATCAAGTCCGGGTTGGTGGTGAAGTCCTGCAGCTTATCGACGGAGTCATTAAAGCCGACAACCGCGGCTTCGCCGGTGGAGCCCATGACCGTCTGAGTGAAGAGGATGCCGGTCTTGCTCATAGCCGGCAGGAGAGGCGCAATCCGCGAACTCGTCTCGACCAAAATGACCATGGAGATGGGGTCGCCGCCCAGGTCGAAGTGAGAGATCTGCTGAGGTGCGCCGTTATCGGCAACCTGAAAGTCCTTGGCCTCCAGGTCGTGGACCATCTCGCCGCGGGAATTGCGCACGGTCACGGGCGTATTCACGAGGGAAACACGCACTTTGAGCTTTGACGGAGCGTCCTTTGGAGGCTGTTGCACCTCGGCACCGGGTTTTGGCGTAAGCGGGCCGGAAGGTGCCTGGGCGAGCGCGGAAACGCTCGCGAGAGCAAGCACAAGCGCGAGGCCTAAAAGCGCAGCAACGATTCGTCCCATGCGAATGACCTGGCAGCACCGGCGGAAGCCCGTGCCACCGGAGTGTACTTCATTCGACGCACCCTGCGCGGAAGGCGTTGCCGCGAGCCTCGGGGATTCCTACAATCAAGGTTCGCCCTTACGGAGACAAGACCCATGCCCGACGGCAAAAGACCAAAGCCGCAACACGCACCGAAACCGCCCCACCAGGATCCAAAGTTCCTCGCCAGCACGCCGGCCCGGCCGATCCGCATCCTCGGCGAATACATTCACCCGCTGGTGCAGCTGAAGAGGGAGGGCATCGCCGACACCGTTGTGATGTTCGGCTCGGCGCGCATCGAATCGCATGAAACCGCGCAAGTGCGCATCACGCGGCTGAATAAAGAAAAAACGGCGAGAATGTCCGCGGTGAACCTGGCCAAACACCGCGCCGCTTTGCGGCGCGCGAAAAGCTTGCTGGAGATGTCCCGCTACTATGAGGAAGCGCGGCAGCTTTCGCACAAGCTCACGACCTGGTCGCTCACGCTGGGGCCCCGTCCGCGGCGCTTTGTGGTTTGTTCCGGCGGCGGGCCGGGCATCATGGAAGCGGCGAACCGCGGTGCGTACGAAGCCGGCGGAAAATCCGTCGGGCTGTCGATCGAACTTCCGCACGAGCAATTCGCGAATCCCTACATCAGCCCGGAGCTGAGCTTTAATTTCAAATATTTCTTCATGCGCAAGCTGTGGTTCGCACAGATCGCCAAAGCACTGATCGTTTTTCCCGGCGGTTTCGGGACGATGGACGAACTCTGGGAAATGCTTACGTTGCTGCAGACTCACAAACTTCCGAAGCACAATATCATCCTCATCTACGGCCGCAAGTATTGGGACGAGGTGCTCAAT
>Ga0210409_10002047_pt1 | contig 24800 bp, 24 predicted proteins | sample IncBWH17MmetaG_FD_161649 | JGI IMG/M metagenome (GOLD analysis project Ga0210409, IMG submission 161649) | Forest soil microbial communities from Barre Woods Harvard Forest LTER site, Petersham, Massachusetts, United States - Inc-BW-H-17-M | ecosystem: Environmental > Terrestrial > Soil >...
CTATCTGACCCACGTGCTTAACTGCACTCAGTCTAATCGGCATCACTCTGCCCGACCGCTTCTACATCCCGATTATCCGATGCCGATGCGGTATGCTCAATATACGAGAGTCAAGTTTCGCGATGAAGCGCTGCGAAAGTTGACTCTGACCCCAGATGACTCAGCCATCAATTAACCGCCAATCCCGAGGATCGCATCAAACATGGTCGATGCCGTCTGAATCACCTTGGCGTTGGCCTGATACATCTGCTGGTACATCAGCAAGTTGGCGGTTTCTTCATCCTGATTCACGCCGGACACCGACTGCTGGGCCGATTTGATTTGTGCGGCCAGGCTGGTTTGCGCGGTGTTGGCGATGGTCAGCTGGCTGGCTTTGTTGCCGATGGTGCTGACCAGCTGGCCGTAGGCGTCGGTATAGCTGGCGGTGCCGCCGGCCAGGATTTTCTTGTTTTGCAAAGCCCCCAGCAGCAAGGCGTTGCTGCCATCCGAGACGCCGCCGGTGTTCTGGCCGATGGTAAAAGTATCGCCATTCACCGGCTTGCCGCTGACGGTGGCGGTAATGCCGTTGAAACTGTAAGCCGCGCCAGCGGTGTAAGTGACGGCGGCGCCGGCCGCGTAGTTGACCACCGTGCCGTCCGGATTGGTGACCGTAACCGCCGCCGTGGCAGGAAAACCGGTTAGCGCTGGAGGCGCGACGGTGCTGTCGTACTTGAGCGTAACCGGGCCGGCTAGCGGCGTTGCCAGATACGTGGCGTCGACCGTGCCGGCGCTGATGCTGGCGTTGCCTTGATTGGTCGCGGTCTTGCCGGTGATGATGGGTGAAGCCGCCGCAATCTTGGCCGGATCGGTGACGATCACGGTCAGATCACGGGCGCCGGTTCGGGTTGGCTGCACCAGGAAAGAGTCGCCGAGATTCGGCGTGCCGCTGCTTGCTTGCAGGGATACGCCGTCAAATGTGACCGGCAAACTGGCGTAGCTGCCCAGCACTTTATTGTCTGACAGACGGGTTACGGAATATTGCGGGGTGCCTGCTACATTGGCATAGTCGACCCGGTAATCGCTGGTGGTCAGCTGGCTGGTGTTGCTGAACGATGGCGTCACTACCAGGCTGCCGGTATTGCGGGCACTGGCGATCGCACCGGGGCTGGCTTGGGTAAAGAAAGCCTGGCCGGCGGCGCCGTTCAAGTCCACCCCCAGCTCGTGCTGCGCATTGAAAGAATCGGACAAGCCGATTGCCATCCGCCCCAAGGCGTTCTGGGCGTCGCCCAAGGTCTGGTTGCGGAACTGCATCAAGCCGCCCAGCGAACCGCCGCTGAGCACGCTGTCTTGCAACTCCACCGGCACGCCGGCAGCGTTGACCAAGGCCACCGCAGTGTGGCTCGGGTCGGCGGCCGCGGTGACTGCCTTCAAGGTCGAGGATTTGTCACCCAGCACCAGCGTCTGGCCGCTGCCGATGAATACATTGTATTGGCCGCCGTCCTGCACTACCACCTTGGTCGCCACCAGCTGGCCCAAGCTATTTACCAGCGTGTCACGCTGGTCCAGCAAATCGTTCGGCGCCTGGCCGCCGGCAGCATTGCTGAGCAAGGCGATCTGCTTGTTGATGCTGGCGATCTGGGTGGCGTAGGCATTGATCTGATCGATAGAGCCGGAGATCTGATCGTTGGCATTGGAATTCAAACCGGTGAGCACCTGGCTCATGGTGCGGAACTGATTCGCCAGCGCCTGGCCGGAGCTGATCAGTTGCTGTCGCGCCGCCGGATCGGCTGGTGTATTGGCTACCGCCTGCACGCCCTTGAACATGGTTTGCAGCATCGGCGCCAGGCCGGTGGTCTGGTTGGCCAGCAGATTATTGATCTGGTTGATCTGGGTGGAATAAGTGCTCAGTGCCTGATTGGTCGATTGCGCCTGGTTCAGTTGCGAACTCAGGAACTGATCGTAGCTGCGGCTGACATCGACCACCTGTGCGCCGTTGCCAAAGAAGCCGACGCTAGGGGTATAGGTGCCGCCGGCGGAAACTATCTGCGCCGATTGCCGGCTATAACCAGGCGTATTCACGTTGGCAGTATTGTGGCCGGTGGTCACCAACGCTGCTTGCGCCGCGTTGAGCCCGCTGAGCCCGGTAAAAAACATGCTGTTGGCCATAGTCATTCGTCCTTTTAGAGGGCAACCGCCCGGCGTCGCCGCCAGGCTCACCTATGAGATAACGGCAGCAGCCTGGGAAATTTGAAGGGTGTATGCAGTTTTCTATGCAAAAGAAATCAGAGGATCTGCTTGAGGATGCGCACCAGCTTCTCGCCATACTGCGGATCGGTGGCGTAACCTGCGCGTTGCAAACCGTGCGCCGCCTCGGCCGGATCACGCGTAGCCACTACCTGCGCATAACGCGGATTGCCAGCCAGGAAACGGGCGTAATCGGAAAACGCCTCGTCGTAGGATGCATAGGCGCGGAAGCTGGCTTTGGTCTGTTGCGGTACGCCATTCACATATTCGGTGGTGGCGGCTTGCACCACAGGCCCTTTCCAGCCCTTGTCGGCCTTGATGCCGAACAGGTTGTAGCTGCGGCTGCCGTCATCGCCCTTGATTTCACGTTTACCCCAGCCCGATTCCAACGCCGCTTGCGCCAGGATCAGTTGCGACGGCACACCGCTGGCGCGGCTGGCGACCTGGGCCGGAGCAGTCATGCGCGACAGGAACTGATCGACTTGCGCTTGTGGGTTGGCACCGGCGCCACGGCCGGAACCATAATCGGCAGCGTCGTACAGGGATAGATTCTGCACAGCCGGCATGGCTGCCGCCGGCGCTGGATTGGGATGCAGCTCGGCCCCTGTTGGCATCTTGCTGAGCGGCGACGGTTGCTGCTGTGACGAATCAACTGCGCGGCTAAGCTGGGCCTGCATCGCTTCTGCCAGCCCAAGGCCGCGCCCGGACAGGTTCTGCGCCAGTTGCTGATCCAGCATGGAGGTATACATTTTTTCCTGCTGGCTATCGAACATGCCATCCGACGGCGTCGCCTCGCGCATGCTTTTCAAGACCATCTGCATGAACATCGCCTCGAACTGGCGCGACACCTGTTTCAAACCGTCTTGCGGCGAATTCCTGGTGGTGCGGCGCAGAGCGTCCACGCCCTGCACGTCCAGCGCAAAGCGCTGATCCAGATCGCCGCTGCGATTGTTGGTGATAGGACCTGAGACACTCATGCGCTACCTCAGATTATTTCAAGTTCGGCGCGCAAAGCGCCGGCAGCTTTCATCGCCTGCAGGATGGACACCAGATCCTGCGGATTGGCGCCCAACGTATTCAAGCCCTTCACCACATCGGCTAGCGAAGCGCCGTTCTTGACCACCTGCAAAGCGCCGCCGGCCTGGTTCAGCTGGATCTGCGAAGTCTGCGTCACCACCGTGCTGCCGCCCGAGAGCGGGCCGGGCTGGCTGATCACCGGCTGGGTATTGATCACCACCGACAAATTGCCATGCGCCACCGCGCAATCCAGCACGCGTACGGTCTGGTTCATCACCACCGAACCGGTACGGGCGTTGATGACGACCCGTGCCGCTGCCTGCGCCGGGCTGATATCAAGATTTTCCATGCGCGCCAGAAAACTCACCCGCGCTTCCGGCTGAGCCGGCGCGGCCACCTGGATCACGCGGCCGTCGAGCGCTGTAGCGGTACCGGCGCCGAAGCTGCGATTGATTGCATCGACGGCTTTCTGCGCGGTGCCGAAATCGGAAACATTCAATTCCAAGGTCAAGGTATTGGCCTCACCCAGCGGTGCGGTGACTGCACGCTCGACGATGGCGCCGGCCGGAATCCGGCCCGAGCTGAGCTGATTGATTTGTACCTTGCTGCCGTTGGCCGAAGCACCGGCGCCGCCGACCACCATATTGCCCTGCGCGATCGCATACACCATGCCGTCGGCGCCTTTGAGCGGCGTCATCAGCAAAGTGCCGCCGCGCAGGCTCTTGGCGTTACCCATCGAGGAAACCGTGACGTCGATGTTTTGGCCGGGACGGGCGAACGACGGCAAGGTAGCGGTAACCATCACCGCCGCCACGTTCTTCAATTGCATATTGGTGCCGGGCGCCATCGAGATGCCGAGTTGCGACAGCATATTGCTCAAGGTCTGGGTAGTGAACGGCGTTTGCATGGTCTGGTCGCCGCTGCCATCCAGTCCAACCATCAAGCCGTAGCCGATCAGCGGATTGTCGCGCACGCCCTGGATGCTGGCCAGTTCCTTGAGCCGTTCCGCATGTGCTGATGGCGCAATGCACAGGCAACAAAGCATCAAGAATAAGGAGAAACGCTGAAATAATGATCGCATAATCAGTGCCGAAATCAGAACGGTAAGACGTTGAGGAAGAAGCGCTGCAGCCAGCCCATGGTTTGTGCTTCGTCGATATAGCCTTTGGCGCTGTATTCGATCCTGGCGTCGGCGACCTGGGTCGAGGCCACGCTATTGTTGCCGCTCACCGTGCGCGGATTGACCACGCCGGAGAAACGAATGAATTCCGTGCCCTGGTTGATCATCATCTGCTTTTCGCCGCTGACCATCAGGTTGCCGTTGCCCAGAACCTCGGTCACGGTAACGGTAATCACGCCGTTGAAAGTATTCGCCGCGTTAGCGCCGCCTTTGGCGGTCAACGCATTAGTGGCTTTGGCCTCAGTATCCAGGTTGCCGAACAGGCCGCCGAAAATCTTCGGGATCGCCGCCAGGCCGCTGCTGGTGCTGCCGTTGCGGCTGGCGTTAGCCGCCGAATTCTTGCTGGCGTTGACGTTTTCGCTGACGATAATCGTCAGGATATCGCCGACATTGCGCGGCCGCCGGTCTTCAAACAAGGCCTGGCTGCTGTAGCCGGATTGATAGATGGCGCCATTCACCGCAGCCACCGGCCGCACTTCGGCGCGGGCAGTCATCGGCTGCTGCACCAGCGGCTCGCGCGGCAATTGCGCGCAACCGCTTAGCAGCACGGCCATCAGCAATAAACCCCTGGCCCAAAATTTCAATCTCGGCTCCGTCATCACAATTGCGTCAGGCGCTGCAACATCTGGTCAGACGTGGTGACCGCCTTGCTGTTGATTTCGTAAGAGCGCTGGGTCTGGATCATGTTCACCAGTTCTTCCACCACATTCACGTTCGACGATTCGGTATAACCCTGGCTCAGCGTGCCTGCGCCATTCTGGCCCGGCGTGGTTTGATTGGCGGTGCCGGAGGCGTTGGTTTCCGTGTACAGATTTTCGCCGTTGCTTTGCAAACCGGTTGGGTTCAAGAAAGTCGCCAGCTGGATCTGGCCGACCTGGACGCTGGCAGTGCTGCCGGCCTGGGTCACCGATACCGTGCCGTCCTTGGCGATGGTCATGCTGGTGGCGTTTTGCGGAATCGTGATGGCTGGCTGCACCGGGTAGCCGCTGGCGGTCACCAGCTGGCCGGTCGAATCGGATTGGAACGAGCCGTCACGCGTATAGGAAGTAGTACCGTCAGGCATTTGCACCTGGAAAAAGCCGTCGCCGGTAATCGCCACATCCTTGGTATTGTCGGTCTTGGTCGGATTGCCCTGAGTATGAATCCGTTCGGTCGCTACCAGTCTTACCCCGGTGCCGATCTGCAATCCGGACGGCAGATTGGTCTGATCCGAAGTCTGGCCGCCCACCTGGCGCAGGTTCTGGTACATCAGGTCTTCGAATACGGCGCGGCTGCGCTTGAAGCCGGTAGTGCTGACGTTGGCCAGGTTATTCGAGATCACATCGAGCTGCTGCTGTTGCGCGTCGAGACCGCTCTTGGCGATGGAAAGTGAACGCATCATGGTGAAGTTCCTGTCAAAAAAATTATTACAGTGAATTAGGAAAATTAACTGCTCATGCTCAGCAGCTGGTTAGCGCGCTGATCGTTTTCATCGGCGCTCTTGACCGCCTTCATCTGCATCTCGAAACTGCGTGCATTGGCGATCATTTCCACCATCGCCGAGACCGGATTGACATTGCTGCCTTCGATCGCGCCGGTCTGCAAGGTCACCGCCGGATCGGCATCCGGGGTTGCGGCGCCGGCCCGCATCCGGAACAAGCCGTCGTCGCCGCGCACCAGATCGGCATTAGCCGGATTGACCAGCTTCAAGCGGCCAACCTGCGCCACATTGGTCAAGGGATCGCCAGCGCCGATGGCGCTCACCAGGCCGTCGCTGGAGACCATCGCTGCGGCGCCGGGCGGCACCGCCATCGGTCCGGCGTCGCCGATCACCGGCAGCTTGCCCATGGTCATCAGCTGGCCGTCAGCGCCCACCTGCAAATTGCCAACTCTTGTATATGCCTCGCCGCCGTCCGGGGTCTGTACCGTCAGCCAGCCGTCGCCGCGCACCGCGACATCCAGCGGCCGCCCGGTTTCCGTCACCGGCCCGGTATTCATATCCGCGCCCGGCGTCGACGCCGCCACGAAAACCCTGGTCGCCGCAGTCTCGCCAACGACCGGCACCGCACGGAAATTATTCAGCTGCACCCGGAATCCGGGGGTCGACACGTTCGCCATATTGTTGGCTGCCGAGGCTTGCTGCTCCATGACCTGCTTGGCGCCGCTCATGGCGATATAGATCATGCGATCCATATGTTCTCCCTGATTTTTTCGATTCCGGCGAGGGCGCCAGCGCTAACGAAATCCATCATCAACGCATGCTCACCAAGGTTTGCATGACCTGATCCTGCGTCTTCACGGTTTGCGCATTGGCCTGATAAGTGCGTTGCGCGATGATCATGTTGACCAGTTCGGCGGTGAGATCGACGTTGGAAGATTCCAGCGCGCCGGATGTCAAAGAACCGACCTTGGTGCCAGCGCCTGCAGTGCCGACCAGAGGCTGGCCCGACGCTGCCGTTTCGGCCCAGACATTGCCGCCCTTAGATTGCAAGCCATCCGGATTGGCAAACGAAGTCAGCACGATCTGGCCCAGGGTCTTGGTCTGTTCGTTCGAGTACTTGCCGGTGACCGTGCCGTCTGCATTGATCGCAAACGCGGTCAGGCTGCCGGAGGTATAACCGTCCTGGGTCTGCTTGGCGACCGCGTTGTCGTTGCCGAACTGGGTGGTACCGGTCAGGTTGATAGTGAAATTCAACGGCGCTGCGCCGTTCACCAGCGGTATGGCGGCGGGCGCCAGAGTGCCGGCGGCTGGCGTCAGCATCTTGCCAGCCGTATCAAAAGTCAGCGAGCCGATATTGCTGCTGGCGCCGCCGTCCACGGTTTGGTAGACATCCCAGGCGTTGGCCGCGGTCTTGACAAAGAAATTCGTGATTTCGTGCGGGTTGCCCAGCGAGTCGTAACCAGTCACCGCATTCTGGTAGTTGAAACTGGTCGAATCGGTGGCGTTGAATGGTGCGGTGACCGGTATCGTACTGCGCGAATCGATGTTGTATTGGGCGTTGATCTTGGTGGTGGCGTTGGGCGTCATCGAGGTGGCCGGCAGCTGCAGCGCCGCCGGGGTGCCGCCGGCGATGCTGCCGTTGGCGCCGACTTGATAGCCGGTTACGCGCAAACCGCCGGAATTGACGATGTAGTTGTCCTTATCGATATTGAACTGGCCATTGCGCGAATAAGACACTTCCCCGGAAGGACTGGCCAGGCGGAAAAAACCGTCGCCATTGGTGATCGCCACATCCAGTGCGCGGGTGCTGGTCTGCACCGCGCCTTGCGTAAAATTCTGCGAAACCCCGGCCACCTGGGTGCCGAGACCGACGCGCGAGCCGGCGTACACGTCGGCAAACAATACACTGCCGGCCTTGAAACCTACGGTACCCGAGTTGGCAACGTTATTGCCGATCACATCGAGATTGCTGGAACTTGCATTCAATCCGCTGACGCCTTGTTGAAAACCCATGGTCCACTCCTTTTGAAATCAATTTGCGATACTTTTTTCAGCTTCCGGATAGCGGAAAATAAAAAGTGCCGAATTTATAGAAACTACGCAGTTATAGAAATTGCTTTACGTCGCTTAATGCCGCCGTGCCGGCCGCACCCAGGTTCAAGGTGACGCCGCTGGCTGTCTGCGCCACGCTCGCAACCTGCGAATACGTCAGCGTGTTGGCCGCAACTGCATTGCCGCTAACGGCAGCCGCCACACTGATCTTGTAAGGACCGTCGGCCATCGCTGTACCGGTATCGTTCTTGCCGTCCCATGACAAAGTCTTGGTGCCTTGCGGCAGCGCTCCCACATCGATGGTGCGTACCGTATTGCCGGCGGCGTCGGTGATGGTGACCTTGACGGTGTCGGCTGCGCCTTGCATGTCGAGCCCGAACGAGGTCGCCGCGCCGCCCTTGAGCGCGACAGCGCTGCCGGGCGTCAATACCGTGTGACCAATCAATGAAGCTGCCTGCAAGGTCTGGCTGGAACCGCTTTGGCTGACCATCGACTGCAGCGTGGTATTCATCTTCTCGATGCCGCTGACGGTACTCATCTGCGCCAGCTGCGAAGTCAGCGCGGCGTTATCCATCGGGTTCAAGGGATCCTGATTGTTCAATTGGGTGACCAGCAATTTTAGAAAACGCTGTTCCTGATCGGAACTGCTCGACGCAGCGCCCGCCAGCGCCGCTGCTGCGCTATTGTCGGTTGGTGAAACGGCCGAAACTGCCATGGTGATTTTCTCCTGATGCGGCACAGGTATGGCGGCCGCGGATTAGTGATTCAATGAATATTCAATTCTTAGAAAATTGCCTACTGGCCGATCGTCAGCGTCTTCAACATCATGTTCTTGGCGGTGTTGAGCACCTCGACATTGGCTTGATACGAGCGCGAGGCGGTAATCATGTTGACCATCTCTTCCACCACGTTGACGTTCGGCATGGCGACGTAACCGTTAGCGTCGGCCAGCGGATGCTTGGGGTCGTGCACCATCTTCAGCGGCGACTGGTCTTCCACCACGCCCGCCACGTGCACCCCACCGATGGCGCTGGCCGCATCCTGCTGATCGCCGGCTGCCACTTCGAACACCACTTGCTTGGCGCGGTAGGGCTTGCCGTCCGGGCCGGAGACGCTGTCGGCATTGGCCAGGTTGCTGGCGGTGACGTTCATGCGTTGCGATTGCGCGCTCATGGCGGAACCGGCAACGTCAAAAATATTCATCGAAACATTGGAAGATGGCATTGCTTAATCCTCGCTAACTAAAATGAAATAATCATTGCTGCATCGCCGACAGCAAGGATTTGATCTGCGCTCCGATGATGGTCAGGCCGGATTCGTAGTGGACCGCGTTATCGGTGAAATTGACGCGCTCGACATCCATTTCCACGGTGTTGCCGTCGATGCTGGATTGGGTCGGCACCCGATACAGCATGTCCGGATCGTTGCTGATCGTAGCCTCGCCCTGAATATGGCGCGCCGAGGTAGTGGCCATCGACACCGACTGCGCCTGCCGGCCTTGGGTCATGGCTTGCGTCAGGCTGCTGCTGAAATCGAAATCGCGCGCCTTGTAATTGGGCGTATCGGCGTGCGCGATATTCGACGACAACACCTCTTGCCTGCGCGCCCGCAAATTCAGTGCTTCCTGTTGAAAGCGCAGTGCTGCATCCAGTTTGTCTACCATCTTGTACCTACCCTCAACAGACCTTTTGATGAAAGCGATTATAGGTAGCGGCCGCTGCTGGCAATCGCCGGAACAGGCAGCTAAATCGACCTTAATTCAAGATTCGACGGATGGAATGAATCCGATGCAGAGTCGGATGCACTGCGGCGCCGTCATTTCGGTCCGGGCAGGTATTTGGCAAAATCGTCGAAGCTCAGCTGATAACCGTCCAGCACCCGCTTGATGGTCGAACCGCTGGGATCGGTGACCCTGCCCGTCTCCAGTTTGCTCAGCACCGGCACCGATAAACCGCAGCGCCGGTGCATCGCCGTCAACGACATTTTTTTGCCGTTGTCGCCGGTTTGCTGCAAACGCATATGCCGCAGAAAAGCAGCCAGCGTGGTCGGGATTTCTTGCTTGAATTCGCTCGCATTCGCCATTGGATATCCTTAGTTTACAAAGCACCTGGCAGCTGCTTTTTACGCCGGCAGCAGGTGATGTTGCAAATCATTATAGGTAGCGCATTTCAATCCAATGACTCAAACAACAGACGAATCGCCGCCCAATTCAGCGCTTGGTCGGGTTCGGCAATTGTCTAAAATCTGCTAGCGGACATACGGCCGCAACGATCATTGGAGAGAGGGAGTTCATATGCATGCAACCTGGTTCCGGCAGCGGCGGTTTGCACGCCGTTTTGTAATTACCTGTTTGCACTTTCTGGTGGCGGCCGGCTTGAGCATCAACGGCCAGGCCGCATTCGCCAGAGCGGCCGAGCTGAGCGGTTACGCAAAACCGGTGATCGAAAAATTCCTGCTGGCCCAGAGCAGCGGCTTGCCAGGCAAGGTCAGCATCCGCATCGACACGCCGATGTCCGGCGCCCTGCCCGCCTGCGATGCGCTCGAACCTTTCCTGCCGAATGGCGCCCGCCTGTGGGGCCGCGTCTCGGTAGGCCTGCGCTGCAATGGCGGTAATAGCGGTGACGCCGTAACGCCATCCTGGATCCGCTACATTCCGGTTTACATAGCGGTAGTGGCGAATTATTATGTCGCCGCCCACCCCATCAATGCCGGCGACACATTGAGTGCCGCCGATATCGAAGTACGCCAGGGCGATCTCAGCGCTCTGCCGCGCGGCGTGATCACTAATCCGCAGCAAGTCGCCGGCATGATTGCCTCGAACCGGATTGCCCTGGGCGCGCCGTTGCGGCTGGAACTGCTGCGTGGCGCGAGCGTTATACAACAAGGGCAAAATGTCAAAGTCCAGTCGCAAGGTTCCGGCTTCGTGGTCAGCACCGAAGGGCGGGCGATGACCAATGCCGCTGCTGGTGTGACGATCCAGGTCAAGACGCCGACCGGCCAGATGCTGAGCGGCGTGGCCCGCGCCGACGGCTCGGTTGAATTACCGAATTAATGAGAGTTGCATAATTCATGACATCGCCACAGCAAGAGTCATCTGGGGTCAGAGTCAACTTTCGCAGTGCTTCATCGCGAAACTTGACTCTGACCCCACATGACGGATTCGGAGAAAGACAGAGCGCACTAGGCCGTTTTTTTAGCGGTGAGGCAGCTACTCCGTGGCCCGCTAAGTGGGGTCAGAGTGAAGTTTCTGCAAAAGGCACGCAGAAAGTTCACTCTGACCCCAGTTAGCTGCGTTTGTTAGGCGCAACCGGGCAAGGGTAGTGTTTATTTTTGCAACAAATCAGACATTTTTGAGTGCAGCCCTAAACTTTCCGCGCCAGCTGCCGTTATACCGAACAGATCCCTTAGAGGAAATATCTTGAAAATCGATCAACCCACAAAGCCGCTCAATAGTGTGTCGAACCCAGCCAATGCGGCGTCCAGCAAGGATAGTGCGGCCCGTGCCGCCGCCACGGACACCGCTGCCACCGGCACCGCCAACAGCGCCAGCCCGACTATGCCAGCCGCCCTGAACTCACTCTCTGCGCAAGTGCGCCAGCTGCAAACCCAGTTGCTGCAACCCGGCGCCGGCGATTTCGATGCGGCCAAGGTGGCCGAGATACGCCAAGCCATCAGCGAAGGCCGCTATCAGATCAACCCCGAAAAAATCGCCGACGGCTTGCTCGATACGGTACGCGACCTGCTGGGCAAGAAACCGTCATGAGCAGCGCCCTGCTCAAGCATCTGAACCAGGAGCGCGCCGTGGTTGAAAGCTTCCTCGACGTGCTCGATAGTGAAGCAGAAGTGCTGATCAAGAGCCGTTTCGAGGAATTGCCGGGCATCACCGAGCGCAAGGCCCAGCTGGCCGAACGCATCACGGCGCTTGAGCAGGAACGGGAGCAATGGCAACGCGCGGTCGGCTTCGGCTCGGGCCGCGCCGGCGGCGACGCCGCAGCGGCAGCCGGCGGCAGCGAGCTGCAACAGATCTGGCTAGAGTTGCTGACACGCGCCGCCCAGGCCCGTGACAACAATCACCGCAACGGCATCATGATCCATACCCACCTGGATTTTGTGCGCCGTTCCATCAATTTCCTGCGTGCGCATGGGCAATCGCTGTATGGCGCGGATGGGCAGCATAAAGTTGGCTTGGGTAATGGCCATAGCCTGGCGACGGGCTGAAATTGATTGCCGCTCAAATTCGCGGCTGAATCAGCTCAGATAATCAGGTACGAGCGTCAGGTACGAGCGCGACGCTATGTCAACGCTTGTTTGAGCTTCAGCGCCAGACGTATCGCATCCTTCTCATCGATAACATTGGCAAAACCCAGCAACAATCCCTGCTGCGGCTTTGCATTGATGTACCAGCGTGACAACGGGGGCACGGCCAACCCTGCAGTCCGCGCATGGCCCGCCAACATGACGTCGTCTTCGTGATCCGCCAGCTTCGCCAGTATATGCAAGCCTCCCGGTTGCAAATCGATCCGTATGCGATCGCCCAATATTTCCTGAAAAACGCGCGACGTCACCGCGCGACGGTCTGCGTACAACAGGCGCATTTTTTTCAGATGTCGTGAGAAGTGACCTTCGGCGATAAAGTCAGCAACGCCCGCCTGAAACAAGTATGGACAACCTGCGTTCAGGTTGTAGCAGACTGCCTGAAAGCGTGCAACCGCACTGACAGGTGCGACGAAATAAGCCAGCCTTAACCCCGGAAACATCACCTTGCTGAAGGTGCCGCTGTAAATGACGCGATCATTGCGATCCATGCTTTTCAGCGCCGGCAGCGGCCTCCCCTGATAGCGAAACTCACTATCGTAGTCGTCTTCGATAATCCAGCTGCCGGCATTGCTGGCCCATTCCAAAAGCGCCATCCGGCGTTCCAGCGATAGCGTCACGCCGAGCGGACTTTGATGCGACGGCGTGACCATCGCGAATTTTGCATTCGGACTGAGGCGCTTGCCTGCTTCGACCATCAATCCATGTTCATCGACCGGCACCGGTATCAGCTTGACTGCGGCATTCTGCAGAAATGGGCGCGCAAGAATATAGCCGGGATCTTCGAACCAGAATTCATCGCCGACAGTGGAAAGACTGCTTAACGTCAGTTCCAGCGTGTTGCGCAAGCCGGTCGTGATGAACACCTGTTCCGGCACACAGGTCACGCCGCGCGACACGCCCAGATAAGTCGCAATCCTTTCACGCAAACGCGCATAACCGGCCGGGTCGGGATAGCCCAGGCGCGCCAGTTCGCTGCCGCGCAAGCGATGCCCAACCAGCCGGTTCCACACCTTGCGCGGAAATGCATCGAGCGCAGGCAAACCCATCTGCAACGGCTTCGGCGCCTTGCCGTCGCGATCGACGGTGGCTGCATGCGCTTGTCCGGCCATTGCCATTACTACTTGCGGTTTGAGGATAGCTGGCGGCGGTAAAGACGGCGATACCACTGTGCCGGCCGCGCCCCTGACTTGCAGATAGCCCTCGTCCGTCAGGATGCGATACGCCATTTCCACCGTACCGCGCGCGAGATTCAGTTCGGCCGCCAACGCCCTTACTGCCGGTACGCGATCGCCCGCGTGCAGGCTCCCCTGCTCGATCGCCGTCTTGAAACGCTGGCATATCTGTTGATACATAGGCAATTCCAGCGCGCGATCGATGCGCAGATCCAGGTCAGGCTTGGCGGTTTTCATGGACTAGTCCTTTTTGCATTTCTTGGCCCTTTTAACATGGCCATGATATTCGCATACTACGCATCCAGGAAACGCCAATTTTTCCTTTCCGATTTACCTGATCAAGGAGCTTCAAATGCAAACTCGACTCGACTTCTATACCGCCGGCAAAGATGCCATCAAGGCAATGATCGGTGTTGAAAACCAGATCAACAAAGGCACACTGGACATCCTGCTCAAGGAGCTGGTGCGCCTGCGTGCATCGCAAATCAACGGCTGCGCATTCTGCCTCGACATGCATGTGACCGACGCCCGCAAAGCCGGCGAATCAGAACGCCGCATGGCTACCGTCGCTGCCTGGCGCGAAACAACGTTCTTCAGCGAACGAGAGCGCGCCGCACTGGAATGGACAGAATCCCTCACGCTGGTCTCGCAAAACCACGTCCCGGATGCAGTGTGGGATGCAGTTCGCCCACATTTCACCGATGCCGAACTGGTTGAACTGACATTACTCGTCACGTCGATCAACAGCTGGAATCGCTTTGCCATCGCGTTCCGCAAGATGCCGGAGTAATCGTCGGCACAACGATTGAGCGGCGCTGATTTTTTTTGGGAGAAATGCATGCAGTCTGACGTAGACATCAAACACATCGATAGCGACGCCGATCTGGATGCATCGTTCTCAGTGATGAAGGAATTGCGACCGCATCTGAACGATCGCGCAACATACACCACACAGATCGCGCAGCAACGCACGCAAGGGTACCGCTTGCTTGCGGCCTGGCGCGATGGCGCAATCGTCGGACTTGCCGGCTATCGGCTGCAAGACAATTTTCTGTACGGCCGTTTCATTTACGTCGATGACCTGGTGGTAACAGCCTCGCTGCATCGCTCCCGGCTCGGCGAACGTCTATTGCAAGCAGCACGGCAACAAGCCGTTGCGTTGCGCTGCAAACATTTTGTGCTGGATACCGGCTTGCATATGGCGCTGGCGCAACGCTTTTACTTTCGGCAGGGGCTGCTTGCAAAGGGCATGCATTTCGTCGAACAACTTACACAGGAATCAAGCGCATGACGCGAATTTTGCTATTGAACAGCGGCCCGCACAGTGACGTGAGCCACGGTTATCGCCTTGCAACGGAAGCGATTGCCGCGTTGGGAATAAGCAACGTGCAGATCACCGAACGCGATCTGGTGGAGTCACCCATTCCGCCAATCGACCGTGCTTACGCAATTGCCGTCACTTCTCAAGCGACACCCGATGCGAAAGAATTCGAATGGTCGGAACGCCTGATCGTCGAACTGGAACAACACGATGTGCTGTTCATCGTCACACCGATGCACAACTTCACCGTGCCCGCTGCGCTCAAACTGTGGATCGATCATGTGATCCGCATCAATCGCAGTTTCCACGCGACGCCGCAAGGCAAGGTCGGGCTGCTGAAAGATCGCGCGACCTTTGTACTGGTCAGCTCTGGCGGTTTTCATGTGGGAGAACGAGCGAAACAGACTGATTTCCTGACACCGTACCTGCGCTATGCGTTGGCATCGATCGGCATCAGCGATGTGCATTTTTTCCCGCTGCAAGGGCTGGTCTTCGGTACGGAAGCAGTGGCGCAGGCAGTGCATGAAGTGCGTCAGCAATTGTCTGAAAGGTTGTCTGAGAGACTGTCCTTGACCTAGAGATCAGCGCCGCGCCGCAGGATGTCTTGTGGCCGTCGAATGCCACGGCTTTGCCGTCGATTTGCACAGCCGGGTCGCCTTCCACGATCACGCAGTCATGATGGCCGGGCATCGGACAGGTGCAACGGTCGCCGACGCAGGCCACGGCCCGTTCCATCACCAGCGATTTTTCCTGCCCGGTCACGACTTTGCCACCGTGGCTGGTGGAGTCCCCCAGACGAATCACCCCGCGCATCGCGTCGCTCTCATTTGAACGGGCTCACGCCGCCGTGATTCTGCGCCCATGCGGCTTTTGTCGCTTCATCCGGCGGACTCACCATCACAATGCTGGCCATGCCGTTCGGGCGCCGGTTCACCGTCGCGCTGGCCCCGCCCTGTTGATAACTGCCGATCAGTCCAAGCCCGATCTGAACCATTGGGGAACTGGTCCCGGTATTGCCGATGCGGGCACCGATGTCGTAACCCTCCTTCACCTCGTCCGGATGCGGGGCGGAAGTACCCACTTGGCTCAGTGCCTGGTTAAGCGGAATCACCCATTGCTTGTTGCCTGTAGTGTCATAGAACAGGCGCTTAGGTTCTTTATTGTCTGGCAGCGCAGCGACAGCCTGTTCCCAACCGGCCTTCAAGGCTTCGGCCTGAAGAGCAGTCTTTAGTGGCTGGCCGTGATCGTCGGTCAGCTTGACATCCACCGGGCGGTGTATATAGCCCAGTAAGGGCGCACTATCGAATTGCTTGAGCTGCCAGTTAGTCCAGCGCACCGGGATATAGGGTGTCGGTGTAAATTCGCCCGGCCCCTGGTTTCCTATCGTTTGCCACAACTCCGGCAACTGCGTTTGCCACCAGTTGGACGACATCGCGCCCGAGGAAGTACTGGTAACTCCCGCTGCTTTTTCTTCCTTTCTGAATTGGGCCTCAAAACTGTCAGGGCTTCGATCATCATTTTTTTCCAAAAGAAATTCCACAGCTTGACGACGTCGTACTCAGTATTAGTTTTATTGATATTGGCCGTCTGCGCTACGGCAAATGGCCGGATCAATTTGTCTACCCGATCCGAACGCGTAACCAGAAACGCGCCGACGCTGTCCGGCATAGCTGGAATAACATGTCCTACCTCGGGAGTGTCCACGTTGCCTGGAGTCTCAATCAGCGAGCGCGTCATTGAACCGTCGGTGCTAAATAGCAGCGCCGCCGGCACGTCCGGATGGGTATCGAAGAAGGCGAACAGCTTTTCGATCATGACTGCGCCGTCATCGGTATTGGCATCCTCCTGCCACAAGAGTAATGTCACGCCCAGACTCGCCTGTTGGCGTAAACTTGCCAGGCCTGCTGCTGGCCGAGAAGCTCTTTTTGCCTTCGGCGGCTCCCAGATAATTACTGGCAGCGGCCACTGATCGACAGCATGGCGCGCGCCTCTCTCAAACGACAGGCCTGTCACAGCGCCTAGATCAGACAAGCGTTGGCCTGCGCTATTTGTGTAATCTTCTGGGTTCTGCGATACATAGCTTGCGTAATTGTCGGCCTTTTTTTCAATAGCCTGCCAGATTTCCTCATCGGTATTTTCGCCAACGACGACGCCCATTCCCCGTACTTCCAGCGCAAACTTCTTTCCCGTTTGCGCAAGCATCGCCTGGGCGCCAGGAAGGCTAGCCGTCACCGCAGCCGGAGTGGCCTGTTTTTGCGAGGACGAATCCGCGGAGGCGCTCGACGACCGATGCATCCACGCAAAACTCGCCCCATAAGCCAGGACGGCAATGCCGAGCGCGGCCAATACGCCATTTCGAATCTTTAACAACATCCAGCCGCCTTCTCTGAATCGCATGCTCTCGCCGCCATGCTTGTTAATATCGACCAGAGCAGCGGGAATCCTATCCCGGGGCGGGATATGTTGAAGGGATGACCGTCCGTCACGTCCGTCCTGACGAGGTGATGCTAGAGATCAGCGCCGCGCCGCAGGATGTCTTGTGACCGTCGAAAGCCACAGCTTTGCCGTCGATTTGCACAGCCGGGTCGCCTTCCACGATCACGCAGTCATGATGGCCCGGCATCGGACAGGTGCAACGATCGCCGACACAGGCCACGGCCCGCTCCATCACCAGCGATTTTTCCTGCCCGGTCACTACTTTGCCACCGTGGCTGGTGGAGTCACCCAGACGAATCACCCCGCGCATCGCGTCGCTCTCATTTGAATGGACTCGCGCTATGGATCCTCTGCGCCCATGCGGCCTTGGTCGCGTCATCCGGCGGACTCACCATCACAATGCTGGCCATGCCGTTCGGGCGCCGGTTCACCGTCGCGCTGGCGCCGCCCTGATGATAACTGGCGATCAGCCCAAGCCCGATCTGAACCATCGGGGAACTGGTGCCGGTATTGCCGATGCGGGCGCCGATGTCGTAACCCTCCTTCACCTCGTCCGGATGGGGGGCGGAAGTACCCACTTGGCTCAGTGCCTGGTTAAGCGGAATCACCCATTGCTTGTTGCCTGTGGTGTCATAGAACAGGCGCTTGGGTTCTTTATTGTCCGGCAGCGCAGCGACAGCCTGTTCCCAACCGGCCTTCAAGGCTTCGGCCTGAAGAGCAGTCTTCAGTGGCTGGCCGTGATCGTCGGTCAGCTTGACATCCACCGGGCGGTGTATATAGCCCAGTAAAGGCGCGCTGTCGAATTGCTTGAGCTGCCAGTTAGTCCAACGCACAGGGATGTAGGGTGTAGGTTTAAACTCGCCCGGGCCCTGATTGCCTATCGTTTGCCACAACTCCGGCAACTGCGTTTGCCACCAGCTTGACGACATCGCGCCCGAGGAAGGAGTGTCAACCCCAGCTGCTGTTTCTTCCTTTCTGAATTGAGCCTCAAAACTGTCAGGGCCTTGATCATCATTTTTTCGCCAAAAGAAATTCCACAGCTTGATGATGTCGTACTCGGTATTGGTTTTATTGATATTGGCGGTCTGCGCTACGGCAAATGGCCGGATCAATTTGTCTACGCGATCCGAGCGCGTAACCAGAAACGCGCCGACACTGTCCGGCATGGCTGGAATAACGTGTCCTTCCTTGGGAGTGTCCACGTTGCCAGGAGTTCCGTTAAGCGAGCGCGTCAGTGAACCGTCGGTGCTAAATAGCAGTGCTGCCGGCACATCCGGATGGGTATCGAAGAAGGCAAACAGCTTTTCGATCATGGCTGCGCCGTCATCGGTATTGGCATCTTCTTGCCACAAGAGCAAGGTCACGCCCAGGCTCGCCTGTTGGCGTAATCCCGCCAGGTCTGCTGCTGGCCGAGAAGCTCTTTTTGCCTTCGGCGGATACCAAATAATGACTGGCAGTGGCCACTGATCAACTGCATGGCGTGCGCCTTCCTTAAACGACAGGCCTGTCGAAATAGTTAAATCGGTCAAGCGTTCGCCTGCACTATTTGTGTAATCTTCTGGGTTCTGCGATACATAGCTTGCATGATTGTCGCCCTTGTCCTCGATAGCCTGCCAGATTTCCTCATCGGTTTTATCTCCAACGACGACCCCCATGCCCCGTACTTCCAGCGCAAACTTCTTTCCGGTTTGCGCAAGCATCGCCTGGGCGCCAGGAAGGCTAGCCGTCATCGCAGCAGGCGCTGCCTGTTTTTGCGAAGGCGAATCTGCGGAGGCGCTCGACGACCGATGCATCCACGCAAAACTCGCCCCATAAGCCAGGACGGCAATGCCGAGCGCGGCCAATACACCATTTCGAATACTGCTTCCCATATACGACGTCTCCTGTCCTGTTGCCTGCCAATGATTGTAACTCCCAGCCATCACATAGACGGTCCAGATGATCGCCACCAGCAGGAATGCCGCAGCATACGGCCAAATGCGCGGCCTCATCGCAAGTTACCCAAATTCGCCATGCCCCTGGCGGCTTGATCCTGGTAAAAGCGCATTTCCGCAGCTCTCTGTTCTTCAGCCGCCTGTAGCTGCGCTGCCGTTGCCTTTGGCGTCAATTCACTGGTCACCAGCGGTGGCGCCGTCATGGAGACAAACTGTTCGCCGGGAAATGTGCCCTTCTGATAATAATTTTTACATGCCGCAATAAAATCCTTGGCTTCCTGAGTCAGCCGCCCTTTGAAGGCTTCGTTTTCCGTAATCGTCTTATAAGCCGCTGGATCCAATTTCCAGTCCGCAATGGCCACCAGCAGTTCACGCCAGACGGGATCGTCCATCGTCACGGCCTGTCCGATCGCGACATCCATCGCCGTTACCCAGCGATGATTTTCTGCAGCATGGAGTAACCCAGAATGATAGTTGTTGGCTTCGTGGGCATCCTTGTCGATCATCATCCGATCACGCGCTGCTTTTGGCGTTTCCTCGCGTTCCAGCGAGATTCCACTCCAGCTCACACGCCAATTCTGAGATTGCTCGTCGATTGGTTTATTGGCATTGAACTCCGCTTTCTCTTTTTCCAGGGCCGAATAGGGATCGAGAAAGTGTCCTACCGTGATCCACTTCAACTTCGCGTACTGATTGCCCACGATCACATTCTTGGTGACGTCGTCCGGAGTCATCTTCCCAGCCCTATCAGCATGTCCAGGTCTGGAGCCGCCGGTTTCACCTTCGACCTCGCCACCATACATGTCAGGTTCGCAGGGCGGTTTCAACTCTTCTCCGTTGATGAAACGGATATCGTTGCGTTTAAAGCTCGCCTGCAGTATTGCGTTCGTGCCTTGATCCGCCGCACTGGCATCGGGACCAGGCGACAAGCGTTCGTATTGATCACGAACCGGGACACGTGCCGGCTTGGTGCCGACCAACACCTTCTTGTACTTGCCATCGAAGTTGTTATCGCGCGTCATCCGCGTCCACATCCGCTGAAAGAAGCGCTTGGTCTCCAGAACTTTCATGGCGTCCATGGTGTTCTTCTTTGCATCGGCTTTTTTTGCCGCGCCGTCGGCGGGCACTTCATCAGGAACCCCGAAGGTGCCGATGCCATGAACTTTCTTCAACCCGACGACAGTATCCTCGGGACAAAAGTACAGATACACCTTGCCGCGGTTATCGCGTTCGTCAAATGTCACCCAGTTCTTGCCGCTCTTATCCAGACGCTTGCCTTGCGTCTTGCTCCAGTCCGTCCCGGCGCGGCCACCGTGCTTGTCGTGATTGATCATCATGTCGGCCAGGTCGGGAATCGTGTAGGGCTTTTTCGTCACTTCATTGACGATGTCGATCAAGGTCTTGAGTTTGGCGTGACCGGTTTGATTGCAGTCGTCCGTCTGGTAGAGGCTGTAGGGAGTATCGACCATGATGATGCAGTCGACGCAGCGCTGGCCCTTCTGTTTCAAAATGGCCTGCGCCAGCAAGGTCAGGATCGTTCCCTGGCTATGTCCCATGATGGTGATCGTTTCATGTTCAGGCTGCATGCCTTGCGCCGCGGCGAGCGCGGAGGGCTTTACCGATCGAATCATGTTGATCAGATGCGCCAGACGCGTTGCCGCCAGAACAAAATAGCGGCGCTCCGGCGCGTCAGCGGCATACATCGAGTTTCCCCCCAACGCAAGCTTGGTCACTCCACGTGCCGCAAAGTCCGCCCTGAACCCCTCACCATACATATCCGGAATATTGTTCGTCGCGTTTGCGAAGAAACCTCCGGCCTTGCCGAAATGCTGATCAAGGCGATTACCGTGTATGTCCTGATACTGGCCACGCGTCATCAAATTGCCGTCCTTATCGGCGACACGACTGTCCACATCCCCGGGGTTGTTGAGCCGTGCAATTTCATCGTTTTGCGCACGATAACCCCAATAAAACGGAATGAAGCTGCTTTTGGTTGTGCCAGCAATTTCCTTACGCTGATAGAGATAGGTATCGGGGTCGGATAGAACATCATTGTCGCGCTTATCGGGCGTTTTTTTTGCTTTCAATTGGCTATAGCGAGCACCATAACTTCCCGCATTCAAATCATTCCGCGATAGCCGCTCATTGAGCCCTTTGCAAAGCCCCTCTTCGACGAACGAATAAACCGCGCCGGGATCGTTAACGCCATGGAGAAAAATCACGATGCCCGGCAGATCGCGCGGCAGCTGCGCCGGGCGGTCATTCCCGCGGTCGGCATAGGTGACGGCGCCGGCGGCGCCGACAACGTGGTAGTCGCTGTTGGTATCGGCCATAGTTATCCTTGTTGGCTTATTTCGCTACTCATAGAGCGGGTTTCAGGATGTCAATCTTGAGGATGCGCATGGCCTCGTCCTTGATCAGGTCGGTATGACCGTTCGCGTCGCTCTTGCCCTCGATCACCCGTCCGTCGTCCAGCGTGATGCGGTAAGGCTGGTGAGCCGCTGCCGCCGCCGATTCCGGCGACTCGCCCGGATAGTGCAAGCGGAAACGCTGATCCGTCGGTGCGTTGTTGAAATTTGTCTTGGCCGCCTGCTGCGTCGAGGGGCCGCCCCACTGGTGCGACGCGGAGAGCAGTTTGATATCGCCGTTCGTCCCCAGCGTCACGCCGCCACCGATCTTGATGTAACTGCCGTCTTCGGCTACGAAACGAATCGTCGGCGCCGTGATCAGCACTTCATTCTCGTTGCTGCTGATCTTGACGCCCTTTTGCGCGTTGGCCGTCAATGCATCGGTTTGCACCTGCAGCAGCATCGGCCCTTCGCCTGCGATCGCCTGGATGCCTTTGCCGCGCGCGAACAACTGCATGCCTTGGCCTGCGGTTGCATTCAAGCGCTGGCCGCTCATCAATTGCAGATGCTGTTGCGCTACCTGGTCGATGTTCTCGCCGGCATAGGTCACATGCGTTTTAGGCGTGACGGCGATCGACCCCGTGGCCGCACCGAATGCCATGATGGCTGGCGCATCCCCGGCACCAGCAGATGTACTACCCGCGCCAGCGCTAGTTGTATCCCAATTCTTGAGTGCTGTTGCGAGCTGGTTCTGGGCAGTGCCATCCGCGGCCTGGCCGCCGTGCTGACCGGCATATTCACCGAGAGCCTTGAACAATTCCGTGCACTCGCCGAGCAACTGGTTCAGTTCATCGCGCTCAAGAAAGTGTCCGGTCGCCTTGTTGCGCGCGTAGGTGGTCAAGAGGATGCCTTTCGCAGCACGCAGCGAAGCCGCCGCATCCGTGCGCAATTCTGCGCCCTCGCCCCGCGCCTCGCCACTGCCGTTGGTGCGGGGTTGCGTCAGATAGCCCAGATTGAGCTCACTGGCCGCATGCTCGCTGGCCAACTGGCTACTGATTTGGCCAGAAGTGTCATCAAAACGGAGCTGATTGTAGCGGTTCCCTTTGATCTCCTTGGTCTTCATGCCGGACAGGAAACGATTGCCGGGCAGCGCGCCGGTATGACTGAAGGTCGCCGGCATGTTCGGTCCGTTATGCAGGACGCCGGTGACGAACATCTTATCCGGATCGCCATTCAGGAAATCCAGGGCAACCTCCATCCCTACTCGCGGCAAGGTATCGTGGCCATAGTTTTTACCGGCCCAGCTGCTGCTGACCCGCACATAGGCGCTGTCTGTCTGCGTGCCGCTGGTTCCTGCGCCTTGCGCATGCGCGTGATCGTCCGGATTCAAACCCTGGATCTGTATCTTGATGCGACCGAATTCGTCGCAATGAACCTCTTCCCCTTGCGGCCCGACTACCAGCGCCGTGATCGGATAGACACGCGGCAGATCGATGCGCGGATCGTATGCGGGGGTCAGTGCCACGCCACGTCGCACGCAGGTGAAGGTGTTGTTGTAACGGGTGTCGGGCGTTCCTGGCGAGAGGGTCTGGGTGACGGCCGCCAATGAGCCGGCGTGCCAACGGCTGCTGTCAAACAGTGATTGCGCACGCTCGTTCAGCTCCTTCGGCAAGTTATTCTCGCCGCGGTGATGCAATGCGGTGACCATGAACTGCCGCTGCTCCTGCGGATGCGTATCCACCTCGGGATGGCCAGTCAATTCGAACCAGCGGCCGACCGCCAGATCGCGCACGCCACTTGCGCCGTCCACGCTGGCGGCCCTGAGTTCGTGCGACAGCATCCTCGCCTTGGTCAGCCGGTCGTAATCCGCCCAGGAATCACCGGCGTGCGGCACATCAATGACGTTATCGGAGAGGAGTTGCGCGAGATCGTTGCCGGCCTGTCCCTGATCGACGATGCTGGTTTGCGACGCCTGCGCCATCTTGCCGCTCTTATAATCTGCACTGGCGCGCTGGACGCTGCCGGACACGAGCTGTTGCCAGGCCGACCACAGCGTCACCGAATCACGCTCTTCGGTGGCAGCATCGCGGTGATAGCGGATAGTGCCGGCGCCCGATTGCGGCAATTTCATCGGGTCATCGAAAAACACCAGCGTATGTATCGGTAAATCGCTGTTATTGGCGTTATTGCTGGCAGACGAAGCCTGTTCCCGTTGGCCGGCTGCCGTGAACCATGCAATACCTTCGCGACGGCAGATCCGACGGATAAAATCAGCATCGGATTCATGAAACTGCACCGTGAGTTCGCGCACAGGGTACTGACTGCGGTCTGTGCCGGATAGATCAAAGTCGAAGGCGCGCGCGAGCGCAGGGCTTTTCTTCTGCCATTCCTTCAGCAAGATTTCAATCACGTCCAGCACATTTTTAGTGCGGAATATGCGGGTATTAATCCGTCGTTCCAGCACTGACAATGCGTCGCGGATAGTTAATTGATAGGTAGCGAGCGATCCATCGGATTGCCCCGCGCGCGCGTCCGTGATAATCCCGCAAATCTTATGCAATGCGCCGCGGTCGTTGACCAGCTGGACCGACACCGGCAGTCCGATAAACGCATTGAGCGGCAGGTTGGAGCGCGTCGACAGACAGGTCAAATGCCCTTCGATACCTGAACAGAGGCCTTCGGTAATATCGATGCGCTGAACCACCAGGACCTGTTCGAGGGTACTCTGGGCACTGCCCCAGTGCAGACGAATAGGCCGGTTCTCCTGATTCAACGAACCGGAGGCAAACGCTTGCAATGCGTCGGCGAGATTCACGCTACTGCTCTCTTACAGCGACGAACATATACGATCGGCATTTTGGTGTCCTAATTGCAATTAATAGAAAATGCAGCGGTCAAATGGATCAGGGACTGGGGACGCGAAATGCACTTTATTTAAAGAGGTACGCACCCTACACGGTTTAACATTGCTGCGTAACTGTCAAAATTGTCAGGGGTCATCAGTAGAAAACACCCTTATCAAACGGCAATCTTGTAAGTTGGAAACAATACGTCCAGCGACTTTATCATTAGAGTAGGCGACGAGTATCTCGATGAGAAAAGATTAACGTTCTTTCACACTTTTCGTTGGCTGACAGCAACACATATCCATTGACGACCGGCAAAGCGCGCCGCCGATGTTACGACAGCCGTCCACGCAGGAGGGCATCTTGGACGCGCAAACACAGACATTGAGATTGATGCAGGGTCTGCATAGGGCTACATCAAGTCCTCGGTCATCCTTATTCCAATCCTTGCCATCGCTTGGATACACCAGCGCAACGACACCGACTTGCTTATCGTTCGGTAGGGGTTTACATGTCCTCGACGCACTTGATCCT
>Ga0210409_10002049_pt1 | contig 24795 bp, 17 predicted proteins | sample IncBWH17MmetaG_FD_161649 | JGI IMG/M metagenome (GOLD analysis project Ga0210409, IMG submission 161649) | Forest soil microbial communities from Barre Woods Harvard Forest LTER site, Petersham, Massachusetts, United States - Inc-BW-H-17-M | ecosystem: Environmental > Terrestrial > Soil >...
TATCGACTTGCTGCCGCGCCACGGAGAGCGCCGCTTCGAGCTCGCCGGCGAGAATCAGCTTGGAAAATTTGGGCGAGCCGGTGACGTTGGTGCGCTCGCCGATGTTGACGAAGCGCGAATCCGGCCGCAGAACCAGCGGCTCGAGCCCGCTGAACCGCGTGTAGCGCTCCGGCTTCGTGAGCACGTGCGGCCTGAGTCCGCGCACCACCTCGGCAATCGCACGGATGTGCGCGGGCGTCGTTCCGCAGCAGCCGCCGGCGATGTTCAGCCATCCGTTCGAGGCAAAATCACGCATGTCTGCGGACATCGATTCCGGCGTCTCGTCGAAACCGCCGAAGGCGTTGGGAAGCCCCGCGTTCGGGTGGCAACTGATGTGCACGGGCGCGAGATGTGAAAGCTCCTCGATGTACGGGCGCATCTGCTTCGCGCCAAGGGCGCAGTTGATGCCCACGCTCAGCAGGTCCATGTGCGAAACCGAAATCCAGAACGCTTCGACGGTCTGCCCGGAAAGTGTGCGGCCGCTCTGGTCGGTGATGGTGACGGACACCATGACCGGCACGTGATACCCGGAGGCCGCAAAATATTCGTCGTTGTATTGGCTGATGGCAAAGAGCGCGGCCTTGGCATTCAGCGTGTCGAAAATTGTTTCCAGGAGCAGAAGATCAGCGCCGCCTTCGACGAGGCCGCGCGCCTGTTCGTAATAGACTTCGCGCAATTTGTCGAAAGTAACGCCGCGCGAGGCGGGGCTGTTTACATCCTGCGACATCGATGCGGTGCGGTTGGTCGGCCCGAGCGATCCCGCGACGAACCTGTGCTCGCCGGGATGCGCCGCTTCGTACTCGTCGGCCACCGCGCGCGCGATTTTCGCGCCCGCGACGTTCAGCTCGTGAATGTATTTTTCGAGGCCGTAATCGAGCGCGGAAATTCCATTCGCATTAAATGTGTTGGTCTTGATGATGTCCGCGCCGGCCTCGAGGTACTGGCGCTGAAGGGCCTGCACGATGCCCGGCTGGGTCAGGTTCAGCACGTCGAAGTTTCCGCGCAGGTCGCGCGGATGTTTCTGAAATTGCGAGCCGCGAAACTCCGCTTCCTCCAACTGCTGCGCCTGGATCATCGTGCCCATGGCTCCGTCCAAAATGACGATCCTCTCCTTCAGGAGATTCTTCAGCGCGGCGATTCGTGTTTCTCTGCGATCCAACGTATGTCTCCCAAGTGCAAAGTGGCCTTGGAATTGGGCCCGTAGCGTGAACGCCTGCCACACTCTTCAAAAGAGTGTTACAAGAGTCCCTCTAGTAGTTTACCGGAGAGAGCTTTATGGCTTACTGACATTCTCGCATCCTGATTTCATGGCAGCAAACCGCGTTCTTCCCGTTGACCTCGGGCAAGCCCCAAGAGTAGACTTTCAATATATGAGGACGAGGGCGTCAATTATCGCGGGTGGGATTGCATTGGCGATCTGCCTCCTCTGTCCCCTCGTCGATCTGTTCGATCAATGGGATCACGCGCTGCAAACTGGAAATGATACTGAATACCCGCTGGTGATCCTGGCCCTGTGCGTGGGGGCCGCATTTGTTCTGGGGCGGCTGCTTGTTACGCTCTCCCCGAACTTCTCATTGTCAGGCGTTCGTTACACGCTTCAATCCGCCTTGAGTTCATTGCCCGATTTGAATCGTCCCACGGCATTGGCCCTGGCCTCAGCAAGTCCCCCGCTTAGCCTCCGTATCTAGAACTGCGCCCAAAATTACCTAACAAGCACCTCGTAGCGGTCTGGCTGTCGACTTTTTGCACGCGCGGGATAAGGCTGCGGCAGACGCTTGAGTAGCGCCTACTATTCTGGAGTGCCGAGGACAAGACCATGGAACACGGAATCGATGAGGCGGAGCCGAATCACGATATTGCGGTTCGGTGCCACGGGATAACCAAGACGTACGGAACGGGTGATGCAAGCGTGATGGCGCTGCGCGGCATTGACCTTGACGTGCGTCGCGGCGAACTGCTCATGGTCGTTGGACCATCCGGCTGCGGAAAAACCACGCTCATCTCCATTATTGCGGGAATCCTGGACCAGGATTCCGGCCAATGCGAGGTTTTCGGCCGCGATTTCAAGGACATGGATCAGAAAGAGCGCGCGCAGTTTCGGGGCCTGTCGATCGGCTTTGTATTCCAGCTTTTCAACCTTCTGCCCGCGCTAAACACAATCGAGAACGTGGCCGTACCGTTGCTGATTAACGGCATGGCTCGCAAGAACGCGGAGGCCCGCGCGGAAGAGATACTGAAAACGGTTCGTCTCGACACGCGCCTGGACGCGCTTCCGGGAAAGCTCAGCGGTGGCCAGCAGCAGCGCGTGGCGATCGCGCGCGCGATGGTGCATGAACCGAAGCTGATCGTTTGCGACGAGCCGACGAGCAACCTCGATCACGTGACCGGCCGCAGCATGATGGAGCTCCTGCGGGACATTGCCAAAAGCCCGGACAGGGCGCTCATCGTCGTGACTCACGACCCGCGCATCTTCGAATTTGCCGACCGCATCGCCCATATGGACGACGGAAAGATCATTGAGATCGTCGATAGCAGCAACAAGGAGCGCCTACAATGATTCGCAAGCTCGTGCTTCCCCTCCTGGCGGTCATCGGCTTTGGTGTCGCCATTGCTATGGTCCTCAGAGGCAACCAGACTGTGCCTGCCGCCCAGCCCGCCGTCCACCCCGCCAGTGTCCCGTTTTCTTCCTACGTTTTCGGTCCTGGCATAGTCGAAGCCAGCACCGAAAACATTGCCATCGGCACGCCTGTCTCCGGCATCGTGACGGCCGTCTATGTGAAGTGGGGAGACCGTGTAAAAAGCGGAGCGCCACTGTTTAAAGTCGACACTCGCGATCTGGAAGCCCAAATTCTTCCCGCGGGCGCCAAGGTCAAAGAAGTGGAAGCCCAGTTATTTCCGGCGACGGCCAAGGTCAAGGAGGCGGGGGCAAACCTGGCAAAAGCAGAGAATCGGCTGAAGGTTGGGGAGGGCTTGGAACTAGGAGTGTCCATCAGTGCCGAGGAAATGGCCAACAGGGGGTTCGATGTTGAGACTGACAAGGCGATACTTGCCTCGGCCGAAGCGCAAGTGGAGCAAATCAAAGCCCAGGTGGCATCCGCCAAAGCGCAGGTCGAGCAGATTGACCGCGAGATAGCATTGCGCACAATTCGCGCCCCTATTTCCGGGCGTATCCTCCAGATGAAAACCCGGCTGGGCGAGTACGCCCAGAGTGGTGTCCTCAGCACGCCTTTGATGTTGCTTGGGGATGACACCAGATTGCACGTGCGCGTGGACATTGATGAGAACGATGCCTGGAGATTCCAGCCCTGCGCATCGGCAATGGCCGCGGTGCGCGGCAACCCGGAGATAAAAACTCCGCTGCAGTACGTGCGCACCGATCCCGACGTCATCCCCAAAATGACGCTGACGGGCGATACCACACAACGCACGGACACCCGGGTCCTGCAAGTAATCTACAGTTTCGACCCCGCCTCGCTGCGTCTCTACGTGGGCCAGCAGATGGACGTGTTCATCGAGGCGGCTCCGACGGGCGGAGCGGCATCGGGCACGCAACCTCCGGCCCGGCCGTGCACCGATCCGTCAAGCGTAAGTCGCAAGCCCGAGGCCTCTGAAAGGAGGAAGCCCTAAAATGCTGCGCGTCGCCATGAAAATGCTCCTGGGAGACCGCGCGAAGTACGTGGGCTTGCTCTTCGGCATCACGTTTACTTCGTTCCTGGTTACATTCGCGCTCTCATACCTCTGCGGGTTTCTGACGCGCGGATTCGCTCTTGTCGCCGAGAACCCAAGCGCGGACGTGTGGGTAATGGACCCGGCGGTGGAATCCACGGAACTAATGACCAACATACCCGATTCGGCGCTCTCCCGCGTTCGTAGTGTTGGCGGCGTAGCGTTCGCCGTGCCCCTCGCGGTGGCGACAGTGGACGCGCGCTTTCCCAACGCGCGATTTCAATCATTTCAAGTCATCGGCGTCGATGACGCCTCTCTCTTTGGGCTTCCCCCGCTGCGAGATGCAGTTTCAGCTGCGGTTCTGCGCACTCCCGACGCGGTCGTAGTCGATCCGGGCGGCACGGATGGAAAGCTTGAAACCCCCATTTCGACGGCGGATCAATGGACATTCGGACAGCCGCATCTTGACGCACCGGCGCGTGAACTGGCTGCGGGTGATCAGCTGCTCGTAAACGATCACCGCGTTGTCGTCAGAGGCCGTGCCAAGGCGCTGCCCAGATACCCCCCGCAGGTTCTGATGTACACCACGCTCTCGAACGCCTCGCGCCTGCTGCCTCCGGAGCGGCACTTGCTGACTTTTGTCCTAGCGGAGGCCGTGCCAGGTGTGTCGCCGAGGGAATTGGCAACACGTATCGAGACGCAAACGGGCCTGAAAGCGCGCTCCTCGGATGACTTCAAAGCGGATACCGTCAACTGGTTGTTGACAAACTCCGAAGACGTTGGCGACATGGCCTCGATGGTTTCGATAGCCATGCTCGTGGGATTTGGGGTCACCGGAGTCATGTTGTACATGTTCACAACCGACAGCCTGAAACAGTATGCGGTGCTCAAGGCCATGGGCGCGAATTCGCGAATGCTGCTCGCCATGATCTTTGTGCAGTCTGGTCTGTGCGCGCTTCTGGGCACGGGTATTGGACTCGGGTTGTGCGCCATCGTGGGCCAGATCGCAATCGTGGAGTTTGACTATCCGTTCCGCATGATGTGGTTCACGCCCGTATTTGGAAGCCTGATGGTGATACTCGTAAGCATCGTGGCCGCGGCCATCAGCGCCCGCCCGGTGCTGAAGCTTGAGCCCGGCGTGGTATTTGCAGGACGCTAGCTTGCCGGCGCCAGCGGAATTTACAGGGAGAAACGCTCGATGAATGCGACCTGGAAACGAATCGGTCCTCTTGCCTTAATTTGCTTGTTGGCCGGGTGTGCTGTGCAGCGATACACGCCGGCTCGTATCGATGCCAGCACAACTGCTTCACAGTTTGAATCGCGGAGTCTTGCCGATACAGGTCTCCGATCTTTTGAGGAAAGTAAACTCGGTCACCCCATGTCTCCTTGGCCGCCCAAGAGTTGGGACCTGCAAACTCTTTCGCTGGCTGCATTATATTTTAATCCCGCTCTGGACCTGTCTCGGGCGCGGCTCGCTACCGCCGAGGGTGCCGTAGTGACGGCCAGCGCCCGGCCCAACCCCACTGTTGATTTCGTGCCCGGCGTTCCGGCTCCCTATTTGCTGACTCAAGATTTTCTCTTTCTGATCGAGACTGCGGGCAAACGAGGGGCGCGCGTTCAAATCGCCCAGAAGCTTGATGAAGCGGCTCAATTTGATCTTGCCGATTCCGCATGGACGGTCGTCATGGGCGTCCGTCAGGGACTGCTGAATTACATCGTTGCGTCTCGAAATTTGGAATTGCTTCGTACGGAGGAGAAAGTTCGAGGGGATCAAGTCGCTATCTTGGAACACGTATTGTCAGCCGGAGAGATTACAAGGCTGGATGTGGACGTCGCGAGAATTGAGGCTTCCAAGACACAGGTAGCTACGCGCACGGCCGAGGGTCAGAGTGCCGACGCCAGGGCCGCTCTGGCGGCGGCAATTGGCATTCCTGTCGCGGGACTCAATGGAGCGGAGTTCTCGTGGTCCAACATGGACACGCCGCCGGCGCCAGAATCGCTTTCGGCGGATCAGGTCCAGCGGGACGCCGTGCTTAATCGCTTGGACATTCGGCGCTCGCTTGCGCAATATGCGGCCGCAGAAGCCGCCGTGCACTCTGAAATTGCCAAGCAATACCCAAATTTCAATATCGGCCCGGGATACACGTACGAAGAGCGAAACAGTTTCTTTACCGTGGGCTTCTCGACCTCCCTGCCTATTTTCAATCGAAATCAGGGACCCATCGCGGAGGCCGAGGGCCGCCGCAAGGAAGCCGCAGCGGCGTTCGTGCAAACTCAGGCGCAAGTGATTGCAAGGAGTGAACGCGCGCTTGCCGTATACACGGCAGAGCTGAATGAAGTGGGCGAGGCTCAATCGCTTTATCAGCTGCAAGAAACTCAATTGCAGATCGTTCAGCAGAGCATACGCGCCGGCGCCGACAATCAACTGAGCCTTGACGCCGTGCAAATTCAACTTTCGGTCCTGGCACGTGCGCGGCTGGATGCCCTGGGGCGCGCTCAGCGAGCCCTGGGCGATCTCGAAGATGCAGTCCAGCGGCCGTTGGATCACGAGGGAATGTTTCAGTTCCAGCCCGAATCTCCGGCTCTCAACAAACAGCCTGAGCGGAACTAAAACAAATCGAGGATTTCTTCGTAGCGCTTAAACGGAGGGATCAGGTATGCGCCGGCGATTCCCGAAGAGCGCGCTCCTCTGGCCCAGTCCAGCAATTTGCGGGCGAGCGCGAAGCCATGTTCGCGCGCGGAGCCGCCCGCGGCCTCGAGCTGCTTCAGCAGCGGCTCCGGTATCACGATTCCAGGTACTTCGTTGTGAAGCCGCAGTGCTTGCTTATAGCTGCTGAGCGGCCACAGCCCAACCAGGATGGGAATCGGCGATTTTCCGCCCATGCGCGTGAGAATTTGCTCCCAGTGCTCGGGATCGAAAATCGGCTGGGTCATGGCAAAGTGCGCGCCGGCTTCCACTTTCAAATGAAAGCGGCGAAGCTCCTCGTCCAGATCCTCGGCGAGAGGATTTACAGCGACTCCGATTGTAAAATTCGTCGCGCCGCCAAGATTTTTTCCACCCCAATCCTGCCCTTGATTCAGCTTGGCCATGACTTTCACGAGGCCGATGGCGTCGACTTCATACACGCCGAACGATTCCGGATAGCTGCCGAGCGAGGGCGGATCGCCGGTAACCGCCAGTACGTTGCGCACTCCGCCGACGGCCCATGCGCCGAGGAGCATGGCTTGCAAGCCAATCAAGTTGGCGTCGCGCGTCGTGAGATGAGGGATCGTTTCGATGCCGCGTGCTTCGAGCGCGCCGGAAAGAGAAAGCGCGTCCATGCCCACGCGCGCGAGCGGCCCGCTGTTGACGTCGATGGCGTCCACTTTCTTCGAGGCCATCACGTTCTGCACCTGCTCGAGAACGCGATCGATCGACGTTCCCTTCGGCGGATCGATTTCAACCGAGATCACGAATTGCTGCGCCTGAATTTTCCGCCACAGAGCACTCTCGGGTTCTCGCGCCGCCGCGGGACGCGCTTCGGGCGCCGCTTCAACCACGGTCACCGCGCGGGCGCCTGCGGCCGGATGTATGCCTTCCACCGCGCGGACCATGGCGCGAATATGCTCCGGCGTGGTTCCGCAGCACCCGCCGAGAATTCGCGCGCCCAGCACCACGGCTTCGCGAGCGAAGAGGTCGAAATATTCCGGCGAGGATTTCGGATAGATGACGCGATCGCCGGCGCGCTGCGGAAATCCCACGTTCGGCATCGCGCTCATTGGAAACGAACCGGCCGCGGCGGCGAGGTCCTGCAGAAGGCGCAAATGATCCTGCGGGCCCACGGAGCAGTTCGCGCCGATCACCTGCACGCCGCGCTCGTGCAAAAGCGCCCAGGCGTCTTTCGGCCGGAAGCCGCTGAAGGTGCTTCCCTCCTCGGAATACGTCATCTCCGCCACGATGGGAAGCTGCGAAAACGAACGAACCGCTTCGATCGCCGCCAGGAGTTCAGTGGGATTCCCGAAAGTTTCCAGGACGAAAAAATCCACGCCGCGTTCTTCGAGCGCTTCGGCCTGCTCGCGAAAAATCTCCCGGAAATGCTCCGGAGTCGCTTCGCGCGCATCGCGGATAGCCCCGATCGGGCCGATCGATCCGGCGATCAGGACTTCGTGGCGGGCGGCCTCTCGCGCCTCGCGCGCGATCTTGACGCCGCGGTGATTGAATTCGGTGACGCGCTCTTCCAGGCCAAAGGCGCTCAATTTATTCCGGTTGGCGCCGAAGGTGTTCGTCTCAATGATGTGCGCGCCGGCTTCGAGATAAGCCATGTGAACGCGAAACACCTCTTCGGCGCGCGTGGCGTTGAGTTCATCGACGCAACGCTGCGGCCCCAGGCTCTCATAGAGCAAGGAGCCCGTGGCTCCGTCCGCGATCAGCACTGCGTCGCGGAGTCTTTGCTGGAATTCGTCGATTCGCATGGTTTAGAAAACTCGAGTAGCACAGGCACTCTTGCCTGTGCGGTTTTTGCAATCGTCGCTGGCCGGATCACCTGTTTGTACAGCTTACAAAACCGCACAGGCAAGAGTGCCTGTGCTACTAAAACCAATTATTTCCGGTGCGCAATGAACAGCATCAGGCCGAAAACGACCACGGGAATTAACGCCAGCATGATGTAAAACAGAATTTGCCGCAATACGGGCGAGCGTTTCACTTTCCAATTTTTCATTTCAGCCCGGTCGGCCACGCCCACTTTTTCCGGATGCTCCAAGTCCAGGGCAAATTCGCGGGCGTTCGGATAACGCTTGCTCGGATCGCGCTCCAGAGCCCGGTAAATTATTTCCTGCAGCTGGGGTGAAATTTCCGGATTGACCTCGCGCGGCGGGATCGGATTGTTCAACAGGCGTTCGTTCATGATGACGAATGGATTGGGCCCGGTGAACGGCACCGTGCCGGTCAGCATCTCGTAAAACATGATGCCCAGGGAATAGATATCGCTCCTGGCATCGCCCCGCTTTCCCTTCACCTGTTCGGGAGAAATATAGTCCGGCGTGCCCATGGCCTCGGTCAGCTTGGCAAAAGTGAGGCGGCGCGATCCGGCGTTTGCGGCGATGCCGAAATCGATCAGCTTCACTTCATCGTTCGGGCCGACCATGATGTTTTCGGGTTTCAGGTCGCGATGGACCACTCCCTGGCTGTGAATGTAATCGAGAGTTTTGCACAGGCCGAGAGTGATGCGGATTGCGCGATCCTGCGGAAGTTTCTTCTGTTCGTTTAAGACCTGGCGCAACAGTCGGCCGTCCACCCATTCCAGAACCATGTAGCGCCGGCTGCGCTCTTCGTCGTTAAAAACGCGAACGACGCCGGGGTCGTCGAGCTTTTTGCCGATATCTTCTTCGCGCTTGAAGCGGTCGAACAGGACCGGGTCGGCTTCCATTTCCGGGTGGGGAAGTTTAATCGCGACCGCTTTGCCGTCGCGCACATCGGTGGCCCGGAAAATGGATGCCATGCCGCTTCTGGCGACCAGGCCTTCGATGCGGTAATGATCGAGCGTATCGCCGGGATGGAATTCGCTCATTGAGAAGGCAGGTCAGCGGCAAACGCAATGACAGCAGCGAACCTGTATCAGTACAGTTTGTAGGGCCGTCCGCGATACATTCCCATTCGCTCGACGCCCCGGATTCGGATCAACTGAACGCTGATATTATCGCTGCCGCCCCGATCATTGGCAAGAGCAACCAATTTTTCTGCTGCGAGATGGAGATCCTGGCCCTGGCCGCATATCGCCGCCATTTCCGAGGCATCCACCACCCCGTGAAGCCCGTCCGAACATAGCAGTAGAACATCGCCAGGGAAGATCTGGTGGTCGTTGGTGTCCACATTCGCAACCAATTCGGTTCCCAGCGAGCGGCTGAGGATGTGGCTCGTTTCGCCCTCGGCCGCTTCTTGTGCGGTGACGATGCCCAGGCGCACTTGCTCGCTGGCAACGGTGTGGTCGCGCGTAATCTGAGCTACTTTTCCATTCCGGATCAAATAGCAGCGCGAGTCACCCACGTGCGCCACGCAAACGCGGTCATAACGCAAAGCGCAAGCCACAATGGTGGTCGCCATGCCGGCTGAGGTCCGCCCGCCTGTCACGGCGGACTCAAACACTCGGGTGTTCGCCTGCTGCACCAATCGTTGCAGCACCGCGGAGTGCGATTCTCCCTCTTTGGCCCCGAAAAACCCTCCGACCACACTCTCCACAGCGGTTCGAGAGGCGACTTCCCCTTTTTCCTGGCCGCCCACCCCGTCCGCCAACACGAACATCCACCCGTGCGTGCGCACCTGCGCGGGAGTCGCCGGCGCCGCGTAGCCCATGTAGTCTTCATTGTGGTCGCGGACCCGCCCGACGTCGGTGTGTTCCACGAATTCAAGGTCAAGCATATGGCCGGAGGCAGAACGTCTTACGGAAGCGACCCACGGGGCGCTGTTCTGGAAAGCGTTCCTCGCGGGTTCACCAAGAATTTCGTTCACGTCTGAAACGGAAATTCGGACAGGCAAAATGGCCTGTCCGAATCTCTTCGCTAATTCAGCGATGTTCATACTACACCATTACGTGCGGCTGGTGACCAGCGTAGTGCGACCCGAAGTTTTGCTGGACCGCAGGAAGTAAATTCCTCCATAAATCGCCCAGACCGCCGCGATTCCTAATGCCATGAACGGCTCCATCTTCGTGCCATACCCCATGAACGGCAGGACAATGTAAGCTCCCATGCAAATCAGGTTCGCAGCTATGCCGAAATACGGGATGAGTGTGTGCCGGAGGAAGCTGTAGTTCGGGTGTCCCTTGTAGCAAAAGATGCAGGTTACGCAGCTTAGCATGTAGAGCAGGAACGTCCCGAAGTTGGAAGCCAGAGTAATTGTAAGCAGGCTGTTGGGAAACTTCGCCATGGTGTCATGAGACACGTAGCCGAAGCTGGACCAGAACCCCTGCGGCAGGGCCTTGATCGTGGCGTCAGGGAGGGCGCCGGCGTCGCCGAACAGCATCAGCAGAGCGAGGCAACCGAAAACCGCAGAAATGATTGCCAGGGCCCAGATTGCGCGGTGAGGGCTGAGGTTCTTTTCATGTAGCATGCCGAAGTGTTCCGGCACCTCGGCGTCTTTGCCCATAGCGTAGGTGACCCGCGCCCCTGTGTTGATGCAGGAGAGCGTCGTGCCGATCAGAGCCAGGAAAACGGTTACGGCTTCAATCAGCATGAAGGCCCGCCCGTGGCCGTTGAAGAGGGCATCGCCGACCATGATCATCATGTCGCCGATCGGCGCCGCCGACCCGGTCGCCGTCGACATCGGGTAGCCGCTACTTAAGAAGTAGTTTGCGGCGAAATACTCGAACAGATAGCAGAACGCCCCCTGAACCAGCAGTGAAGTGATAACCGCGATGGGCACGTCCCGCTTGGCGTTCTTGGCCTCCCCGCCCAGCGCCGTGACCGATTCAAATCCGACCAGGATCAGTATGGCGACCGTGGCCTGCACGAACATCCAGTTGAAATTGTGGATTGCGATTACGGATTTGGCATTCGGATGGGCCTGAAACACCGGCGGAGTGCTGGTGTCATACATATCGTAACTGACGTGATAAGGAACAGGCTTCCCGCTCGCGTCCATCTTGGGTTGCGGCACCATGTTGGCATCGCGGGTGATGACATCCGTCGCTTTTCCGTCCACCGTTTGGCTCGTCGTAGCGAATTCGTAGTTATAGCCTTCGCCGGAAACCGAATCGAACTGCCATGCTTCGCTTCCGGGGGGATGGCTCACCCGGTAGCTGATGGCCATGACGGCGAAAACGATCAACGCGGAAATTTGAATGACGTTGATGGCGACGCTGACTGCCGTGGACCCCGTAACGCCTCGGTGCGCAATGTACGCAACGGCGAAAGAGAACAGGATCGCGATCAGCATCATGAACATCGGACCGGGGTTCGATGCGCTCATGAAGTTCGGCCACAGCGTGCCTGTGATGTAACCGCAGAATACTCCCGTGACCGCGACCATCACGCCGGGGTAAATCCAATAGTAAAGATGCGAACCCCAGCCGACGATGAATTTCATCAGGCGCGCGTATTTCCAGGCCTTGTCATGATTCAAGAACGACTGTTCCGCGAAATAGTACGAACTGCCGGTGCCAGGATACAGCTTGGCCATTTCCGCGTAACACACCGCAGTCGCCAGACACAACAACAGCGCGAACAGGATGCCGATCCACATCGAGGGCGCCGTGGACCCCTCCGTCGCTTGCGGTGCAAAGGTAAGCCAAAGGAAGGCACCAGGAGCGATGAGCGCCATGGCGTTCATCGTCAACCCGGTTAATCCTAAGGTTGGTGTCATTTTGACTTCGCCGGTATTCTCCGCCATGTATTCTCCTTATAGATTCTTTATCTCGCCGCTGAACCGACACGTCCTAATTCAACTGCACAGACTACTGTATGCCGAGGAAGGAGATACTAAATGGGTCCCCTGGAGTAGTAAAATGCAACGTTTCGATGGCCCAAATTACGGATTCATATGGCTGCAATCCGTGTCTGCAAAGGGTAGTTCGAGAGCGCCCTGAAATAAAACTGGCAAGTCATTCTATTCCCGGGACATCCATTCAATCTTTATAATTTGTTTATTTGCAGGCATTTGCAGATTGGCCGCGTCTTACCGTTTTGATTCGAAGCGGATTCTTACGAATCCTGTGCCCACCGGGTGGCTGGTTTATGCATTTGCTTCTTTTATCCCTTGCATAAGAATATGCGAGCGCGCTAACCGATTTTGCCCGACCTTCGGTCCGGCGCGCCATCCAATCCCGCGCGATGCGCTTTACCGGCTACCTTCAACTTTATTGGAGCGGCGCGCTGGGTTCCGGGGCGATTGTGATATTTTAGCGTGCGTCGCAAACGTCAGTGCATGGCTGTTTGCTTTGAACGCGGGGGATTTTGGAATGATGCTCGTGGGCTTCCTTCTGCTGCCGGCCGGATGGCTTCTTGCGCTGGCCGCGATTGTGCTGTTCGCGCCGCTGCCATTGCGGACCGCTTTTGTCTTGGCCGGTATCGTTGTCGAGGCGCTGGGATTAATCCTCGCTTTCCGATCGCATCTGATTCCGCGAGAGGAAAAAAGATAATCTATATGCCCGCCCCGAAATTCACGGAAGTAACTATGATCGCCTGCCTCCTTTTTATCTTTCTTGTTCCCCTCGCGGCGGCCGGCCTGGCGCTCATGAACGTTGGCCTTGGGAGGTCGCGTAGCGCCGGGCACATGATGATGGCCTCGCTTTGCGCCCTCGCTGTCGCCGCCCTGGCCTACTTCGTTTGCGGATTTGCATGGCAGGGATTCATCGGCGGCCCGGGGCGCGTCCTCACCGTGTCTGGGAAAAGCTGGAATTGGATTGCCGTGGAGCCTTTCTTTTTTCGCAAGCTCTCCTTCGACGGCTCCGCCGCTTCTCTTGTGGCACTGTGTCAGATTTTTTGCGTGGGCCTCGCTGCCGTGATCCCGCTAGGGAGCGGCGCGGATCGGTGGCGCCTTCGCGCCAGTTGCCTCTCCACGGGAATACTCGCTGCCCTGACCTACCCGCTCTTCGCGCATTGGGTGTGGGGCGGCGGGTGGCTTGCGCAACTCGGCGTCAATTATGGAATTGGCCGCGGATTTCTGGATGTCGGAGGAGCCGGCACGATTCAGGTTGTGGGCGGCCTGACGGCCCTATCGGTTACGTGGATCCTGGGCCCCCGGCGCGGGAAATACTCCGCGGACGGCATGGCGCCGGCGATCCCCGGCCACAACGCAGTTCTGGTGCTGTTTGGCTGCGTGCTGGCCCTTGTCGGTTGGTTTGGACTCAATTCTGCCGGCTCGATCCTTTTCACGGGAGGCGAAGCTTCCGGGTCGGCGTTGATCGCTATCAATACCATGCTCGCCGCATCGGCCTCGGCGCTCACCGCGGCGTTCATCACCAAAATTCGCTTCGGCAAACCCGATGCTTCGCTCACCGCAAACGGATGGGTCGGGGGACTCGTCGCCAGCAGTGCGTCCTGCGCGTTCGTGATTCCAGCCGAAGCCGTGGTGATCGGCTCGATTGCAGGCGTGGTGATCACGTTTTCGATCGAATGGCTTGAATTGCAAATGGAAGTCGATGATCCGGGCGGCTCCATCTCCGTGCACGCCGTAGGGGGGATTTGGGGCCTCCTTGCCCTAGGCGTATTCGGCGAATTTCAGCGGCCTGTGTTGAATCTCGCGGGAGACTCCTTGCCCTCAATCATGGGATTCGCCCCTGGCCAATGGCTAGCCCAGCTGATAGGCGTGGCCACGCTGCTGGGTTTTGTATTGCCCCTGACGTATTGTGTGAACCGGCTCCTCAACCGCTTCTATCCTTTCCGCGTCTCGGTGGAAGGAGAGCGGCAAGGCATGGACCTTCATGAATTGGGCGCTGGCGCGTATCCGGAATTTGTAACACACACGGACGAGTTTCTCCCGCGTTAAACGATCCATTGAGTTTTTGTGCGCTGTTAGGGCGCACTCGGCCCAAATCATTTCTTGCCAGAGTCACGCTATGCCTTCGAGAGAAACACGGACGGGAAAATTGGCCCCGATTTGGAGGGCGCTGGTTGAAATCGGATTTATTGTATTCCTGTTTTATTCAAACCTTCTGATGGGGGAGTTTACACGGGCCAGTGGCCGGGGCAAAAGCTTGGCTTTCGCCGTGAAAGACATTTTCACGCTCAACGATGTGGTGATTGCGCTCATTTCCGGACTGATCGGATATGTGGTTGTTGAATTTCTTCGGAAACGGGTTTAGTAGCACAGGCACTCTTGCCTGTGCGGTTTTATAGATTGCGCGTGCGTAGCGCTCGACCTCACCGCGAGCGCAAAACCCTCACAGGCAAGAGTGCGTGTGCTACCAATGCAAATCCGACTCCGTGGGCTGATCGTAATCCACGCCTTCCACTTCAAATCCGAACAGGCCGCGAAACTCGCGCTGAAAGCTTGCGAAGGCGCTGACCTCGCGAAGATTTTCCGTGCTGACCTGCGGCCACAGCGCCGCAACTTCCGCCTGCACGTCCGCGCGCATTTCGCGATCGTCCAAACGCAAGCGCCGCGCCTCATCAAGCACGGGCGCGCGCCCTGCGCAAAGAAAATCCATGAACAGACGCCGCATCTGCTCGAGCGGCCCTTCGTCCAGATTTTTCTTTTTCATCACCAACGGAAGCAAACTCAAGTAAAGCGGCACAACCGGAATCGCCGCCGAAGCCTGCGTCACCACCGCTTTGTTGACCGAAACCCAGGCATTGCCTCCCAATTGTTTCGCGAGCGCTGCGTCCAGATCCTTTGCGGCGCGTTCCAGGTCTTTCTTCGCTTGGCCAATCGTGCCGTCGCGATAAATCGGCCAAGTAATCTCCGGACCGATGTAGGAATACGCCAGAGTGCGCGCGCCCGGCGCCAGCAATTTTTCCTCGAGCAGCATGTCCATCCAGCGCCGCCAGTCGTCGCCGCCCATCACCGCGACAGTGTCTGCAATCTCGTCTGCGTTCGCGGGTTGCAGCGTGACACTTACCACTTTCTCCGAATCGAGCTCGATCGTGCGATTGCTATAAGGCTCCCCGACGGGCTTCAGGACCGAACTGTGCACCTTGCCCGAGCGCGGATCGGTGCGCTTCGGGGACGCGAGCGAGTAAATCACCAGGTCGACCGGAGCCATTTCCTTGCGTATGGTTTCCGCGGTGGCGCGTTTGATTTCGTCGGAAAAAGCGTCGCCGTTGATGCTCGCGGCAAACAATCCGTCGCGCTTCGCGATCGAATGGAGAGCGACCGTGTTGTAGTGGCCCGCTGTTGCGGTCTTGTCGCCATCCGGCGGCCGCTCGAAAAACACGCCCAGCGTCTTAGCTCCGTAGCCCCAGGCCGCCGCGATGCGCGATGCCAGGCCGTAGCCGGTGGACGCGCCGATAACCAGCGCGTTTTTCGGCGCGTTCTGTCCGGTGGGCACATTCCCCTGTACGCCTGCAACCCAGCGCTCGACGTTCCGCCGGCACCCTTCCGGATGGGCATTTACGCAGATGAAGCCGCGCGAGCGGCGTTTGATGATTTGCAGCGGCATAATTGAAAGATCATACCGTAGCGCGAAGCGTCGTGACCACCCAAGTCGTACCGGTTGCGTGGCATTCAGTAGCACAGCCACTCCTGGCTGTGCGGTTTTCGCGATTTATCGCGTCCCGGTTGTGTGAAAGCCCACAAAACCGCACAGCCAGGAGTGGCTGTGCTACCGAAATGAAAAGGCCACCCTATACTTCCGGGTGGCCGTTTTCGTGCCGAATAAAACGCCGTTACTTGTCGCGATTGGGATTGTTGGCCTGATCAATGAGGGCGTCCGCCTGGTGGATGCTGCCCTTGGCAAGATTCGTCTTCACCACCGACTTCTGGCCGGCAACCAAGGTCACATCCGTCTCGAAACTCTGGTATCCGGGCAATTCGACCTTGATACGGTGCGTTCCGGGACTCAGCAGCATGGAGTGAAATGCTCCCCCCAATTCCCCTGCATGTCCCAAAAACCTGTCGTCCACAAAAACAGCCGCGCGGTCGGGTTGAACATCGACTTTCAACTGAGCGGTCACGCTCGGCCAGGTATCGTTGGCTTCTTTCTGCATTCTGACGGGAACGAGCAATAATTCCTTGGGTTCCACGGTAAGTGTCTCAGTGAAGTCCTTATAACCCGCCTGCCGTACGGTCAGTTCGTGGTCACCGGGAATCAACAGGATTCGCTTCGGGCCCCAGAGTTCGCCCAAATATCCCACGTACTTGCCGTCAATCCACACGCCGGATGTTTTTTCAACTTTCGACGCGCCTTTAAACGTTAATTCCCCAAGAATTGTCGTCTGTGCCTTCAACGGCGCGGCCATCGGAAGGCTTGCGAAATACGAAACAAGGATGGCCAGAACGCCAATCCACCCGGGTTTACATTTTACAAGTTTTGTCAGCATTGGTCGCTCCTCTCTAACGCGTCGAATCCGTGTCCTGACGGACAATAGTACTTTCGGAAGCACGCTCGTCTCCAAAGTCTTATGGCTTTTGTGTCCCGTAATCTATTCACCCCGAACGAAATAGCTGATTCGGCAACTTTTGGCCCCTGGAGAATACCGCGCGCAGTCTGAATTTTTTACGTGTCCCCAGCCAGAATTCGGGGTTCGTGAAATTTGGGAACCAGTTCGCGTTACGATATGATTTTGCCCAATGGACATCCTTCTCAGTGAAGTAGAAACACGAGTGCTGGGCTCGCTCGTGGAAAAAGAACTGACCACCCCCGAATACTACCCGCTTTCCCTGAACGCGCTCGTCAACGCGTGCAACCAGAAATCCAATCGCGATCCGGTCATGAATTTGGACGAAGAAGGCGTGCGCGAGGCCTTGCGCGCGTTGGATAAAAAGGGGCTGGCAGGCGCCGCCGACAACATGGTCAGCCGCGTGAGCAAGTACGAACACCGCTTGCAGGAAGCCTACAATTTCACGCGGCACGAAGTCGCGCTTCTAGCCGAGTTATTGCTGCGTGGTCCGCAGACGCCCGGAGAATTGCGCAGCCGCGCCGACCGCATGCACAAATTCGATGACCTGGGAATCGTGCAGTCCACGCTGCGGAAGCTGATGGAGCGCGAGCCGCCGCTCGTCAAGTTGCTTCCCCGCCAGCCCGGCACGAAGGAAGCGCGCTACGCGCACTTGCTCAGTGGAGATGTGGAAGCGCCGCAGCCGGACTCAGCATCTGTTGAAGTCGCAGGAATAAACAGCACCGGCAGCAGCGAGCGGATCGCGCGCCTGGAGGATCAAGTCGCAACTCTTCAGTCGGAAGTTGCGGCTCTCAAGCAGCAACTCGGTGAGTTTCGGAAGCAGTTCGAGTAGGACAGGCTTCAAGCCTGTCTGCTTCTGCGGACGCGAGAAAATCAAAGCTAGACAGGCTGGAAGCCCGTCCTACTCCAAACCCTTCAGAAATTCAGCAAAATATTTCTGCCACGCAGCCGCCTGAAAAAACGTATAGTGTCCGTACGATTCCGGAAACGACAGCAAAACGAATTTTCCGTTCTTCACTTTCTTGATTTCCTCTTCCGCGATGCCCAGCTCCGCCGGATTCCAGAAATCCTCCTGCGGATTGATCAGCAGCACTTTGGCGCGTATTTTTTCGAGGCCCTTCGACGCATCGAAATTTCGCGACGCGTCATACTGGTACATGAAATCGTTCGCGTCCGTCGTCTTCATGTTTTGTTCGATGTAATCGTTCACATATTTGTCGGCGGCCGCGGCGGTCGGATATTCCTTCTGCCAGCGCGTCGGAACGCTTCCCACAACGAGCAAATGTCCGAGCGCTGCGCGCAATCCGTAAGGCTGCTCGGTGTAATTGCCGTTGTTCCATCCGGGATCGAGACGAATGTCGTCCACCATGATTTTTCGGACCATGCGGTTGCGGCTGGCAACCTCCACCGGCAGGCACGAAAGCAGCAGCATGGCATCCATATCGTCGGGGTTCGATTCGCCCCACATGAATCCTTCCATGCAGCCCATCGACGCGCCGACCAGCAGATGCAGATGGTCTACCTGCAATCCCTGGGCGAGAAGAATTTGCGACGCGCGCACCATGTCCGAATAATCGTAGTGCGGAAATTTCGCCCGCAGGCCGTCGCTCGGCTTCGTGGATTTTCCGAGGCCCGCGCCGAGCTGATCAGGAAGGATCAGATAATATTTCGACGCATCGAGCAGTTGCCCGGGGCCAAAGAGAACTCCGGCGAAGGAAGGAACGAGCCACACGCGGCCCGCGCGATTCGTGCCGTGCAGTATCATCACCGCGTTGGTGACGCGTCCGCTGGCATCGCGGCGCGGTGTCCCAAGCGTCGTGTAATGCAGCCGCACTTCCGGAAGAGTCTGCCCGTCCGAAAATTTGAAATCGTGCGCGACGAAATCGCCTTCCTTGGACGGCACAGCCGTCACCGGCGCATTCTGCTGCGCCGAAGCGCAAGCCGCAGCGGAACACAATGCCGCCACCAAAAGGAACCCATTCCAAATGCGCTTTCGCATCTTCGTTTCCTCCCGGAGATTACGCGTTCAAGTAGCACAGGCACTCTTGCCTGTGCGGTTTTATGGGGCAAACCCGTAAGCCGCTAAATTGGCGGCAATCGCGAAACCCGCACAGGCAAGAGTGCCTGTGCTACTCAAGGCCGCCAACTGCTCAGTTCGGCCCTGTGGTGAACGCCAGCGTCAGCAACGTTTTCTGTTCGAGCTCATGTGCCTTGGCCGAGCCGGTCGCAGGACTCGCGCTCGCCGAACGCTTCACCGAGCGCGCCGGAATGTCTGGGAAATAGGTCCGGATGCGCGGCAAGACGTACGACAGCGCGCCCATGTTTGCCGGCTCTTCCTGCACCCAGACGATTTCGCGCGCGTTCGGATGGCGGTCCATTTCCGCGCGCAGCTCGTTTTTCGGAAAGGGATAGAGCTGGTCGAGAAACAGGATGGCCGTATTGGTGTCGCCGCGCTGTTTGCGTTCCGCGCGCAATTCGTGGCCGATCTTTCCGCTGCAAATCAAAATGCGCTCGGCGGACGTAACTTCCCGGTCCGGCACTACCCACTCAAATCGCGGCCTCTGAAAATCCTCGATCGGCGAGGACGCATCGGGATGCCGCAGCATGCTCTTCGGCGTGAATACGATCATCGGCTTGCGCCAGCGCCGCAGCGCCTGCCGCCGCAGCAACTGAAAATATTGCGCGGCATTCGATGGCTGGCACACTTGAATATTGTCCTCGGCCGCAAGTTGAAGGTACCGTTCGATCCTCGCGCTGGAATGTTCCGGCCCTTGCCCTTCATACCCGTGCGGCAGGAGCAGCCCCACGCCCGAAGGCAAGTCCCACTTGTCCTCCGCCGCGCTGATGAACTGGTCGATGATGATTTGCGCGCCGTTGGCGAAGTCGCCGAATTGCGCTTCCCACAGCACCAGCGCTTCGGGATAGTCGCGGCTGTAGCCGTATTCAAAACCCAGCACGGCAGCTTCCGACAGCGTCGAATTATAAATTTCGCAGCGCGCCTGCCCCGGCGCAAGGTGTTCGAGCGGCACGTACTGTGCTTCGTTTTGCGTATCGACGAGCGCCGCGTGCCTCTGGTTGAACGTGCCGCGCCTCGTGTCCTGTCCCGTAAAACGCACCGGCGTGCCCGCGACGAGCAGCGTTCCAAACGCCAGCGCTTCCGCCATTCCATAATCCACGGGACGCTTGCCATGCCCCATTTCAGCGCGCTGCTCCAGCAACTTCTTCACTTTCGGATGGATCGAAAAATCCGGCGAATAACTGGTAAGTAAATCCGTAATCTTCCCGAGCTCCGCGGGCGCGACTCCCGTGTCCACTTCATAGGCGCTGTCGTAGCGCCCCCGCTTGAAGGGCGACCAGTACGCAGGCAGCTTGCGTAGGCGCGGCTTTTTCTGCATTTCGCTCGCGGCCTGGTGCGCGCTCTCCAGTTCGTTGCGCACGGAAGTAACTGTCACCGATGGATCCGCCCCAATTTCTTTCGCATAAATCTGCCAGAGCTGCGCGTGATCCTTGATTTTTGCGTACAAGAGCGGCTGCGTGATGGTCGGGTCGTCCACTTCGCTGTGGCCGTGGCGCCGGTATCCGATAACGTCGATCACCACGTCGCTCGCAAACGCGGAACGATAGTCGACCGCGATTTGCCCCACGCGCACGACCGCCTCAGGATCCTCTCCGTTCACGTGAAAAATCGGCACGGCCTGCCGCTTGGCGAGCGAAGAGGCGAAGCGCGTGGACTGATATTCCCGAGGCTCGGTCGTAAACCCCAGCAAATTATTTACGATCACGTGGATCGTGCCGCCCACCGAATACGCCTCGATGTCAGCAAAATTCAGCGTCTCCGCCCAAACACCTTGTCCGGCGAAGGCCGCGTCCCCGTGCAAAACAATCGGAAGAATTTTTTTTGCTCCGCCGGGATTGCTGGCGCGCGTTTGCTTGGCGCGCGCGCGGCCCACGACCACGGGATCGACCGCCTCGAGATGGCTCGGATTGGAAGCAAGGTGCACGCTGAGCTTGCGTCCTTCGCGAGTGCGATATTCTCCCGTTGCGCCAACGTGATATTTGACGTCGCCGCTGCCCAGCACGCTGCGCGGGTCCACGTCCTCGAATCCCGCGAAAATATCCGCCGCGCGCTGCCCCGCGATCTGCGCCATCACGTTCAGCCGTCCGCGATGGCTCATCCCCAGCACCACTTCTTCCGCGCCCACTGCTGAAGCTGCCGAGAGCACCCGGTCGAGCAGAGGAATCACCGCCGTCACGCCTTCCAGCGAAAATCTTTTGCTCCCCAGATAACGCGCCTGAAGCACCTGCTCGAAAAGTTCGGCGCGAATCAGCCGCTCGAGGATGAAGCCGCGATCGGCCTGCGGCGCGTCGCGCTCTAGCCGTTCGGAAATCCAGCGGCGGCGCTCCGTATCGTCAATATGTACGAATTCAGCTCCGATCGTCCCGCAGTAGAATTTTCGCGCCGCAGCCGCAGCCTCACCGGCGGCGACAAGTTCGGGATGCACGATCGGCGTCAGGAAGCCGAGCGGATCGAGATTGGCCGCAAGATACCCCCACCGCCGGTAGCCCTCAAACACGCGCTCGTCCTCGGCGCTTTTCCGCATGATCGCTTCCGGCATTTTCTGTGTGTTCCCCCGCATCCAGTTGGGTTGAGAGATTATTCTATCAAACTGCCAAGTAGGACGGGCTTCAGCCTGTCTGCTTTTCGAGGCCGCGAAAATCAAAGGCAGCCAGGCTGAAGCCCGTCCTACGTGTGAATCGAATTCATCTGAATGCAAGAAGCGCAGGTGTAGTCGCTAAAGAATGGCGAAACCAGCTGGAAAGTTCACGCCACGCAAATCTGCTGCATTTTCGCGGCAAGCTCGAAATCATTTTTCGTCAGCCCGCCGGCGCTGTGCGTGCACAAATCCACCGTAACTTTGTTCCAGGAGTTGGACCAGTCCGGGTGATGATCCATCTTTTCAGCGGCGATCGCGGACCGTGTCATGAAGCCAAACGCCTCCGAAAAATCCTTGAACTCAAACACGCGGTGCAGATTCCCGTTTACCACTCTCCAGCCGCTCAGCTTCCGCAATTCCGTCGCAACTTCTTTTTCTGAAAGTTTTGTCGCTGCCATGAAAACCTCCCCATTCGCCTGGCGCGTTCTGCCATTTCTCGCTGATCCCCGGCAATTATCCGCCCACGGCAGGAGCGGAGCAAGTGAGCCCGGTAGGACAGGCTTTCAGCCTGTCGCCTTTGGACGTGCCCCCTGTACGAAACCCGACAGGCTGAAAGCCTGTCCTACCCAAGAATTTGCAGATGCGTAACCGCATGTCGAGGGTATACTTTGCCAATTCTTGAATCGACGGGAGCCCATGGCGATTCTCCCAGGCAGACGTCTAGGGCCATACGAAATACTCTCCGCCATTGGTGCGGGCGGAATGGGCGAGGTGTACAAAGCCCGTGACACCCGCCTCGACCGCATCGTGGCCATCAAAGTTCTTCCCGCTCATCTCGCCGACCGCGCCGATTTGCGCGAGCGCTTCGACCGCGAAGCCAAAACCATCGCCAGCCTGAACCATCCCCACATCTGCACGCTTTACGACACCGGCCATCAGGACGGAATTGATTTCCTGGTAATGGAATATCTCGAAGGCGAAACGCTCGCTCAGCGATTGCAGAAAGGTGCGCTGCCGACCCAACAAACGTTGCAGTACGCCATCGAAATTTCCGACGCGCTGGACAAAGCACACCGCAATGGTGTGACGCACCGCGACCTGAAGCCCGGCAACATCATGCTAACCAAGTCGGGGACGAAGCTGCTGGACTTCGGCTTGGCGAAGCTGAAGCAAGAAGCCTCGCCGACGAACGTGCCACTTTCGGACCTCCCAACGGCGAAGGACCCGCTGACAGCGCAGGGAATTCTCTTAGGCACGTTGCAATACATGGCCCCGGAACAGGTGGAAGGCAAGGAAATCGATGCGCGCACGGACATCTTCGCCTTCGGCGCAGTCGTGTACGAAATGGCGACGAGCAAGAGAGCCTTCGAGGGCAAAACCCAGGCCAGCCTGATCGCGAAAATTCTGGAGGTTGACCCGCTACCGATCTCTTCTCTGCAACCGATGACGCCCCCGGCTCTCGATCGCGTAGTGAAGAAATGTCTCGCCAAGGAGCCGGAAAACAGATGGCAGACTCCGAAGGATCTCTGCGACGAGTTGAAGTGGATTGAGGATGGTGACTCGCAGGATGGAACGCCAGCACGAGTCGCGGCTCCCAGCAAGACTCTAGCGCGGTTCCTTTCCGCCGCAGTTGCGATCGCATTTGTGGCGGCGCTATTCCTGACGCTGCTGTTTTTTCGCCAGTCACCACCCGAAGTGCCGGTCGTGCGCGCGAACATTCTTTCGCCAGACAATACAACGCTGGATTTCACCAACGGCTTAGGCCTGCCGGCCCTCTCGCCCGACGGAAAGCGCATCGTATTCGGGGCGCGGAGTGCGGACGGCAAGACCCCTCTGTGGGTCCGGTCCTTGGATGCGCTGACCGCGCAGCCTCTGGCAGGCACGGAAGGAGCGGCATTTCCCTTCTGGTCGCCGGACAGCCGGTTCATCGCGTTCTTCGCCGATGGCAAGCTCAAGAAAATTGATGCCTCCGGCGGGCCGACTCTCACTTTGGCAGATGCGCCCGTAGGCCGGGGTGGAAGCTGGAGCCGAGATGGAGTGATTATTTTTGCGCCGGTTAACGCGTTAGGCGCGCTCCTGCGAGTTTCCTCAGCCGGCGGGGCATCGAGCCCCATAAACGCCGCGCAAGGGCGCATGCCTTGGTTCCTTCCCGACGGGCGTCACTTCCTTTACCAGACTCAGCCCGGGATCGTCTCGATCCTTAATCAATCCGCGAACATAACGATTCTCGTCGGCTCATTGGATGGTGGAGAGAGCAAGCCGGTGACGGAAGCCGGTTCCAACGCGCTTTATGCGCAAGGTTACTTGTTGTTTCTGCGCGAGGGCACGTTAATGACTCAGCCGTTCGATCCGAAGCGCCTGGTAACCACCGGGGAAGCCGCTCCCGTCGCCGAGCAGATTCAACGCGTGCTCAACACCGGGACTGTCGGAGTCTTCTCGGTTTCCGAGATGGGGATGCTGACGTACCGGTCGGGTGCGGGCTTCGGTGGGTTGCACCTGACCTGGTTTGATCGGAGTGGGAAGCAGGGGGTCACAGTTGGTGAGCCTGCGGACATCTTCGCGTTTAATTTCTCACCGGACCGAAAGAGCCTCGCGGCCGCTATCCAGGAAACTTCGAATGTGAGTGTGAATATCTGGACCTACGACGTCTCACGCGGTCTCCGGACCCGGCTTACTTTCGATCCGGCCAATGATAACAATCCTGTCTGGTCGCCCGATGGACGAAGCATCGTATTCAGGTCGAACCGAAAAGGACACTTCGATCTCTATCGAAAATCGGCCAATGGCGCAGGTTCCGAAGAACTGCTCTACGCGGACAATCTCGAAAAAAGTCCGACAAGCTGGTCCACGGACGGGAAGTTTCTCTTGTATCTCACCGGTGTCGTTAGAAGCGCTTTTGTCGGAGCAGGAGGCGATCTTTGGGCCCTCCCACTGACACCCCAACGGCCAGGAGACCCGCTCAAGCCGTTTCTCCTTTCGCAGGGACCCTTTAATGCATTTGATGCACAGTTCTCGCCGGACAGCCGGTGGATCGCCTATGTGTCGAATGAATCGCAGCGCGCCGAGATTTACGTCACACCGTTTCCGCCACTGGCCTCTGGGGTTGGGGGGAAGCGGCAGGTCTCCGCAGCCGGAGGGATCCTGCCACGATGGCGGCAGGATGGCAAAGAGATCTTCTACATGGGGCCGGACGGGCAACTGATGGCAGCGGAGATAGAAGCTAAAGGAGGGGGACTCGAAGTCGGCCAAGTGCGCCCGCTATTCAGGGCAATTGGCGTGATGCAAAGCAACCCTTTGTACGACGTTTCGGCGGACGGGCAGCATTTTCTGCTTCGAACTTATCCGGAACAGAAGTCCGGCGATCCTCTGACGCTGGTGCAGAACTGGATTCCGGGGTTGAAAA
>Ga0210409_10002050_pt1 | contig 24785 bp, 22 predicted proteins | sample IncBWH17MmetaG_FD_161649 | JGI IMG/M metagenome (GOLD analysis project Ga0210409, IMG submission 161649) | Forest soil microbial communities from Barre Woods Harvard Forest LTER site, Petersham, Massachusetts, United States - Inc-BW-H-17-M | ecosystem: Environmental > Terrestrial > Soil >...
ACCCGCGGCGCCGAATAATTGCTGGCGAAAGCATTGGCGCGCAACAGCATGGTGGCGCGGCTGACTTCTTCCGAAAACGGTTCGCCGATGCCGGCGCAATGGGCCTTGATCAGCTGGGTCTGGAACAACTCGATATGCTCGACCTTGATACGCGTGTCTTTCAACAGGCCAACGCCGGTGTTGAAGCTGTACATCATCGGCGCTTCGTCGTGCATCCAGGTCGACTCGATGTAGTCGCGGCTTTCTTTCAGGGCGGCGCGTGAAGATGCGGCCAGGGCCACCGGCAGATGCGGGGCGCGGGCGACGTCGACTACTTGCTGGGCGGTCAGGTTGAAACCGTCGATGGTGATGGTGGTATTAGTCATGTTCAAATCCAAAGAAAGTAAATCAGTGTTTATCAGTGTTTAAAATTTTCGACGAAGCGGCTGAATGCCTGAGAGGCGAGGGCGGCGTCATCGGCGCTCATGATTTCGTCCGGGTGGTGGCTGATGCCGCCATTGCCGCAGCGCACGAACAGCATCGCCACATCGGTGATGGCGGCCATTGCCATGGCGTCATGACCGGCCCCGGACGGCAAATGTTTCACGGTTAATCCGCTGGTTTCAATCGCACTCGCCAATTGCTGCTGCAGCCACGGCGCGCAAGGGACGCTGGATGCTTCATGGGTCTTGCGGCTGTGAACCACGACATTGCGGCGCTGTGCAATCTGCTCGATCTGGGTCAGCACATCGGCCACCGCGGCCTGACGCACAGGGTCTTGTTCGGCCCGTATATCAATCGAAAAAATCGCCTTGCCCGGCACCACATTGGCGGCTCCATTCGGCACATTGAACTGGCCGACGGTGCCAACCAGGCCGCGCGTGCCATGACAGCGCTGCTCTATATACAGGCCGATTTCCGCCGCCGCCATGGCGGCGTCGCGCCGCATGTCCATCGGTACGGTGCCGGCATGGCCGGCCAGGCCTTCGATCTCGACCATGAAACGCGAAGCGCCGGAGATGGCGGTCACCACGCCCAGCGGCAATTCATGGTTGAGCAGCACCGGCCCTTGCTCGATATGCACTTCAACAAACGCCAGCACCGCATGCGGCGCGTAAGCAGCTTTGCCCAGGCCGGCGGCGTGAAAGCCGGAGGCGGCCATGACGTCGCGCATGCTGTGGCCGGCGTCGTCCAGGTTATCCAGCACCGCCATGTCGAAAGTGCCGGCGGCGGCGCGGCTGCCGAGCAAGGTGGCTTTGAAGCGCACCCCTTCTTCTTCGGCAAAGCCGATGATTTCGATGGCGAAAGGGAAACGTTTTCCGACTGCATGCCATTGCTGCACGCAGGCAATCGGCAGCAGGATGCCGAGATTGCCGTCGTACTTGCCGCCGTTGCGCACGGTATCGAAATGGGAGCCGGTCAGCAGCGCCGGCGCATCCGGCGTCAGGCCTTCATAGCGGCCGATAACATTGCCGGCCATGTCACGCCTTACGCTCATACCGGCGGCGCACATCCATTCCGCCAATTGCGCCGCCGCGCCGTGGTGGGCGCTGGTCAGATAGGTGCGGGTCAGCATGTCGGGCGCTTCGCTGAACTGCGCCAGCTGGTCCGCCCAAGCCATGATCTGTTGGCCGCAAGCAGCCGATGTTGCTGTATTGCACTGCATGATTGTGTCTCCTTGCCGAGTGAAATGTTGATGACGGGTTTTTTTGGGTTTTTTGAATAATACTCTTGAATTCAAATATTGCATACAATAAGTGAATGCATTATATTGAATCCGGGGCGCCGCTTTTCAAAGCTTGAATCGGGGTGGATCCAGACTTATAAATTGGTATAAACCAAACAAACAATTAGGAGACGAACGTGCGGCGCTTTTATAAATCACTGTTTGGCCAGGTGCTGATAGCACTTGTCATGGGAATCGCGGTTGGGGTGTTATTCCCGAAATTCGGAGAAAGCCTGAAGCCTTTGGGCGACGGTTTTATCAAGCTGGTCAAGATGATCATCCCGATGATCGTATTCTGCGTGGTGGTGCATGGCATCTACGGCGCGGGCGAACTGAAGAAGGTGGGCCGGGTCGGCTTGAAGGCGCTGATCTACTTTGAAGTGGTGACCACGCTGGCGCTGGTGCTGGGGTTGCTGCTGGCGTTCGTGTTCCATCCTGGCGTCGGCATGAATATCAATCCCGATACGCTGGACGCCAATGCACTGTCCAGCTATGTGGAAACCGCGAACAAGGTCAGAGGCAGCAGTTTTGCCGACTTTGTGATGAAAATCATCCCGAATACGGTGGTCAGCGCGTTTACTTCCGGCGATGTGCTGCAAGTGCTGCTGTTCTCGATCATTTTCGGTTCGGCCCTGTCGCTGATCGGTGAAAAGGCAGCGCCTATCGTCAGCATCGTGCACAGCATGTCGGAGGCATTTTTCAAATGCATGTCTTTCATCATCCGGCTGGCGCCGTTCGGCGTGTTCGGCGCGATTGCTTTCACGGTCGGTAAATATGGCGTCGGCTCGCTGCAACAGCTGAGTTTCCTGGTGTTGCTGTATTTCTTTGCGGTGGTGATTTTTGTCTTTGCAATACTCGGCACCATCTTGCGCCTCGCCGGTTTCAGCATCTTCAAGCTGATCAAATACTTGCGCGCCGAATTGCTGGTGGTGCTGGCGACCGCTTCATCGGATAGCGTCCTGCCGCAGATCATGCGCAAGCTGGAGTACATGGGCATCAAGGATTCTACCGTTGGCCTGGTGATCCCGACCGGCTACTCTTTTAATCTGGACGCCTTCTCGATTTACCTGACCCTGGCCGCCGTGTTCATTGCGCAAGCCACCAATACGCCGCTGGCGATGACCGATCTGCTGGCCATTCTGGCGGTTGCCTTGATTACGTCGAAAGGCGCGCACGGCGTGCCAGGTTCGGCGATCGTGATTCTGGCCGCCACCTTGTCCGCTATCCCGGCGATCCCGGTGGTCGGGCTGGTGCTGGTGTTGTCGGTCGACTGGTTCATGGGCATCGCCCGCGCACTTGGCAATTTGCTGGGCAACTGCGTGGCGACCGTGGTGGTGGCGGTGTGGGAAAAAGATATCGACAAGGTGCGTGCCCATGCCGTTTTGAACGGCGCCCGTCCGGCTGCGCTGGAGGATGAGTTCAAGGAGCAGGAAAACCTGGAAATGGCGGCCGACAGCCGCTCGCTGTAAGCCATCAGTAGAAAACCAGCAGACCCGACGCCGCAAGCGTCGGGCGCACCAGATTCTTATTTTTTGAAGGTATCTCATTTACCAGTACAATTTTGATCTTTAGAACATAGCACCAAGGAAATCGAGAACATGAGCCTGTCTCCCAGCCCATCCGGCGCCGACAGTTCTGACGATATTGCGGCCGATATCACGACTGCAATTGCCGAGCAGCGCCTGCCGCCCGGCACCAAATTGCGCGAAGAAGCCCTGGCGCGCCTGTATTCCGTGAGCCGCACCAAGATCCGGGCGGCGCTGGTGATGCTGGCAAAAGACAAGTTGATCGACCTGGTGCCTGACAAAGGCGCATTCGTGAGCCAGCCGACGGAAGAAGAGGCGCGCCAGATATTTTTCGTGCGGCGGGTGCTGGAAGCTGCGCTGGTGCGCGAATTCGTGGCCAAGGCCAGCGCTGCCGACTATGCGGTGCTGGAGCAGCATTTGCAGCAGGAGCGCGAGGCGCTATCCAAGGAAAATCCGCAAATCCGCTCCAGGCTGCTGAGCGATTTCCATATTCTGCTGGCGCGCACGGTGGGCAACCAGGTCTTGACCGATGTCTTGACCAAGCTGGCCGGCCGCAGTTCGCTGATCACCATGTTGTATCAGTCCACCAGAGATGCGGCATGTTCATCGGACGAGCATGTGGAATTCCTGCAGGCGGCGAAGGCGGGCGATACGGAAAGGGCAGTCGAGCTGATGCTGCACCATTTGCATCATGTGGAATCGGCCCTGCAATTCGAGATACCGCCGCCCGGCGCCAAGAAAGATTTCGTCAAGGCGCTGCTGGCTTAGTGTAGAAACTTACATCTGTTTGAACAAATGGATGAAACTGCGGCTCACTTCCAGTTTTTCTGTATGTCCCTTGACCAGTACCTGATGGCGGCCGCGCAGGTCGCGCGTGATGCCGTCGATGGCGTTGACGTTGACCAGCGTGGCGCGGTGAATCTGCCAGAACAGATCGGGATCGAGCTCTTCCGCCAGATCGCGCACCGGCTTGCGGATCAGTGCTTCGTAGCTGGCGGTCTGGACGCTGGTGTATTTTTCATCGGAGCGGAAAAACAGAATCTCTTGCACCGGAATCAGCCGCAGCTGCTGACCGATGCTGGCTTGTATCCATTGCAGATAGACCGGTTTGGTGGCGATCCCCATTTGCTTGGCAAGCTGGGTCAGCATCGTACCCATATCGGCCGGGGTCGAACTTAGCCTGGCCTTGAGCCGAGTAACGGTCAGGCGCAGGCGCTCGGCTTCGGCCGGCTTCAGGATGTAATCGACCGCGCCGCGCTCGAAAGCCTCAATCGCATATTCGTCGTAGGCGGTGATGAAGACGATATGGCTCTTGCCGCCAATTTCCTGCGCCGCCTGCAGCCCGGTTTTACCCGGCATGCGGATATCGAGAAAGGTGAAGTCGGGTTGCAGCTGATCGACCAGTTCGATCGCTTCATCGCCGTTTTTTGCTTCGCCGAGAATTTCAAGCTCCGGCCACGCCTCGCTCAGGCGCAGGCGGATCTGGTCGCGCATCAGACGTTCGTCGTCGGCAATGATAGCGGTAGGCATAGGCGGATTTTAATAAAAAGTTTAGCGTTTTTTAACTGAGCCAGAACCCATGATGCTGGAGCGCACCTGCGGGTCGCCGCTGTACGAGACGTCGCCAGAACCTGCGGTCGAGACGTTTAAATTCTTGCTGGCATAAACATGCGCATCGCCGCTGCCGACGATCGACACACTGGTGTTTTCAGCCATCAGGCCGAAACCATCGTAGTCGCCGCTGCCGGCAATCGATACCCGCAGATCGCGGGTCTTGCCTTTGACCTTGATATCACCGGAGCCGGCGATAGAGGCGCTGACCGTAGGCGTATTCAATTCACCGTTGACGCTGCCTGAGCCGGAGATGGATATCTTGATGCTGTCTTTCGAACTCAATTTGCCGACCAGCTTGAGATCACCGGAGCCGAAGACGCTCAAGCCATTCACTTCAGGCGCGGTCAGGTAAACATTGATATCGTGATGGCTGGTGAAAAATGAATTGCCCTTCAAGTGGACTTTCAATACCGAACCGCTGGTCTCCAGTTCAACCCGCGGAGCGATGCTGGCCTCGGCTTCGATCACCGCGGGTTTGGCCGGCCCCTGGGTCAGGTACACATTGACCGCATCCAGAATTTCCACTTGCTGGAAATCGCCCACCGGGCGCTCGATTTTGACGACGTCGGCTGCCGCGCTGGAGCCGCAACTGATCAGAGAGATCATGGTTGCAGCGGACAGTGTAAGGACAAAAGCAAGGCGTGAGATCGATTTCATATGCGTGTTCCCTGTTGTTACTTGTTACTTCTATGGCTTGGTCTTGCCGGCGCCGACTACCTGATACGGCACTTCAATGGTTGAACATACGCCACTCGGACTGTTGGGGGCAATCTCCAACTGTGCTGCGGCGCCGTGCAACAGTTTGAGGCGATCGCGGATACTTTGCAATCCCAACCCGGTGCCATTGCTGGGGTAGGCGCCGAAACCGAGGCCGTCGTCCGTCACGCTGACACGCAGCTTATTGTCAGCCACTTCGGCCTTGATGCGCAAGGTGCCGCCATCCGCCTTGCGTTCCAACCCGTGCTTGATGGCGTTTTCCACCAGCGATTGCAGCATCATCGGCGGGAAGGCCGCGCTGCGCAAGCCGTCGGATACTTGCAGATCGACGATCAAACGCTCTTCCATGCGCATCTTCAACAGATCCAGATAAGCCCGCACAATGTCGACTTCCCGTCCCAGCGTAGTGACAGTGGAGGTTTCCCGCATTTGCGGCAATACCGCACGCAAGTACTGGATCAGGCGTTTTTGCATGGCCGAGGCGCGCGGTGGATCGGTTTCAATCAGGTATTCGACCGAAGCCAAAGTGTTGAACAGGAAATGCGGCTCAACCTGGGCCTGGATCATTTGCATCTTGGCTTCCGATACTTCGCGCTGCAGGTTGGCGTGCTCGGCGGCGGCATTGGCCGCCTGGGCCCGCGCTTCGGCGCGTTTCTTGCCACCCATCAAAGCCTTGGTGCCAAATAAGCCGATCAGCAGCAGCAGCACAAAATTCACGAACCACTCGGAAGATTTTTTCTGGTAGCGGGCAACCTGCTGTTCCGCTTTTTCAGCCGCCGCTTCATGAATGGCTGCAACCGCATCGTTGATCGCCTGATTCACATCCTGGGTGGCGTCCGGCGGCAAGCTCAGGTGCAGGCTGGCGGCGTTGCCGGGGGCAGAGGGCGCTGGGGCTGCTGGCGCTGCCGGTGGGGCTGGCGGTGCAGCGACGGCGCCGGCTTCTGCCTCCGTTTTAGGCGGCGTCGGCGTTGCCGGTGTACTCGCGGCGTCATCGCCATCGTAGGTATAGGTGCCGGTTTTTATATGGACGCCGGTGTCGTCGATGCGGATATCGGTATTGCCGGGCTTGCTGGCTTTTGAAGATTTGCCGTTATGCTTGCTGACTTTCTCGATGATCAGTTCTTCGGAAGAAAACAGCGTTTCTTGCAAAATCCCGGCAGCCGCCAGCACCAGCGCAGCAAATAGCAGGAACTTCCACCACGAGAGCTGGGTAACCCAGCTTGCCACTTTGTCGAACCCCCGCGACAGATAGACGGTGGCGATCGATGCATTTTTCTTGAAGGTGGTGAAGGAATCAGAATTCATGGATAGGCATAGAGGGAAAGGCAGTTTGTGCGGTAACCCGGCAAAGTTGTCGTCATTCTAAACGGAACAGAGGCGACAGTCTGATCGTTTTGCCATACGGACTTAAAGAGCGGGACTCAAAGAGCGCTGAGCGCTGACATGCCTGTCTTTTCGTTTTTCTTGCGTGCCACTTTTTTCATGCCTTGGGCGTGCTGTTGCTGCGCAAAAGCCACTTTTTCTTCCACTGTCATGCGCTTGCCGATAATCACGATGGGCGGCAGCTGCGGAATTTCTTCGGCCTGCACCTGAGTTGCGGTTTTCCTGGCCGGCGCTGCGGCCATGGCCGGGCTGACGGTCATGCTTAAACTCAAGGTCGCTAACAAGGTAGCGGCGACCAATAATCGGGATGCTGGTTTCATTTGCAATCTCCTGCTGTGGAACTGCTACGGAACGGCGGCTGGCTGGCTTAGATGACAGCCCGCTTGCAGTTGGCTTGTGCCAGGACTGCCTTGTGTTCACGGTTCAGGCGTTTGCCGATGATGGTAATGGCCGGCAGGCTACCTTCCTGTTGTGCCAGAGCCAGTTTTTCCTGTGGGCTCAGACGTTTGCCGACAATCGTCACGGCTTGCATGATTTCCGGATGGCTAGGGCGCTTGCCGATAATCGTGATGGCTGGCAGTGTCGAGATTTCTGTTTGCTGCGCTGCTGCTTGTGCTGGGGCGATGCTGCCAGCCAGAGTAGCGATGGACAGGATGGCGATCAGTGCTTGGCGTGCTGTGTTCATTTTTGTTCTCCGTAAGGTGGCTGATTTAGTCGATTAACTTGTGTGGCTGACGTTGTTGCATGTCGTCACTTTAGGGAGGGGCAGGGCAAGTCGCCAGCTGCTTGCGACAATCTGCAGAAATCGCGGAGCAGAATACAAAAAAGCCCGACTGGAATGCAGCGGATTTGGCGTGCCGTTGTGGGAATGCAGGGGGACAGAACGCAGAAATGCCGGATTTGAGCCGGTCTGAGTCAGACTATTCATTGCTTTTAAGGCAAACAATCCTTGCTCAAAGCAGGGATGTAAACATTTCCCTTATGCAAATCCATTCTATACACATGCAAAAAAGTTCGTTCTCTTTATAACAAACCGGTGAGATTATCTTCGCTCTTTAGCCGTATTTGTAATAAGAGGACGATGTATGACAGCCGCCGTGCTTACCGATCAAGGCTTGATAAACAAAACCGCCACGCCGTTCCGCGTGATGCCCGGGTTTCGTCTGTCGCTAGGATTCACCCTGTTTTACCTGGCCCTGATTGTGCTGATCCCGCTGTCGGCGGTGTTTCTCAAAACCTTCACCCTGAGCTGGGACGGTTTCATTGCCGCCGTCACTTCGCCACGGGTGATGGCTTCCTATCGCCTGACCTTCGGTACTTCCTTGCTGGCGGCCTTGCTCAATGCATTTTTCGGCGGCATCGTGGCCTGGGTGCTGGTGCGCTATAAGTTTCCCGGTAAGAAGCTGATCGACGCCCTGGTCGACCTGCCGTTCGCGCTGCCGACGGCGGTGGCCGGCATCGCCTTGACCGCGCTGTATTCCGGCAATGGCTGGATCGGCAGATATCTAGAGCCGCTGGGCGTCAAGGTCGCTTTTACGCCGTTAGGCATATTAGTGGCGCTGACTTTTATCGGCTTGCCGTTCGTGGTGCGTACCGTGCAGCCGGTGCTGGAAGATGCCGAGAAAGAGTTGGAAGAAGCCGCCGCCAGTCTCGGCGCCAATCACTGGCAGATTTTTACCAGGGTGATTTTCCCCGCCATATTCCCGGCCTTGTTAACCGGTTTTGCGCTGTCCTTTGCGCGCGCCACCGGCGAATACGGCTCGGTCATTTTCATCGCCGGCAATATGCCCATGGTGTCCGAAATCACTCCCTTGTTCATCATTACCAAGCTGGAGCAGTACGACTATGCCGGCGCCACCGCGATTGCAGTGGTCATGTTGACGGTGTCGTTTCTGTTGCTATTGGCGATCAACGTATTGCAAGCCTGGACCCGCAAGCGCGGCCAGTCGGTCAAAGCCTAGGAGCCGGACGTGAGCGCTACCGCCCGTAATTTTGATTCACCCGTTGACTCACCAGTTGACTCACCCGTTGATTCACCCGTCAATCGGGCTGCCGCTGCTTCGCCTGCCGTCAAGCCGCAGCCAAGAGGCGAGCCGATCCATGTGCCCAACGCCACCCTGGAGCCTTTGTGGGTGCGCACATTGTTAATGACAGTGGCGTTATTGTTCCTCACCCTGTTCCTGGTAGTGCCGCTGCTATCGGTTTTTGCCGAAGCCTTCAAAAAGGGCTGGGAAGCCTATCTGGCGGCCATCATCGAGCCGGACGCCATCAGCGCCATCAAACTGACCCTGCTGACTGCCGCCGTCGCGGTGCCGCTCAACCTGGTGTTTGGCATCGCCGCCTCGTGGAGCATCGCCAAGTTTGAATTCCGTGGCAAAAACCTCTTGCTGACCTTGATCGACCTGCCGTTCTCAGTCTCGCCGGTGATTTCCGGCCTGATTTATGTGTTGTTGTTCGGCGCCCAAGGCTGGTTCGGCCCGTGGCTGCGCGAGCACGATATCAAGATCCTGTTCGCCGTGCCGGGCATCGTGCTGGCGACGATTTTCGTCACCTTCCCATTTGTGGCGCGTGAGCTGATTCCGCTAATGCAAGCGCAGGGCAGCGAAGAAGAAGAGGCGGCGCTGGTGCTGGGCGCCTCAGGCTGGAAGACTTTCCGCCACGTCACCTTGCCGAATATTAAGTGGGGTTTGCTGTACGGCGTGATCTTGTGCAATGCGCGCGCCATGGGCGAGTTTGGCGCGGTGTCGGTGGTGTCCGGCCATATTCGCGGTGAAACCAACACCATCCCCTTGCAGGTCGAGATTCTGTACAACGAATACAACTTCCAGGCAGCGTTTGCGGTGGCCTCGCTGCTGGCGTTCCTGGCGCTGCTGACTCTGGCGCTGAAATCGTTTATCGAATGGCGTTTGCGGGAGACGGTATTGCCGCACAACGCAGTGCATCAATCAGGACAGGAGCAGGCATGAGCATCCAGGTAAGCAACATCAACAAACGCTTCGGCGAGTTTGTCGCGCTGAATAATGTCTCGCTGGAATTTCCGACAGGCGAACTGACCGCGCTGCTGGGGCCTTCCGGCTGCGGCAAGACCACCTTGCTGCGCATCATCGCCGGCCTCGAAGCGCAGGACAGCGGCCAGGTCTTGCTGGAAGGCGAAGATGCTTCATCGCGCCACGTGCGCGAGCGCCAGGTCGGCTTCGTATTCCAGCACTACGCCTTGTTCAAGCACATGACGGTGTTTGAAAACATCGCCTTCGGCCTGCGCGTCAAGCCCCGCGCCCAACGTCCGAACGAAAGCGCAATCCGTGAAAAGGTCAGCAGCCTGCTGGAACTGGTGCAACTCGATTGGCTGGCCGACCGTTATCCGCCGCAGCTTTCGGGCGGCCAGCGCCAGCGGATTGCACTGGCGCGGGCGCTGGCAGTGGAGCCGCGCGTACTGCTGCTGGACGAACCGTTCGGCGCGCTCGACGCCAAGGTGCGCAAGGAGTTGCGGCGCTGGTTGCGGCGCCTGCACGATGAGTTGCACGTCACCAGTATTTTCGTCACCCACGATCAGGAAGAAGCGCTGGAAGTAGCAGATCAAATCGTCTTGATGAACAAGGGCAATGTCGAGCAGGTGGGCGCGCCGCAGCAAGTCTATGAACACCCGGCGTCGCCGTTCGTCTACGGTTTCCTCGGCAACGTCAACCTGTTCCACGGCCGCCTGCATGAAGGTCTGCTGGATACCGGCGGCGCCGTTTTCGACGCCCCTGAACACGCGACCGCGCAAGACGCGCAAGGCATCGGCTATGTGCGGCCGCATGATCTGGAGATCGATCGCTACAGTGCCGGCGTAGAAGGCATCGTGGTGCAACTGCGGCGCGCCCACGCCATCGGGCCGCTGGCGCAGCTGGAACTGGAGCGCAGCGACGGCGCCAATGGTGCCGATGGCGGCCTGATCGAAGCGGTGATATCCAGCGAGCGCTTCAAGCAGCTCAATTTAAAAGACGGCGAAACCCTGGTGGTGCGTCCGCGCCGCCTGCAAGTGTTCGTCGATCAACAGACAACTCGGTAAGGCAAGGAGAAAAATATGAATTTTCAACAATTACGCTCGATCCGCGAAGCAGCCCGCTGCGGTTTCAATCTGACCGAAGTAGCTAACGTTTTATTTACCTCGCAGCCAGGCGTCAGCCGCCAGATTCGCGAACTGGAAGAAGAACTCGGCGTCGATATTTTCATCCGCAACGGCAAGCGCCTGATCGGCTTGACCGATCCCGGCAAAGGCATCTTGAAGATCGTCGAACGGCTATTGCAGGAAGCAGAAAACCTGCGCCAGGCCAGCCAGGAATACTCGGGCGAAACTAGCGGCACTTTGACCGTGGCCGCCACCCACACCCAAGCGCGCTACGCCTTGCCGCGCGTGGTGCAAGGCTTCCGCGCCAGTTTCCCCGATGTCCGCATCGCCTTGCAGCAAAGCTCGCCGGAACATATCGCCGATTGGGTAATCTCTGGCAAGGCCGACGTCGGCATCGCCACCGAGGGCCTGACCCAGTTCAAGGAATTGATTTCCTTCCCATGCTATGAATGGAGCCACGTGTTGGTGGTGCCAGAGCATCACCCCTTGCTGGAGATCAGCGGGCCGCTCAGCCTGGCCGATCTGGCAGCCTACCCATTGATTACCTATGACGTTGGCTTCACTGGCCGCGGCCACATCGACGCCGCCTTCAGGACCGCCGGCATCACGCCCGATATCGTCTTGACAGCGATGGATTCGGATGTGATTCAGCAATATGTATCGCTCGGCCTGGGCGTCGGCCTGGTGGCGTCGATGGCCACCGAGCACAGCCGCCAGAACGGCTTGCGCTCGATTGAGGTATCGCATCTGCTGGCCTCCAATGTGACCCGGCTGGCGGTGCGGCGCGGCGCTTATCTGCGCTCCTATACCTATGATTTTATTTTGCAGTTTGCACCGCAGCTGAAGCGCGAAGACATCGTTGAAGCGTTGCAGGCAGAGCCGCATAGCGCCAGCAGCAGTGCGGTACACAAGGGGGATTTTGAGCAGCGTCTCTTGAAAATCGCCTGAGTCGAAATTGAGTATGACCTCTAAACCAGGATCAGTTGCAGCTCCGGTCACGGCCTTGTCATATTAAGGTATTACGATTTCGCCTTGTCTCCTCCGATCCTCTCCGGATTCGGATTTAGCCCGCTGCCGCAAGGCCAGCGGGCTTTTTCTTGCGCGCTTCTGTACCACTACGGGAAACAGGCATTAAATCAATAGCTTAGGGAGTTAGCAGGGTAGTTATCCACAGGGCTGTTCACAATTTCTGTGGGTAACTCATGCGGCATGCCGTTATCCGAGAGGCAGCGCTCATGCTATGCAAGTCGACATTCACGCTCTTTGCGCGCTTCTGTACCACTAGCAGAAAAATTCATTAAATCAATAGCTTAGCGAGTTAGTGGGGTGGTTATCCACAGGGCTACTCACAATTTCTGTGGGTAACTCACAGCGCATGCCAGCTGCTGGTACAAAAATCTATCGGCAAACAAGCGATCACAGGATAATGAGCACTAGCCATTAACTGGCATCGCGCTATCATCCCGCCTACCCAATACCCGCTTCAAACCATAGTCATGCTCATGCACAGTAAAGCCATCGCAGAAGAACCGCCCGGCCAGCCACACTCTCCGGCGACCATCTCAGAAGACAAGGGGGTGCGTTTTCTTCACCTCGGTACCAAATGGGTGCAAGGCGCGATGCGTATCCGCAAACCGGATGCGATCGAACTGGAGTACGTGCAGCAGATGATGATGTGGACGCTGTTCAACTTGCAGCCGCAGCATATTGTGCAACTCGGCCTGGGCAGCGCGGCGCTGACCAAATTCTGCTATCGCCAGTTTCCGCAAGTGCGAGTGACGGCGATCGAGCTCAATCCCGCCGTTATCGATATCTGCCGGAGCATGTTTGAACTGCCGCTGGACGACACCAGGCTCAATGTACTCAACATGGATGCAATGGCGTTTGTGACGGAGCGCGCCAACCACGGCAGCGTCGACGTGCTGCAAGTGGATCTGTACGACGCCGATGCGCGTGGACCGGTATTGGACACGCCCGAGTTTTATCATGCTTGCGCGACATGCCTGACGGCGGACGGCGTGATGACCGTCAACCTGTTCGGCGACTATCCGAACTATGCCAAGAACCTGCAGGCGATGGAACTGGCGTTTGATACCGTGCTTTGCCTGCCTGAAGTGCATGACGCCAATATCATCGTGATCGCATTCAAGCGCGCACCGCAGCTGGATTTCAGCACACTGTACGAAACGGCCGCAAGCATCCGGCGCAGCATGAACTTGCCGGCCAGGTCTTGGGTGACGGGGCTGAAGGCGGCGCTGCGAGAGAAGTAAGCCACGGTGACGGGTGCCTTGCGGTATCTCGTTGGAATCTTATCCGGAATGGCTTCGGGTCCGGCGTTGTTGGCTATAATCGCTGGCATGGATGTCGGCTGTAGTGCATGAATATTAAGCTCGTCAAGCCCAGCTCATCATTGGAGAACAATAGACTTATGGCATCATCCCCGGAAAACCTCAGCATGGCAGTATTCTGCGACTTCGAAAACGTCGCGCTCGGCGTACGCGATGCAAAATACGAGAAGTTCGACATCAAGCCAGTGCTGGAGCGCCTCCTGCTGAAGGGCAGTATCGTGGTCAAGAAGGCTTATTGCGACTGGGAGCGCTACAAGGAGTTCAAGGCCACCATGCACGAGGCCAATTTCGAGCTGATTGAAATCCCGCATGTGCGGCAGTCGGGCAAGAATTCGGCTGACATCCGCCTGGTGGTGGACGCACTCGATCTTTGCTACATGAAATCGCACGTCAATACCTTCGTCATCATCAGCGGCGACTCCGATTTCTCACCGCTGGTCTCCAAACTGCGCGAGAACGCCAAGCAAGTGATCGGCGTCGGCGTCAAGCAATCGACTTCCGATCTGCTGGTTGCCAACTGCGACGAATTTATTTTTTACGACGACCTGGTGCGTGAGAGCCGGCGCACGGCCGCCAAGCGCGGTACGCGGGAAACCCAGCCGGCCACCAAGCGTTCGCCCGATGAAGAAAAGCGGCGCAAGGCAGAGTTGGAAGCACGCAAGAACCAGGCGATCGAGATGGCGGTTGAGACTTTCGACGCCTTGGTATCCGAACGCGGCGACAGCGGCAAGATCTGGGCCTCCGTGTTGAAAGAAGCGATCAAGCGCCGCAAGCCTGATTTCAGCGAGTCGTATTACGGCTTCCGCGCCTTTGGCAACTTGCTGGAAGAAGCGCAGGCACGCGGTCTGCTCGAATTCGGCCGTGACGAGAAATCGGGGACTTATGTGTATCGCAGTAGTGGCAGTAATGGTGGCAGTAGCGGTGGCGCGAACGCCAGTGAAGCCGTGGCGGAACAGCCTGCGGCAGCACCGTCGCCAGTGCTGGAAGTATTCGAAACTGCGGCAGTTTCAGTGATAGCAGCGGCTGAGGACAGCGGCGCCAAACCGGAAGCCCGCCGCAGGGGACGCGGAGGCCGCAAGCCGGCCGAAAAGAAAATCGCAGCGGCTGTGCCGGAAGCTGTCGCTCAGGTTGTCGCTCAGGTTGTCGCTCAGGTTGTCGATACAGCGCCGGAAACGTCGGTGGCTGTCGAAACACCAGCGGCCGCCGAAGCGTCGGCTCAGCCAGCGGAAGATGCAACGGTTAAAGCAGTCAAAACGCCGCGCAAGCCCGCCGCCCGCAGCCGCCGCCCGCGCAAATCTGAAGTGAAGCCGGACGACGCTTGATGCAGTATGGCCGCGCTTGCGTCAGTTCTTCTGACGCAACGCCGCCGCGCATTCGCGCACCAGCGCCGGGCCGCGATAAATCAGGCCGCTATACAACTGCACCAGCGAGGCGCCCGCAGCAATCTTGGCGCGCGCATCGTCCCCGCTGAAAATCCCGCCGACACCGATGATAGGCAGCGCATCGCCCAACTCGCCGTGCAACTGCCGCACCACGCTGGTGGATAAAGCCAATACCGGCGCGCCGGACAAGCCGCCGGCTTCATTCTCGTGCTGCAAGCCCCGGACAGCCTCGCGGCTGATGGTGGTGTTGGTGGCGATCACGCCGTCTATCTTATGCCGCAGCAGGGCGTCGGCGATGGTCTTGATTTGTTCGGCGTCGATGTCCGGTGCGATCTTCAAGGCGATGGGAACGTAACGCTTGTGCTGGTCGGCCAGCTTTTGCTGCGCCTGCTTGAGCTGAGACAGCAGGGCGTCCAGCTCCGATGCGCCTTGCAGCTGGCGCAGGTTCTTGGTATTGGGTGAGGAAATATTGACCGTCACGTAGCTGGCGTAGGGATAGACTTTTTGCAGGCAGTGCAGATAGTCTTCGGCGGCGCGTTCGATCGGCGTATCGGCGTTCTTGCCGATATTCAGCCCCAGCACGCCTTGCCGTTCCTGGTAAAACCTGGAAGCCTGGACATTGGCGACAAAAGCGTCGACGCCGCCATTGTTGAAACCCATGCGATTGATGATGGCGTTAGCGGCCGGCAGGCGGAACATGCGCGGCTTGGGATTGCCGGGCTGAGCGCGCGGCGTCACCGTGCCGATTTCAATCGAGCCGAAGCCGAGCGCCGCCAAGCCGTCGATGTAAGCGCCGTCCTTGTCCAAGCCAGCCGCCAGACCGACCGGATTCGGGAAAGTGACGCCCATCACCGTGCGCGGATCGGCCGGCGTCTTGCCGAGGAACGAAGTGAGCCCCAGGGCGGCGGCGCGGCGCAATGCCGGCAGGGTCAGATTGTGGGCGGTTTCCGGATCGAGTGAGAACAGGGCGGGGCGGGCAAAGGCGTACAGGAGTTTGGCTGGCACGGTAGGCGGCTGGGTAAGATGGTGAAATCAGTAAGAAATAAGCGGAAAAACAGACGGAAAAACAGGCGCAGCAAAAACTGCGCCGGCTATTTTAACGCACTCCATTCTCCTTGCCGTAGCGCTTCCAGCGGCTGGAAGTTGATTTTGTACGCCATTTTCGGGCTTTCCTTGATCCAGTAGCCGAGATAGACATAGGGCATGCCGAGCTGCCTGGCCTGGCCGATTTGCCACAAGACGTTATAGGTGCCGTAGGAGGCGCCGGGCACATCGGGATCATAAAAGGTGTAGACCGATGACAAACCGTCGTTCAGGACATCGATAATGCTCACCATGCGCAAAGTGCCGTCAGCTTCCCGAAATTCGACCAGGCGCGTATTGACTTTGCTTTGCAGCAGGAACTGGGCGTACTGGTCGCGGCTGTCCTGGTCCATGCCGCCGCCGCTGTGGCGCGCGGTCTGGTAGCGCAGGTACAGATCGTAATGCTCGTGGACATACGCCAGGTTGGTCACCAGCGTGGTCAGGTGGCTGTGCCGGTCCCAGGCACGGCGCTGGCTGCGATTCGGCTTGAACGAGGCCACCAGCGTGCGTACCGGCGTGCATGCCTGGCAACCGTCGCAATACGGCCGGTAAGTGAAAATGCCGCTACGCCGGAAACCATTCTTCACCAGCTCCGAATAGACGTCGGCGTTGATCAGATGCGACGGCGTCGCTACCTGCGAGCGGGCCTGGCGATGATCCAGGTAACTGCATGGATAGGGCGCGGTGGCATAAAACTGCAGCGTCGAAAAGGGCAGATCTTTTAGGTGCGTCATGTGCATTCCGGCTGATCACATATCGATGACATATATCTGTAATTTACACCGTAATTTCAGTTTACATAAGGACCTGCAACGGCTTTTACCGCTGTTTTTAATCGGCAAACAATGGCAGCGGTCGCCAGTCGTGAATTTGCGGCTGGTTGATGGCCAGTTTCAAGTGCTGCAGAAACTCGCTGCGCGCTATCGCTTGTGCGCCCAGCGACGCCAGATGGTCGGTCTGCTGCTGGCAATCGATCATTGCCACACCGTGCTGGCGTAGGAAATGCACCAGGTAAGCCAGCGCGATCTTGGAGCCGTCGCTGACCCGGGTGAACATCGATTCGCCGTAAAACATGTGGCCGATGCTGACGCCATACGCGCCGCCCACCAGTTTACCGTCCAGCCATACTTCCGCCGAATGGGCATAACCGAGCCGGTGGAGGGCGCGGTAGCCGGCGACGATATCTTCCGAGATCCAGGTGCCGGCGGCGTCGCGGCGCGGCGCGGCGCATTCGCGCATCACTTGTTCGAAGGCGAAATCGAAACGGATCTGCCAGCGCCGGTCGGTAGCAACGCTGCGATGCACTTTGCGCAAGGTCTTGCGCAAACTGGCGGAGACAGCGAATTGGTCGGTCTTCAATACCATGCGCGGATCGGTGCTCCACCAGAGAATCGGCTGGTTTTCGGAAAACCAGGGGAAGATGCCGTGCCGATAAGCGTCCAGCAGACGCCGTGGCGACAAGTCGGCGCCGGCCGCCAGCAGGCCGGCGGCGCCATCCTCTTCAGTCAGGGCCTTGCTGACATCGGGAAACGGGCTGTCCAGTTCAAGCCAGGGAATCATCGCGGCTCCGCTGACGCTTTATTTAGCGGCTAGGCCGCGGCGCATGGGTTTGAAAATATCCTGCGTATGCAAGCTGAAATGGCCGTCTTCCTGACGGATTTTCTTGAGGTCGGCAAAGAAGGCGCGCAAGGTAATCTCGACCGTAGGGAAGGCGATGTCATCCCACGGGATCTCAGCCTCGGTGAACAAGCCGACTTCCAGGCTTTCAATGCCGGCAGCGTAATCCAGATCGAGCAAGGTGGCGCGGTAGAAAAGATGCACCTGATGCACATGGGGCACGTTCAGCAGCGAAAACAGCTCGTGCAGATCGATCCGCGCCCCGGCTTCTTCCAGTGTTTCGCGGCGGGCCGCATCGCTGGTGGTCTCATCGTTTTCCATGAAACCGGCCGGCAGCGTCCAATAGCCGTATTGCGGTTCTATCGCGCGTTTGCACAACAGCAAGCGCAACTCGCCGTCGTGCTCCCAAACCGGAATCGAGCCGATCACCATTTTCGGATTCTGATAATGAATGCTGCCGCAGTTGCTGCAGACATAACGCATGCGGTTGTCGTCCGGCGGAATTTGCAGGCTGACGGGATGCGCACATTCGGAACAAAATTTCATAGGCTGCAATAGGTAGATTGAATCGATAGTCTGAACAGGCTAGAAGCAAGTCCTGATCATGTTGACACGGAATATTTCAGGATAACAGGGTAGTTTGGAAGTTTAGCATCGCTAAATCGTTAGGGCTGTTCTTAATCCGATTGTGTGTATTGGTTGCATTGCACTGCAATACACTATATACTTTCATTCTTCAGACGCGGGGTGGAGCAGTCTGGCAGCTCGTCGGGCTCATAACCCGAAGGTCGTAGGTTCAAATCCTGCCCCCGCAACCAGTTACAGTAAGAAGGCAAGCAGTAAAGTTATTCTTACGCATCAAGCCTTAAGTGAAAGCGCTTAAGGCTTTTTATTTTCAGACGCGGGGTGGAGCAGTCTGGCAGCTCGTCGGGCTCATAACCCGAAGGTCGTAGGTTCAAATCCTGCCCCCGCAACCAACGCAGAATAAGAAATTATTCTTGCTCAAAAAGCCCCGAGTGCAACGCGCTCGGGGCTTTTTGTTTTTCCATTCCGGTTTGCTCTTACCAAATGGACCGCGTCATCGGTTGTCGGCAGTGCGTTTGCTTGCCGCACTCAACGTGCAAGATGACCCAACAATCAATCCCAAATATAGATAATAGTCACAAAAGAAATATTTCTTTTTGGGAAATATGCTAATTTAGCATCCCAAATCCTATATTGCTTTTTACCTTGAGGGAAACGACCCATGCAGTTATCGGCTTTAGCTACGCGTGTAGTTAATCAAAATTTGCTCGCAAAAATCATTTTTGTAGCGTCGTCGGCGGTCTGGCTGGTTGCTTGTGAGAGGAGCGCAGCATCATCCGCAAGCAAGGGTGATAATGGCCGCACGGTGCGCGAAATGGTGCAGATCGAGCGCACCGAGCCAGCCGGCGCGATAATCACGATGACGCGTCAAGCCGCTTATGAAGGGTGCACAGTGGCCGCCAAAATGCTCAACATTCCAGTTAAGCCATTCCCCGACACGCCAGCTGACTACGTCTCCGAGCGGACTACCGTGATTTCGGATGGAACCAACTATGTGCGCAAGGTTGAGCATCCGTACAATCTGGTTGGGGACAAGATGGTTCCAGAAAGCGGTTGCGAATTCCGGATCGAACCTAGTAAGCAGGCCGACATTTTTATTTTTAATGACGGCAAGTCGACTTCAGTCAGCCAGGATAGCGAGAATCATTGGCACGTCGAGGAAGGTGTCTCCTTGCCCGCTGAAAAAGCGGCCCAGAGCGGGGCTACATCTGCCTATTCTGAAGCACTTACCGTCAATGGTGTGAAACTGCGTTGCCTGCCCGCGTCCGACTCCGTGATGAACGCGCTCGGCGCGGAAGCGATGTGTATTGACGGAAGCGCTCAGCCTCTGACTACCGATGGCAAGCCGGTGGTACTCTATTTCCGCGGCAAGTCGCCGCTCACCGATATTACCTTCGCCTATGTCACGATCCAGGAGCCCGTTTCGCTGAAGCAGTTGGACAAGTTTGACAGCAAGATATTCGACCCGGCGACTTATACCAAATGAAGCCATCAAAAATGGCAGAAATGACGTAGCGGCGAGCAGGACATCGGGAATCTGGAGACCATAGGCACGCACTGTCTCTTATGTGCAGTGTTAACTCTCAATTAGAATAAAAATTATTCTTGCCAAAAAAGTCACAGGTGTATTGCACTTGGGGCTTTTTTTTTTGCGGATTCGGTTCGGCGTCAGTGCCGCAAGCAAAACCGTTCAAGCCAGGCAGCGCGCTCGCATTTCCCCAGAAAGCCAAAGCGCCGTTCCGCGGCGCACCATTCCGATCCTTGATCTGTTGCCGATTCTATACGGCGCCTGCACCACACACTTCATTCAAATTAATTGCATCTCGTCGGCAGCTGTAACGGGTTTTCTCGTGGCAGGGATGGTTTTGTACATTCCAGTACAGCCATCGTGCCGGGCGCTGCCTTGTTTTAAGGCAGATGTTTCTCACCACTTTAGTGCCGCGCATGCACCAAAGTGGTATTACAAAAAACTACCAATATGAACTGGTATTGGATGCCTGTTTTTCCATTTTTTAGTGATGCTGCAATGCAGGGTGTTTAGTGTTTCTGGGGTAATGCCTCTGGGTTCAAGCGTTGGTTTTTGGATTGTCTTGAGAAAAGATGGGAAAAATTCCGGGATATTCAATTTCACCCTGATTTTTGTCGAGACATGCCAAAGATTGGCGCTGCTTCGGCTGCGTAAAAAATGAGTGTTTTCATAGGGGGAATTGCGAAAAATAAGGAGTAAGTACAATGCTCCGCAGCAGCGACTTGCCTGCTTTGAAGAAGTTCCACTTCAAATCCAACAAATTCTCATTTTTGAGAAAAATAACATTCGTGCCGGTCCAATTTTGAAAAAAAGCGACCAGTCCAGTCAACTAAACAACAGCCGTGTGGCAAAGCAAAATAATGAATGTAAACAACGGTATATATAGATATACGAATTATCAATTTTGATACCAATAATTTATTTATGTAATACCAGTTGAATGCCTATTGACAGCCACTTTTGCCGTCCCTAGAGTGTCCCCAGCGCAACGTTTCCAAATGAAATTCTTGAGCTTGGTTCTTTAGCGTTGAAGTAAGGCAGATGCAGCAGCTTGGTGTGGGGCGGGTACACACGGCATCGCCCTCAGACGGTTTTTGGAGAAGGACTGACCGGGGGAGTTGTTTTACAAGCGGCGATATGCGGCGTCTTGTTGGTTGGATCTTGTTGTATTGGCGACTGTATCGAAAAAAGGTTCTCCCCTTTGCCGGCCTGAAGTGAGCTCAAGCCGCAGCGTGGAGAAGTCAATGAAAAAATGGCCTGCTTCAGGTTTGCCGGGCCGCAATCGATGGGGAGAACGGTAAGTGAATAAAAATTTAACACCAATAGCATCCGCAGTCGCGTTACTGGTCATGGCGGCAGCCATGCCCGTGTATGCGCAGCAAGCAGATGATTCAGCTCCGAAGGCTGACAGCAAGAACACCGACAAGGGGGGGCAGATCGAGCAGGTCACCATCAGCGGCATTCGCGGCTCGTTGCAGAAATCCCTGACGCAAAAGCGCAATGCCGATTCGCACGTGGAAGTCATCACCGCCGAAGATATCGGCAAGATGCCGGACAAGAACGTTGCCGATTCGCTGTCACGCGTACCTGGCGTCACCATCGGTAACGCCGGCGCCACCGAAGGCGGTTTCGACGAAGCCGACCGGGTCAGCATGCGCGGTACCAATCCAAGCTTGACGCAAACTCTGATCAACGGCCACAACGTGGCGTCCGGCGACTGGTTCGTGCTGGATCAATCCGGCCAGGTCGGGCGCAGCGTCAGCTACACGCTGCTGCCTTCCGAACTGGTTGGCTCGGTAGTGGTGCACAAGAGTTCCCAGGCTAACCTGGTGGAAGGCGGCGTCGCCGGTTCGGTCGATATCATTACCCGCAAGCCGCTCGAATTCAAGAAGCAATTTACGGCAGAGGCAACCCTGGGCGCCGTGTATGCCGACTTGCCAGGCAAGACCGATCCGCAAATCAGCGCCTTGGTGAACTGGAAAAACGAAGCGAATACCTTCGGCATCCTGGTGCAAGCTTTTTCGGAAGAGCGCCATCTGCAACGGCAAGGCCAGGAAATTCTTGGTTATACCAAGATCGCTCCGGGCAGCGCTATCGCCACTGCACATCCAGACCTGGCTGGCGTATATGCGCCTAACCTGATCAACTCGGCGCTGTTTGAACAACAGCGCAAACGCACCGGCGGTTTGATCGACGCTCAGTTCAAGGTCAGCAACGACTTCTCGTTCGACGTCAATGCCTTCACTTCGGAAATGAAGGCGGCCAACTACAATCGCAGTTATGAATTCTGGGGTGCGCAGGTGATCAACGCTGGCGCCGGCCAATCGCCGAATCCTGGTTATACGGTGAAAAACAATACGCTGACATCGGCCACTTTTGCACCGGTAGCCGGCACCAACTATGGCGTCTACGATCAGATTTCACGCCCTGACGAAAGCGCCAGCTCCAACTTTGTTGAGCTTGGCACCAAGTGGCGCGCAACCGACGCACTGACTTTCACTACCAAGCTGGGAACTTCCACCGGCGAAGGTAAAACCCCGACGCAGAACGTGGCGGAGTGGAATGTCGGTGTCGGCGCCGGCGCGGGTTATCAACTGAACGGCACGGGCACCGCCGCCAACTGGAATCTGGGAGCGACCAATAACGCCAGCCCTGCCGGTTCACAGTTCGGCTGGATCTTTGGCGACCAGAACATCAATGTCAAGGATAAGGAAAACTGGGCTCAGGCTGACGGTGAATTTTCCGCCGGCTGGGGCACACTGTCCACCATCCAGTTTGGTCTGCGTTACAACGATCACAAACGCAGTTCCGATGGCGTGATCGGCCAGGGACCACTGAACGCCGGCAATCCTGGTGCGGCAAATTCGGCCGCCAATCCAGCCAATTTCCCGCAGGGTTACTCCAACTTCCCGTCGAATTTCGGCAGCGGCCTGGGCAGCGGTTTCCCGACCAATGTCTGGTATTACTCGCCGGGTCAGCTGGCGGCTTACAACGCCTTCACCAATCGCGATCCGGTCACGCGTGAAGACTGGAATTCCGAGTTTTCGGTCAAGGAAAAAAATACCGCCGGTTACCTGCAGGGCAATTTCGAAGGTAATCACTGGAGCGGTAATCTCGGTGTGCGGGTAGTGCAGACCAAAGAGAATGTCATTTCCAACGTCGCCGCAGCAGCTTCCGCGCCTGGCGCAATCACTACTTCGGCTTTCGGTCCGTTCATCAAGCAGTACGACAACAATACCTACGTCGACGTGCTGCCAAGCATGAACCTGAAATTCGACTTGAGCAAAGATGTGATTGCCCGTTTTGCCGCATCCAAGACCATGACCCGTCCGGATTATTCCTCGCTGGCAGGCCAGGTGACATTGACGCCGCCGGCGGCGTTCGGCGCCATCGGTTCCGGTACTGGCGGCAATCCTAATCTGAAACCGATCACGTCGAACAACTTCGATGCTTCGCTGGAGTGGTATTTTGCGCCGCGTTCATTGGTGTCGGCGAGCGTCTTCAATATGAACCTGAGCAGCTATGTCGGTTTGGGCACGGTCACCAGAAGCTATGTCACCAGCACGGCAGATCATCCGGCCAACTATATGGCCGATTATGTGCTGACGGTGCCGATCAACACCAGCGGCACGGTGAACGGTATCGAACTGGGGTATGAAATGCCGCTTGGTAAAAACTTCGGTTTTGCCACTAACCTCACTTTGATCAACGCCTACGACGCCAGCAATGGCCCGTTGGTCGGCGCATCGAAGCGTACCGGCAACCTGTCCGCTTACTACGAAGATGAGCGTTTCAATGCCCGTATCTCCTACAACTACCGCAGCAGTTTCTACAGCGGCCTGGATCGCAGCACGGCCTTCTATCAAGCCGGTGTCGGTACTCTGGCGATGTCATTGGGCTACAAGTACAGCGAGCAGTTGTCCTTCACGCTGGATGGGCAGAACCTGAACAATCCGACCCTGAAGTACTTCGCATTGAATGAAGATCAGCCGCGTGCGTTCTACAAGAATGGCCGGCAGTTCTATCTGAATGCGCATCTGAAGTTCTAGCAGCAAGACTAGCAAGAAGCCGGCATGCCGTTTTTCAGTAACGGCATGTCGGTGGTTTTGGGTTTGTAGTCAACACCGGGACTACCAGAAATCAGGCGCAAAAAACAGACGCAAAAACAGGAGTCGTTGTATGGATTTCACGCAGGATGGGAAGAATCCCTCCAGGAATGTAGTTGGCATCAGCGTGGTGGTGGTTCTGCATGTCTTTATCGTTTATGCGCTGCTGACCGGATTGGCGCGCAAGGTTGTGGAAGTGATTCAGCAGCCGGTAGATACGAAGATCATCGAAGAGATCAAGCCGCCACCGCCACCGCCGCCACCGGACAAGCCGCTGCCGCCGCCGCCAAAATCGGTTGCGCCGCCACCACCGTTCGTGCCGCCGCCAGAGGTGAAAGTGCAGGCGCCGCCGCAAGACGATGTGATCGCAGCGGTGACCAATGTCAAACCGCCGACCAATGATCTGCCTACCTCCGTGGCGCAACCGTCGACCAGCGGCGTAGCAGGGCCTGCGCATACCAGCGCCAGGATTGCTGGTAATTGCGAAAAGCCGGAGTATCCGAGAACTTCGTTACGCAATGAAGAAGAAGGTACCGTGCAAGTCAAGATGACTATTGGCATAGATGGCAGCGTTGTAGAGTCATCAATTGCAAAGAGCAGTGGTTTCAAGGATCTTGATAGAGCCGCGCTGAAAGCGTTAAGTCTCTGCCATTTCAAACCCGCGATGGCGGATGGCAAACCGGTGCAATCGTCGACATCGATTCCGTATGTCTGGAAGCTTGAGTAGCGCAAGCCATTTACCACGTCGCGATTGCGGCAATCTACTTTCTAACATTTGGAGTATTCGTATGTCTATCACTCGTAATCGCTTATCCGCCCTGGTTGCCGCCCTGATGATCTCCGCCGTGACGATCTCAGCCCCACTGGCAGCCGTTGCCCAGACACCTGCAGCATCGGCCGTCGCCGAGGCGCCAAAAGCCGCATCTGCTACCCCTGTGGCCGACACTCCGACCCCGCCGCCACTGCCTGCCGCCAAGGAAACCGTCGACAACCCCTACGGCCTCGACGCCCTGTGGAAAGGCGGCGACTTCGTAGCCCGCGGCACCCTGATCATCCTGGTGCTGATGTCGATGGGGAGCT
>Ga0210409_10002051_pt1 | contig 24784 bp, 28 predicted proteins | sample IncBWH17MmetaG_FD_161649 | JGI IMG/M metagenome (GOLD analysis project Ga0210409, IMG submission 161649) | Forest soil microbial communities from Barre Woods Harvard Forest LTER site, Petersham, Massachusetts, United States - Inc-BW-H-17-M | ecosystem: Environmental > Terrestrial > Soil >...
AGCATGAATAAATTGTCGATGGATCTGCGTGTTCCAGTCACGCGTAAGGCCGCTTACTATCTGGAAGTAGCGGAAGACGAGTTGTCCGAATCGATTGAGCGCGAAGTTCGACCGGCGTGGTTGGCGGCCGGGAAACTGTGAAGGCTTAGCCCTAGTTCTTCGCGCTTTCAAATTTCTCCGCGACCGCCTCTACTTCTTCTGCTTTCCATTGCGACTCGGAATAATTCGTTACCAGCGCGATCACGATGCGCGAGTCTGGATATAGGATCAGTTGCGACGTTCCGCCCACCGCTCCGCCGGAATGGGCGTACACTGTTTTGCCGCTGGGCGACTTGCCATGCCCCCAACCGATTCCATATCCAGTCTCTTCACCGGCGTTGGTTTTTTGCGAGGTAAACATGGTCTTCAGCGATTCCGCTTTCAAGAATCCCGGCTGCAGCAGAGCGGACCCAAACCGCACCAGGTCTTCCGCCGTCGACAAGAATCCTCCGCCGGCCCATTTGTAGCTGTTGTCCACGTACGGCGCATTCTCTGGTCCACCGTCCTTGGCCTTTTCGTAGAATCGCGAGCGCTGCTCCACGATGAGCGTGTTTTGGTCCGGCGTGGTGTGCACCAATCCCATCGGCGTGAATACATGCTCCTGCATGTACGCCAGAAAATTCTCGCCCGACGCGGACTCGATCACCGCGCTCAACAGGTTGAACCCGTAACTTGAATAGTTGAATTTCGTCCCTGGTGGCGATACCAGCGGGTCGTCTTGAAATATCTTCAAGCCGTCGGCCACGCTGGCGTAATGTTTCTGAATCAGGAATTCATCGCCCTTGTAGTGCCGGATTCCTCCCAGATGGCCCGCAATCATCCTCACAGTGATCGGAGCTCCCTTATCCGGAAATGAAGGCACGTATTTCTGCACCGGCGCGTCCAGGTCCACCTTGCCCGCTTCCACAAGCTCCATCAATCCCACCGCAGTCACCGGCTTCGAAATGCTGGCGATGCGGAATTTTGTGGTCGGCCACACCGGTACGCGTTCTTCCAAATCCGCGAAGCCGAATCCTTCGGAGTAAACGATCTTCCCGTCGACAGCAACCGCGAGAGCCAATCCGGGCGTTCCGCGTGAGATCCACTCCTTCGCCTGGCGGTCGGCATTCTCTCGTGCTGCTGCGTAACGGTCCCCCGCAACCGTTTGCGCCGCGGCAACAGCCGCTTGCGCCGCGGATCTCGGTGCGCTCAGCGCAAACACGCAGCAAACCAACAAAATAGCCGCGCTCACGCTTGCGGGATTTTTTCTTTGACTCGATCGCGTCATCGTGTCTTCCGATCGCTACTTTCACGCGCATCATCACACATTCTCGGCAAAAGTTATTCACCGTTTTTCCTTTGCGATTCACAGCACTTGGATTGACGCGCCAGTTTCTTCCGCGCACAATCCATCCAGAACTTCGGCGCAAGCGTATCCAGCCGCCGGAAAATCTAAAAATTAACTGTAGTTGCTTTTTGCGCCGCCCATTTCTATAATAGCGAAACAAAAGCGAAGAAAGGTCGTTGCTGCTTGGCCATGCCTGTTGACACTTCCTTGGAACGCGCCCTTCCCAACAACCTCGACGCGGAGCGTTCCATTCTTGGCGCCATTCTTGTCGATAACAACGCCCTCAACGCCGCCATCGAAGCTCTGAAGGCTGAAGATTTCTTCCTGCCGCAGCACCGCCATGTCTTCACGCGCATGATCGCGCTCGGTGAATCGCAGCAGGCCATTGATCTGGTCACTTTGACGGAAGAACTTCATCGCAGCGGCGAACTGGAAGCCTCGGGCGGCGCGCCGTACCTCGCGTCCCTTGCCGATGGCATGCCGCGGGTCTCCAACGTGGAGCACTACGCGCGCATCGTTAAGGAAAAGGCCCTGCTGCGCAACCTCATCCACACCGCGCACAACATCCAGCAGCACGCCTTCGATGGCGAAGAAGGCGCCGACGCCATTCTCGACAGCGCCGAATCCAGTATCTTTGCCATCGCGGAAGACCGCGTCAAAGCCGGCCTCATCTCCGTCAAGGACATTGTTCGCGACAATTTCGAACGCCTGGAAAAAATCTTCCGCGAAGGCAAAAGCGTCACCGGTATTTCCACCGGTTATGGCGAACTCGACAAGCTTCTCTCTGGACTTCAACCATCGGAACTTATCATTCTCGCCGCTCGCCCTTCCCAAGGAAAAACCGCCTTGGCTCTGAACCTTATGGAGAACGTTGCTATTCGAGGCGGCCATCCGGTCGCCATGTTCAGCTTGGAAATGTCCAAGGAATCTCTCCTCCAACGCCTTGTTGCCTCCGTCGCCCAAGTCGATGCCCACAAATTCCGTTCCGGTCATCTCAGCAAGGATGACTGGCGACGAATGGCCGAATCGCTAGGCCAGATAGCGTCCGCGCCGCTCTGGATTGACGATGCGGGCACCGCGACCGTTCTCGAAATCGGCGCTAAGGCTCGCCGTCTAAAGCGCGACAGGGGTCTCTCGCTTCTCGTTGTCGACTACTTGCAGCTAATCGCCTCTCGCGGCCGTTTTGGTAACCGCCAGGAAGAAGTCGCCAGCATTTCTCGCGGGCTGAAAGGGCTTGCCAAAGAATTGCAAATTCCTGTCCTGGTTCTTAGCCAGTTGACCCGTGCTCCAGAACGTGATGATCGCGGCCCACAACTGTCGGACCTTCGCGAATCCGGCGCCATCGAACAGGACGCCGATGTCGTTATGTTTATATACCGTCCGAAGTTCTTTACGCAGGGCGCTTCGACCGAAGAGCGCGAAGAGACCGAACTAAAAATTGCCAAACAGCGCAACGGCCCGGTCGACAGCGTAAAGTTTGTCTTTCGCAGCCGCTTCACGCGTTTCGAAGAAGCTGCTCCCGACGCCTTCTCGCAATTCGGCGGCGCCGACGAAATGTAAGCGCTGAGCTTCAGCCCAGCACTCCCATCTTTAGTGTTGTCATCCTGAGGGCCGCGCCTTTTGCGGACCGAAGGATCTCAACCCGCAATGTATCGTGGATTCTCAATTTGAGGTCCTTCGCCCATCCTTGTCGGATGGTCTCAGGATGACAGTCCGGACAGCGCCCATGGCGGAGCCAAATGTTTGGTTCCAGCACATAGCGTGTCTCGTACGCCACGGAGATCCAGCTGGCTGTGTTCGGGGCTTGAGTAGTGCGAACTGTATCTGCTTGCGGGGGAAGGAGTTGTGCGGGGGGCCCGGGAAACCGTTCGACTGGTGTTCCTGGCCCTGCACTTGCATTCGGCTCTGTTGTCATTCTCGCGCAACGCGCTTTGCCTTTTGGGCGTCCGCACGGCGATGGCGTAAACTGGTTTTCCTGGAAATTACATGGCGTCCCGCAAAAAAAATCCAACCCACTTCATTGGCCGCCCGGTCTGGGCCGAAGTCTCGCTCTCCGCGCTGACGCAAAACTTTCGCGCCATACGGGATTACGTCAATCCCGCCGGCGAATCGCGTAAAGTCCCGCGCAAGGTTCTCTCCGTCGTTAAAGGAAACGGCTACGGCCACGGCGGCCCGCAAGTCGCCAAAGCGCTCGAAAAAGCCGGTTCTGATTGGTTTGGCGTAGCGTCCGCCGATGAGGGCATGCGCATCCGTGAAAATAAAGTGCGCACGCCGATTCTGGTGCTCGGCGGCTTCTGGCCGGGTGAAGAAAAAAATCTCGCCACGCACAATTTAACGCCCGCGATCCATCGCTGCGAACAACTTCATCCATTCAACGCAGCCGTCGCGCGCCACCAGAAAAAGCCCGCGCAAATTCATCTCAAACTCGACACCGGCATGAACCGCCTCGGCATTTCGCCGAAAGACATCGATTGCTTCGCGCGCCAACTCGCCAAGTGCAAGCACCTGGAACTCGGCGGCGTGTTCACGCATCTCGCGTCTTCCGAAGTCCTCACCGATTCCGCCACCGGCAAGCAAACCTGCCAGCAAACGCAACGCTTCTACGAAACCGTCGACCGCCTCCGCAAACTCGGCATCGATCCAGGAATACTGCACATCGCCAACAGCGCCGCCATCGCCGCGCGCCCGGATACCTGGGCAGACATGGTGCGCCCCGGGGCGATCCTCTACGGCTATCACCCTGGCTTCGACCCCATGGAGCGCCGCCACGAATTCGAATCCGCGCTTCGTCTTACTCCGGTCATGAGCTTTCGCACGCGCATCATCAACATTCGCTCCATTCCCGCTGGCGAAGCCGTGGGCTACAACGCTACCTGGCGCGCCGAAAAGCCTTCACGCGTCGCGGTTCTTGCCGCAGGTTATGGCGACGGCGTTCACCGTTCGCTTGGCAACCGCGGCAGCTTCGCGGTTCGCGGCCATCTCGCGCCCATCATCGGCATCGTTTCCATGGATGTAGTGATGCTGGATGTCAGCACCGTTCCCGACGTCGAAATCGGTGATGTCGCCACGCTTTACGGCGTCGATGGCGACCGCGTTTATCCCGCCAACGTTATCGCCCGCAGCCTTGGCACCGTTTCTTCCGACCTTCTCTGCGCGGTCAGCCCGCGCGTGCATCGTTTCTATTTGCAATAGCCTGACTTGACTGCCGATAAATTACGGAGTATACAAACCATCTCGCTGTGAGCTCTGATGGGAGAGCTTCTTGGTCCGGCGTACCCCTCGCTGGACACCACCTCGGAGCGAAGAAATCTTGTGCTGTGAGGTTTCATGAGCCAACCCGGGTTCAACCACCGCCGCAGTGCGCAGTCTGAAGTGCAACTAAGTCAGGCTGCCGCACCGCAATCCTCCTCTTCCTCTACCGGCTCACGCTTCATCGGTCAGGAATGGGACTATTGGGTCGTGCGCATCGCGCTTGTCAGCGCCACGGCTGTCCTGTGTTACACCCTTTCCCCGTTCGGTCTCCACGGCCTGCCCGCCGCGGGTCTCGGCTTTTTCATCGCCATGATCATCCTGCTGGCTGAGTTAAGACTTCGCCGCGCGGAGATCAGCGGGCTCGTGGGTGGAGCCGTTGGCGCGGTCCTCGGTCTCCTCGCGGCCCTCCTCATTACCCTGGTGCTCTCCCGAACGTCTGAACCTGAACCCAATAAGTCTTTTTTCGAGGTTACTGCTCTGTTTGCGCTCGGTTATCTTGGCCTTGTACTCGGCTCTCGCAAGGGCGCCGATTTTCGCCATATCCCGCTTTCTGCTTCTGTTGGGCTGCCGGTTGCTCTACCCAATGTTGCTCCTAAGTCTTCGCTGAAGCTTCTGGATACCAGCGTGCTCATTGATGGGCGCATTGCCGATATTTGCGAAACTCATTTTTTGGATGGCACGCTCGCCGTTCCGCGTTTTGTGCTGCACGAATTGCAGTTGGTTGCCGATTCTTCAGACTCGCTGAAGCGTCAGCGTGGACGTCGCGGCCTGGAAGTCTTGCAGCGCATGCAGAAACAGCCCGGCCTGGAAGTGCGTATCCTAGAAGACGACATCAGCGGTGTATCCGCCGTCGATCAGAAATTAGTCGAGCTGGCGCGCAACTTCGGCGCAAAGATTGTTACCAACGATTTCAATCTCAATAAGGTTTCCCGCGTCCAGGGCATCCCGGTGCTGAATATCAATGAACTGGCCAATGCGCTAAAGCCCGCGGTTCTCCCAGGTGAATCCATGCGTGTCCTGATTCTTCGCGAAGGCAAAGAGCCTACGCAAGGTGTGGCGTTCCTCGACGACGGCACCATGGTGGTGGTCGATGGCGCGCGCCGGCTCATCAATCGCACCGTGGACATCCTGGTCACCTCCGTCCACCAAACCCCCGCAGGCAAAATGATCTTCGGCCGCCTCGAAGAAAAGCACGACCAACCCAACACCCGCGCAGCCGCTGCCGTAGCCTCAGCCTCGTCCCCATCGCGCGCCGAAGCAAGCTACACCGACTCCGAATCGCCATAGTCCTCGAGAAGTAGCTAGGAGAACCAATGGCTGGAATTCTCGATGAGATTTTCCATGCGCGGACCAATGGTTATGTCGAACAAGAGTGGAACCACACCCTACTTAAGCGCGAGATCGCGTGGCTACTAGCCGAAGCTCGCATTCAAGAGGTTCCAAGCCCGCCGCGACGAGGTTCGGAATATCCTACAGAGTGGGAAACGAAACGTTATCTCGACTTAGAAACCGGTGACATTTACGAATATCTCGGCCCTTGGGATCGCGGAGGGCCTCGATTCCACAAGGTTGTTTCCGAATAACCAACCTGATGGTCCCTCTTGTTTTTCTTCCGCCTCCCCTTTGCGGTACACTCATTCTTCTGCGCACCGCGCTTAAGCCCCAGGTACTTCGCTTTTGCCGGACTGCACTCTCAATATGACGCACATTGCCGCCATTCTTCCTGCTGCAGGACTGGGTACGCGCATGGGCAACGAAACGCCCAAGCAGTTCCTGGAACTCGATGGTGTGCCCATCGTCATTCTCAGTCTGCGGCGCATAGCAGCTTGCCCGCTCATTTCGGAAATTATCCTCGCCACGCGCCCCGAAAATATCGAACGCCTCAACGCGCGCATCCGCGAAGAAAAATTCAAGCAGCCTGTTCGCGTTATTGCCGGCGGCGATTCACGCCAGACCTCCGTGCACGAAGCCCTCAAACAGGTTTCACCGGAAACAAAAATTGTAGTGGTCCATGATGCAGTGCGCCCGTTCGTCACGGTGGAGCACATCACCCGCGTGATCGAGGAAGCGCAGCATTGCAAAGCCGCCATCCTGGGCATTCCTGCGATGGACACAGTAAAAGAAGTAAAGCGCGGCAGCCTTCCGGAAGACGTGGCGCTCATTACCGCAACTATCCCGCGCGAACGCTTGGTCCTAGCGCAAACTCCACAAGTGTTCGAAGTAGCGCTCTTGAAGGAAGCTTTCGCCCGCGCCACCGAAGATGGCGTAACCGCCTCCGACGAAGCCGGCCTGGTCGAACGCATTGGCCACGACGTTCACGTCGTCCACGGCTCCGAGCGCAACATCAAAATCACCAAGCCCTCGGACATGGATCTCGCCCGCTTCTACCTCCACGCCGAGCAACAACCCGTCGAGCCCAAGCACGCGGTGCAGAAAAAATCGTGAGCTATCGCTGCGGCATCGGCTACGACCTGCATCGCCTCGCGGAAGGCCGCAAACTCATCGTCGGCGGCATCGAACTTCCCTTCGACAAAGGCCCGGTAGGCCACTCCGATGGCGACGTGCTGGCTCACGCGCTATGTGACGCGCTCTTCGGCGCCGCGGGACTCGGCGACATTGGCTCGCATTTTCCAGACACCGACCCCAAATGGAAGGGTGCCAACAGCCTCATCTTCCTCGAACACGCCCGCAAACTCCTAGATGAAAAACATTTCGCCATCGAACATGTCGACGCAGTAGTCATCCTTGAAAAACCGAAACTCGGCCCGCACTTCCCCAAAATGCGCGAAGTCTTAGCCAAATCCCTGGGCGTCGCCCCCGAAAAAATCCACCTCAAAGCCAAAACCAACGAAGGCGTAGACGCCGTCGGTCACGGCGAAGCCATAGCCTGCTACGTAGTCGCCACGCTCACGTCGAGATAAACTTTTGCTCATGTCCGAGCCCGAAATTCTCGCTTCCGTTCAACCGGATCCAACTCCGCTCTTTGCGGCGGATATCCTGGCCATCCTCCGCGAACAAAATTGGCTGACCATCAAGCCAACTCCCGAAATCCTCGTCTGGTGCGAACGCGCCGCCACACTCCTCGGACAGTCCGCCGCAAATCGAGCCGCACTCACCGAACTCCTGTGCCTCGTCTTCTCCTACGACGCCGCGCAAATCCTGCAATCCCCGGAATCCCACTCGGCCATCGCTCGCATCGGCGCCCGCGAAGTCATCCGCCACGTTGCTTTGTTCTTGCTCGATCCCGCTCCTCTCACCACGCAACGTTTCCACGAAATCATAGAATTCCTCAAAACCAGCGTCGGCCTTCGCAGCCGCGATCTATTCCACCCGTTGCGTCTCGCACTAACTGGCCGCGCCGGGGAAGGCGACCTCGATCGCGTCATCCTCCTTCTCGACGAAGCCGCCACTCTCCCCTTCACCGTTCCCGTAAAATCTGCCCGCACCCGAATCCTCGAATTCTGCGCCGCCCTAGACTGATCTTCGTCGTCTATCAAAACGCCTCCGCGAACTCTGCGGCCCTCGTTCTTCCCTCTGTGGTAAATCCTTTCTTGTCCTGAAACTTTCAACTTTAAACGTTCAACTGTAAACTCTCTTCCCATGGATCGTTTCACCGGCATTCACGCCGTCCGCGAAGCCCTCGAAGCCGGCGCGGCCTTCGACCGCATCCTAATCGCCAAGGGCCGTCAGGACACGCGCGTCGAAGAAATCGTGCAGCTCGCCCGCCAGCGCAGGATTCCCGTCCGCTTTGAAGACCGCAGCCAGCTCGATCGCCTAGCCAATACCCGCGATCACCAAGGCGTAGTCGCGATGGCGGCAGCGCGCTCTGCCGCTACGCTGGAAGACATCCTAGCCCGCGCCAACGATTCCAAAGGCCAGATCGGCCTCGTCGTCCTGCTCGATGGCGTGGAGGATCCGCACAACCTCGGGGCCGTGATCCGCACAGCCCTCGCCGCGGGCGCTCATGGCGTCGTAATCCCGGAACGCCGCGCCGCAGGCCTCACCGAAACGGTTGCGCGCGCCTCCGCAGGAGCTCTCGCGCATCTTCCGGTCGCCAAAGTCACCAATCTCGCGCGCACCATGGAAGAACTAAAGGAAGCCGGCTACTGGCTCGTAGGACTTGATGAAGCTGCCGAAAAAAGTTACACCGAAGTGGACTACACCACGCCCACGGCCATCGTCATGGGCGGTGAAGGCAACGGCCTCCACGAATTAACGCGTAAACGCTGCGATTTCGTGGTCTCTCTGCCGACAACTGGTCCCGTAAAATCGCTGAACGTCTCCGTAGCCACCGGCGTAGTCCTCTTCGAAGCCCTTCGCCAACGCCATCGCCCAAAAAAATAAGGCCCACCATCCAGTAGGCCATTCGAACCTTGTAGTGGCCGATCTTTAGATTGGTCCTCTTGGGTTTCCTTACGCTGTCATCCCGACCGGAGTGCCGCGCCATTTGCGGCACGCAGCGGAGCGATCAGGGCAAGGTCGCAACCCTTGCAAAGTTACTTGTCGTACTTCATCAACGAAAACACATCCAACCCATCCAACTTCTTCCGCCCACCCAAAAAACTCAGCTCCACCGCGAACGCCGCCCCATCCACAACTCCGCCCAGCGACCGCAGCAACTTCACTGCAGCCACAGCGGTTCCTCCAGTCGCCAGCAAGTCATCGCACAACAGGACTCGATCGCCTCTATTCACTGCGTCTTCGTGTATCTCCAGCGTGTCCGTTCCATACTCCAGCGCGTACGAAATCTTCGCGACCTTTGCCGGCAATTTCTTCGGCTTGCGAATGGGAATAAATCCCGCACCCAGGCGATAGGCCAACGCCGGCGCAAAAATAAATCCGCGCGCTTCGATGCCAGCCACCAGATCAATCTTGTGCCCCTCGTAGTGCTGGCAAAAGCGATCGATCAGCGCCGAAAATCCCTTCTTGTCCTTCAATAGCGTCGTCAGGTCATAAAATAAAATTCCCGGCTTGGGGTAGTCCGGCACTTCGCGAATCAACTTCTGCAAATCGTCCATCCGTGGGCTCCTCGTCAGTTCGTCGTCTCGATTCGAAAATCCTGGTCATAAGCCATATCCGGCGCGCTTGGCTCTTCGCTTACTCCGCTCACGTTGGCCATCATCGGTCCTTTTGCCAGCGCCTTGCGGAAGCCGCCAAGATTTTCCGGCGTGCCCATGGCGAACACTTCCACATTTCCGTTGCTCAAGTTTCGCACGTACCCGCTTAAGCCCAATTTCCTGGCGGTATATTCGACAAAATTGCGGTAGCCCACTCCCTGCACTCTTCCGGTAACCAGGTATCGCCGCGCGACCTTATCCCCTTTATTCACAATCCGTGAATTTTACCAGACGCCCTATATCAATCTCCAAGCCCCGCAAATTGTCGCGCTGTTTGAGTTACACTGAGATTCAGGACGCCGGGGCAGCAGCAGAAACCCTCGGGCGGCACGCAACAGCCATCTCCGCATCCTAATACGCGAATGCAAAGCCCATCTCATTTTCTCTCTCGCCTCGCACACGCCTTAACGCCCACGTTCTCGGTATTGGTGCTTTTCGCGTCTTGTGCTTTCCAATTGAACGCACAGGAAAATGGCCCCGGCCCTCTCGAACCACCAGCGGAACACAAAATCACCCGCGTCGTCGGCGGCATAACGCTTCCCGAAGCGCCGCCATCTCTTCCGCCCGCTGAAATCATCAAGGCTTTCACGCAACGAGAAGACTCCTTCGCCGCCGCCCGCCCGTTGTATGCCTATCGCCGTACCATCCGCATTCAGGAGTTCGGCCTCGACGGCAAGCCATCCGGTGAATACCTTTCCACCTCCGACGCCATCCGCTCCAGTGACGGAAAAATCTACGAGCGATCCGTGTCCGCTCCGCAATCCACACTGGAAGCGTTGCAGCTGGTGCCCGATGACGTTCACGCGCTGCTCCAAATGCCGGCCTTCCCTGTAACGACCGGCCAGCTTTCAAAATACAACGTGGTCTATCTCAACACCGAAACCGTCGACGAAGTGGAATGCTACATTTTTCAGGTTGCGCCCAAAACGTTGGATCGAAGAAATCCGCTTTTTGACGGCGTCATCTGGGTGGATCAGAAATATCTGGAAGTGGTAAAAACATACGGCAAGTGGGTGACCGACCTTGGTGAGTTTCATCCAGCGACACTTCCGTTCAGCACCTTCGAAACCTATCGCGAAAATGTCGATGGGAAATACTGGTTGCCCGACTATGCGCGCGCCGATGGATCCATCAAACTGAAAGATCGCGACGTTCCCATACGCGTCACCATCAAGTGGGCCAACTTCAAACCATTTCCGCCGGCCGCCGCGCCTGCAGCCACGCCAAGTTCCTCCACGCCGCCGTCGTCCGCACCTCCAGCCAAGCCCTGACTCTGATTTTCTGCTTGGCTGCGACAAATTCGGTCGCCACATGGAAAAGGTTTGAACCCACGTGAACCAATGTCATCCTGAGGCCCGAATTTGGGCCGGATGATCTCATCGTCGTGAGTCACTCGGACGCCAACGTTGCAGCCGCTCTCATTCTCCGTTCGCCAGCTTCCTCAACAATTCCGGCAACCCCTCCAAGCTCCTCAGCAAATGCTCCGGCTCCGCCGCCCGCAATCTCTTCTCGGTCGGAAACGGTCCTAACACCGCGATCGCGCGCACACCCGCCGCCTGCGCCATCAGCAAATCCTCGGGCGTGTCCCCTACATAAACACAATGCTGCGCGTCGATCTTCATCTGTTGCAGGGCAAGGAGCAGCGGCTCCGGTCGCGGTTTCTTTTCCGGCGTATCGCCGCCGCAGACGTACGTCTCAAATACATCCGTCAGCTGAAATTCTCCGAGCTGGCGAGATACTCTCTCGCGATCTCCGCTGGTTACCAAACCGAGTCTGTGTTGCACTGCAAGTTCCCGTAAAATCCGCCGCGTTCCATTCATCAATTTCGAGCGATGCTTCGCGTAATGCGTACGCCACGCGCGATCCGCATCTTCCCATCGGTCTTCGGGAATTCCCGCGGCGCGATACACCGCATACCAGTCCGGTGAATAGTTCTGCTCCAACTCCGCCAAACCCCACGCGAGTCCCAACTCCTGGAACATCGCCAGATACGCCTGCGAATCGGCATGATACGAATCGATCAGCGTCCCGTCCCAATCAAATAAAACGCCTCTTATTTTTTCCGGGGAGCCCATCTCCGCAGAGTAGCACACCGCCAACTACGCACTTGTCCGAGGTCTTTCTCCGCGGACTCTGCGTTAACTCTTTCTGTTTGCCTGGGAAGGGTATTGCTGCCGTTCAGTCGGCCGAGAAACGCCCAGGAATGTGATCATCCCGGTCAAACGCAAAGTCATCAAAACTCGCGGCGATTCCGTACCACCCGGGCATATTCGCCGATTCCACCCGCCGCACGCGTGCCCGCGAGGAAACCACCACATTCCCGTATCCCAGCGGCCGGCTGACCAAAACGATATCCAGCTCGATCTCGCATTCCAGCGAAAGTGGCTTCGGGCTCAGAAAAAACACACCGGAAGAACTCATGTCTCGCGTTACCAGCGAAACTGGATACTGCTCCATGATTCCGCTCACACTTCTTAATTTCAGTGGCAACCTCAGCGATGCTCGGGGACACTCGCGATGCTCCAGATGCACACCCACCGCGTGTGTGGGAACCCGTACAAACCTGCGCGGCTGCGGTGTCTGCAGCAGCGGCATGATCCGCAGGGCCGGAGGCTTCCTTATCGGCTCGATTGGCTGCGAAATGGAAGGTGCAGACGCGCTACGAGGCGTCTCAACGAGTTGTGGCAAACTGTTCCAAGCTAGCGCTAGATTGTTTACACTCATCTCGCTCCTCAGTGAGATGACCTGGGAAATCAGGTACGTTCCCCAGTTCCATTACTACCTTCTCTGTATTCCGTGGTGAAGTTGGGCTGTAAAGATGGCACTACCAGCGGAACAAGTCAATCTGTGTGCATCTTAAGAAGTGTCCTAAAATCAAACAGATGGTAATAGTACCGGCCCCGGGCCCGTGCTTTGGTCCCGACAACAACGCTGTGGGTTCCAATATGGTGCTCGACACTCCCGACAACCCCCAGCTATCGTCGATACAGCCGCTCCATGTCTGCTCCATCCATTCCTTCAACCTTATCCTCTGCAGAACTTGAGCGGCCATCACCGCCGCGGAACAACGCGACCCTTCTTTTCTTCTCATTTGCAGCCGTTTACGTCGTCTGGGGATCCACGTATTTCGCCATCCGCATAGGTGTGGAGTCCTTTCCACCCTTTTTGCTGGCCGGGCTTCGCCATTTCGCGGTAGGCCTGGTGTTCTTCCCCCTGTTTCGCCACATCACCAAGGAGAAGCCTACTTTGATCCAATGGCGTACAACGGCGATTACGGGCGTCCTGCTGCTCCTGTGTGGCAATGGCACGGTCTCCTGGGCGGAGAAGTACGTTCCCTCCGGCATTGCTGCGCTGCTGGTCGCTACCGTATCGATCTGGATGGTCTTGACCGACTGGCTACGCCCGCGTGGGACCAGGCCGGTGTTTCGGGTGCTCCTGGGATGCTCTCTCGGGTTCGTCGGCGTGGTTGTCCTGGTCGATCCAGCCCATCTGGTAGGTTCCGAGCGTATCTACCCATTTGGTGCCTTTGCTCTCACTCTTGCCGCCATGGCTTGGGGAGTGGGTTCCGTCTACTCGAAGCACAATCCCATCCCTCAGTCGCCCATGCTCGGTGTCGCCATGCAGATGCTCGCCGGGGGCGGCGCGCTCCTGCTGGTCGCTCTCCTGGCTGGGGAGTTTCGCAACCTCCATTGGGCGCAAATCTCCATGCGTTCGTGGATGGCCCTCCTGTACCTGGTGATCATGGGCTCCGGAGTGGGTTTCAGTGCCTACGTCTACATTCTCAAACACAGCACTGCCGCCCGCGTAAGCACCTACGCCTTCGTCAACCCCGCGGTAGCGCTGTTGCTCGGTTGGCTCCTTGGTGGAGAGGCCCTGACGCTGCGCACCCTCCTGGCCAGCGCGACCATCCTTACTTCCGTGCTTCTGGTAATCACCGCCCCCCACCGCACACCCACGCAGATCGAAGATTCGGTGCCGGCTCCCGGCGAAGCCTGAATCGCGTCCTGGCGTATCCAAAGTTCGACCGTCGAAATCGGATAGATTGCGTTTCTCGACCGCGCTAGTCTATGCACATGATTGTTGCGAGAAAAAATTCAACGCGTACTTCAGGTGTAGCTTCACATGCTGCGGATCGCCTGTGGCAAGCCACCCTTCGCCGCGATCATCGCGCGGACGGAACCTTTGTCTTCGCCGTACGCTCCACGCACATCTATTGCCGACCCTCCTGCCCGGCGCGCCGTCCTTTGCGGCAAAACACGCTTTTCTTTGGAACTGCCCAGGAAGCCGAATCGGAGGGTTTTCGCCCCTGCCGCCGCTGTAAACCTCAGGAGCAGCAGGAAGCCATCGCGTTGGTTCAGCGCGCCGCCAAGCTGCTCATTAATTCCAGCGAGGCCGCCGAGGAAGGTGGCAGGCTGGAGTCGCTCGCCGCTCAGCTAAAAACCACGCCAGCGAAACTGCGCCGCGTCTTTCGCCGCGCTACTGGGCTCGCCCCGCGCGAGTTTGCGCAAGCCGCACGCCTTGAGCGCTTCAAGAAAATGCTACGCCAAGGCGTGCGCATCACCGATGCGCTGTACGCCTGTGGCTTCGGTTCCTCCAGCCGTCTTTACGAAAAAACCAACGCGCAGTTAGGTATGACCCCTGCGTCATACCGGAAAGGAGCAACGGGTATGCACATCGGTTACACGCTTGCCAAATCATCGCTAGGAAAGGTATTGGTCGCGGGCACCGAACGCGGGGTCTCCGCGGTTTATCTTGGGGACTCGGATCGTACGTTAATCGACGCGCTCCATAAGGAATATCCGCGCGCGGAAATTTCCCGCTCTGGCGCCAATCAGGAGCCGTGGCTCGCCGAAATTCTTCACCGCATCGAAGGCGAGGCGCCAAGCGTGGACCTTCCGCTGGATGTGCAAGCCACCGCATTCCAGCGTCGCGTTTGGCAAGAGCTACAGAAAATTCCGCGCGGCACCACGCGCACCTACACGCAAGTTGCCCGCGCCATGGGCAAACCCGAAGCAGTCCGCGCCGTGGCTCGCGCCTGCGCCACCAACCCCGTCTCAATCGTCGTCCCATGCCATCGCGTAATTCGTACCAACGGCCAACTGGCAGGCTACCGCTGGGGCCTGCAACGCAAGCAAAAACTCCTCGACCGCGAATCCGCCTCCGCCTAGCTCGCAAATTTGACGTCGGAGTGCTCAGTTCTCGTTTGGGTTTCGGTAGGGGTGCAGCGCTGCTGCACCCCCGCAAGATCAAAAACGTGTATCGACCCTTCTCTTCTGCAGAAGGCTAGCCTTCAGGCTGGTCTCTGCTTTTTCCTGGGCTATGTAACACAGCCAGTCTAGTTATTGTCTTGGGTTGCTCTTGGACTTTCTTCCCGACGCTGTCATCCCGATCGGAGTGCCGCGCCGTTTGCGGCACGCAGTGGAGGGATCACGGCAATCAATCAAAAGTAACGCGGCTCATTCACACAGAGCGCCTGTCTAGTCGGCGAAATCCAACCGCTTATCCCCGCGGCTTGTCAACCTTCGTGCCCTTAGGCCAATCCGCCTTAAACTTGCTATCTGCAATCTTCAAATTCTTCATCACGCTCTTATACCGCGACATAAAATAGTCGCCCGACCCCGCCTCGAAAAACTTCTGCTGCACCGGCAGCCACGAAGCCTCGTCCACCCACATCTGGATCTTCGTAATCTGCTTCCGCACATCGTCGGCGTTGGGTATCAGTTCGATGACTGCCATTTTCCGTCCGTCCAACTCTTCTTCGCCGGTCAACGACACCTGGTAGTTCTTCCGCAAACTTTCGCTCTTGGTGCCAAAACCCAGCGCCAGATATTGGTCCGCCATCGCCCGGTTTTTTCCGATGTTGAACTCTTCCACGGTTCCAATCTTCGGCGTGTAGATGTACAAATTGTCGCCGTTGCGCAGGATTGTTCGCGGGTCCGGCTTCTGGAAATCGATGCGCAGCTTTTCATCCTTGCGCACAAAGATTTGCCCGGTTTCGGTGGAGGTATCTTTCACCACAGCGGTATATTTCACGTGTTCGATATCGGCGGTTAGGCTGTGAAAGTCTTTCGCGGACTTGTCCATCATGGCCATCACCGTATCCAGCGTGACCTTGCCGCTCTGGCGGTCTTTTCCTCCGCCTCCCGGACTCCAAACACTGGCCGACAAAAGGCCAACCAAGCACCATGCCAATGAAAATCGTCTCAAAGCGTCCCCTGTGCCCAACCCTTAAATTCCAAAACTATTAAGAGACTAGCACAAGCCTTAGCCGGTGTAGCGGCCGCCTTCTGAGGCGGGCGCCTTTGCGAACCACGGACACACGTCCTCCTTCCGGGGGCGTCCCACAGTCTCAATCATACGTTCTAATGCCGGATTTCCACTCGGTAGGCGATCACAATTCCCTGATCATCGCGCACGGCCTCGATCGATCCGATTGCAAAGCGTCCATCGCTCAATTCCTTACGCGATTTCTGCAACGCATTGTGCAACTCGCTCTGCAGCGCCGGTGTCCGTTCCGGTGGCGCTATTGCACGCGCATCCACCCGGTACACTTCGGTCTCTCCACTTGACGTAACAAAAACCACTGGAGCCGTACCACTCGGCATCCCCACCAGCGGCAAGTCGCGAAACCACCGCCGCGGCGTTAACAACACAAATATCAAAATCAGTATGACCGCGACGTCGTACTGCCACGACCCGCGTTCATACGACCAGAAAAATGTACGCGAAAGTATTCGTCCCAGGCTCGCCATGTCAATCCGCCGGAATGCCATCCACAATCACGCCATCCCGCATGTGTACCACGCGATCGAAATACGCAGTGGCTTCCGGGTTGTGTGTGATCATCACGATGGTTTGCCCCAGATCCTTGTTTAGACGGCGAAGCATCTCCAGCACGATCTCCGAATTCTTGGTGTCCAGGTTGCCGGTGGGCTCATCCGCCAACAAAATCTTCGGCTCGTTGATGATCGCCCGTGCGATGGCCACGCGTTGCTGCTCTCCCCCAGACATTTCCGCGGGCCGGTGCTCCAGGCGTCCATCAAGTCCCAGCATCTTGGTTACAACATCAAAGCGGTGCGGGTCGTACCCGTCCCCATGAATGTATTGCGCAATGGCAATGTTCCCCTTTGCGTTGAGCGTCGGCAAAAGATTAAACCGCTGGAACACGAACCCAATTTTGCTACGTCGCAGCTTGGTGCGCTCCGCGTCGGTCATTTCCGCAAGGTCGTTCCCGTCCACCAGCACTTTTCCGCGTGAAGCCTGCGCCAGCCCGCCAATCACATACAAGAGGGAAGATTTTCCGCAACCCGACGGTCCCATCACCGCCACCGATTCGCCCGGCAGTACGTCGAAATTCACCCCGCGCAGCGCCGGAACTTCCACCTTCCCGGTGTGATACAGCTTCCACAGATTCTCGGTCTTTAGAATCGGCTCCAAAGTTTTCAGCTCGGGTTCCGCGGTGGCGTTCGCAAGCGCCTGTATTCTAACTGTGATTGCCATCTCTCGCTAGTTTCTCCGTAAATACCGTCGTCCGTTATTTTTCGTAAGTTAGTGCTTCCACAGGATCTTTCCTGCTGGCGATCCACGCGGGATAGCTGGCCCCAATAACCGCTCCCACCAGTGCGATAATCGCCGCGCGAATCACCCACTCCGGCGTGATCAAAATCGATAGCGTCGGGAAAATTGTCAGAAACGTCGCGCGTACGATATAGCTCAAACCGATCCCCCCCGCAATTCCCAGGATGCACAATAACGTGGTCTCTGCCAGGAGCGCCCTCACAATTAGCCCCTTGCCCGCTCCCAACGCTTTTAGCACGCCGATGTCCTTGGTGCGCTCCAGGACAGTCGTATACATGGTTAGGAAAATCACCAGCAGCCCGATCGAAACCGCCAGCGCAACCATGGCATTTATAAACGTCCGCAGCGCCGGAATATTCGTCGACGTCATCAGTGTCATGAAATCTTTCAGCGGCCGGACCGGGTATCCCGGAAAAGTCGCTTTCATCTCGTCAATCACATCCTGGGTATGTTCCGGTCGCGTGCATTTCACGAGAAAGATCGACGCCTTATCGTGCGCACCAACCAACTCCTGCAGCGTGCTGATAGGCACAAACAGGCGCGCGCCCTTGCCGTGCTCCACAATTCCGACCACATTCCACTTGTGATTTAAGAGCGTGTAGGTATCGCCCACACTCAAATGTTTAGCCTTGGCCGCCCAGTCGTCGACCAGCAAATCGTCCGGCCCCTCCATGTCCCGTCCTTGTTGAAACACCAGTCCGCCGGAAACGTCTTTGAAGGACTCCCTATCGATGCCATAAAGAATGTCGATGCTGCCGCTGGAATTGAATTGCAGCAGCGCCGGCGCTACCGCTTTTACGTACTTCATCTCGCGCAATTTGTCGGCAATCTTAATCGGCATCGGCGATCCGCTGAACGCCAGGAAAATCTGCGCCGAAGGCGATTGCAGCATGATGTCCGCGCCAATGCCCTCGATGCGCTTGGCCGTTTCCTCCAGCATGCCGGAGGTTAGGCCCACAATAACCACCACGAGCATCACTTCCACTGCCACCGCCGCCACGCCAATCAACGTGCGTCCCGGCCGGTGAAACAAATTGCGCACCACCAGATGCCCCATCATTGCTTGGCCTCTCCGGTACCTTCACCGAGTGTCACTAATTCCGCCCCCGCTGGCGCTTCCAGCTGGAACCTGCTCGCTTCCATCGCTTCATTCATCGAAATCTTCGTGACCGTCATCTCTAGTGTGTATTCATCATGCGGCCGTTCGATGCGAATCTTTCGCGGAAATTCATTCACGCTGGCCGCCGCTCCGGCCTCCGTCTCCACCGGCTGCCAATCCGCGTAGCGAACGTCCGCCAGCAGCGCACCTTTCGGTCCATAAGATTCCAGTCGCACCACGCGCAAGTCTGCGCGATCGAACCAGATCTTCCTCAAAATCTCCGTCTTGTACCCGCCTCTCAGTACCGTCAACACGTAATATCGCGTCGTCTCGTCATTGAACTCTTCCAGCAGCACCGGTTCTTCTTTTCGAACCTCTGGCCACAAAAACGCGTCCAGCAAATGCTGCGGCCGCAAATTCTCGATTGGTTTGTTGCTGACCCGTTCCAGCGTCACTGGACCAGTCAAGAATTTATTCTTCGGCGGAATCGAAACCTCAAAATTCTTTCCGTCGCTGGCCATGTCGAACACGGTCTTTCCAACCACCGGCACCTGTCCGATCATGCGAATGTTCCACGGTCGTGAAGCCAGCAAGAACGCCTTCACCTCGTGATATTCGTCGATCACGCCACTGTATTTCGTTCCTGCTGTTGGCTTCAATTCCACCGTGGCGTTCACCGATTTCAGATTACGCGCAAAGGAGTTGTACCGCTCGAGCAATTCTTCCTGCGCGGCGTCCTTCACTACCGGCCGCGCAGTGGGTGCCACCACGGTGGTGTGCTTTACCTTGGCCCCGGCGCAGCCCAAAACTAGGCTCGCCAGTGCCATCACAGGCAGAACTTTCCAGAAAGCCTTAATTCGCGAACGGTGCATTTTCATTGGCTAAAAACCAATTTAGCAACCGCCGCCAACCCCGTCAAACCGCAAATTGTTTTGGATCGTTCCTCGGGTGCCGCACCCTTCGCCCTTAAAGGTGCGGGTTTTTCTCTTAAGGTCTTGTAGGGGCGGCTTTAGGCCGCCCTCTTGGGGCTCTCCGTTAATCCCGACACCTATCACTTCAAAAACAAATCTCTTAGCGCCGCCAAATCCTCCGCCGCCACATCCGAAACCCCCACAAAATTCAATCCATCCTTCTGCCAAGCCACCCAGTGATAACCCTGCTGCTCCCCGGCTCCAGACAGCCCCTCGTCATCCCCAGCCTTCCAAACAAAAACATTCACCACATGCTTTCGGCGCCCGTACACCAGCGCCGCCACAGTCCTCCCGTGAATCACGTCCAATCGTCCGCCTATCAAAGGAAATCCCTCGGCCGTGAAATCTTTCACTGGCGGCGCAATTTCCAACTTTCCGTCAAACCATGGCTTCACGGTGTGCTGGTCCGTGGAAATCACATCGGCTTGATGCCCGGGCTGAAGCGAACGCAAGTGCGCATCCACTACCTCAGCAGCAACCACCGATTGCCTCGAACGTCCCCCAAGATCCGAGAATAGTTGCCACACCAAAAATGCCCCCATCAGACACACCGCCACCAGCGCCGCCCAACGCCATTCGCCCGTCTTTCTAACGGATGCCTCCGGCAACGCAGGCAAGCTGGACACTACCCTCTGTCGCAACGCTTTCGGCGCGTTCTCATACAGCCCCGCGCTCTGCAACGATTTCTGCAACTTTCGCTCGGCAACCAATGCCGCGGCACACTCCTCGCATCCCTTCATGTGGCGCTCAAACTGCAGCGTTCCCGCGGCGTCCAGCTCGCCATCCAGGTACGCGGGCAAATGTTCCGTGCGCTGCTCACAACTCAAGGCCTGCCTCCTTCCCAACCGGCTTCGTCAACGCATTGCGCAATTGCTGCCTGGACCTTGCCAGCGCGGACATCACCGTTCCAATGGGTTTCGCGGTAATAGCCGCAATCTCTTTATACGAACATCCTTCCAGTTCCCGCAGCACCAGAATTTCTCGGAACGCTGTTGGCAATTTTTCTAGCGCTTGCGCCAGTTGCTCGCGTTCGTGCGCGGCAATCGCCAGCGTTTCCGGTGTTCCGCGATCGTCCTTCAAGTATTCCTCGCTAATCTCCGATACATCCTCGGTTGGCCGGTTCTTCTGTAACCAGGTGTAGCAGCAGTTGCGCACAATCTGCAGCAGCCACGCGCGCGCATCTCCCGCCCGAAAATTCCCGAAAAATCGATACGCCCGCAGCATCGCCTCCTGCGTCACGTCCTCCGCATCCGCGCGGCTGCGCAATATCCAACGCGCCAGGTTGAAGGCTGCGTCGAAATGTGGCATCACCCACTCCTCAAAGCGGGCTCGCTCTTCTCTCTCGGGCACTACCGGTCCTTCTCTCCAGGGTTCTCCCACTGACGTAACTCTGGAGCCTTCGATTTTATTCCCTTCGGACCCTTATTTATCGTGAATAAAGCCGTCCCCACTTTCTCACGAACCGGGGAATAAAACCTGCCCCACCATGGTCTCCCTATCGAAGCAACTTGAGGGCGGCGCCGGTTTCTCTCTCTCGGGCAGGCGCCGCTCTCGACCAATCGCTCACTTTTTGCCGAAAGGACGTGTACCCATGAAACCTAAAGACAACGATCTTCTTCTTCACGACCACAATCAAGATGGCGTTGACCGCCGCGGCTTCCTCAAATGTATGGCCTGGGCTGGCACCGGCGCACTCTGCGTACTGAGTGGCGGAGTCTTGAAGTCCTACAGCCTTAGCCGTCTCAGCGATCTCCCGGCAGGTCACGCCAAGAGTGACTTCAGCTTTGTCCAGATCAGCGACAGCCACATGGGCTTCAACAAAGCCGCCAATCCAGATGTCGTGGGAACACTCAACACGGCGGTCCAGAAAATCAATGCGCTGCCTGTGGCTCCGCAATTCCTTCTGCACACCGGCGATGTCAGTCATCTTTCCAAGCCGGAAGAGTTCGACGCTGTCGATCAGATTCTCAAGTCCTGTGTCGCCAAGGACGTTCACTATGTTCCCGGCGAACACGATTTCATCGGCGACGATGGCAAGCAGTTTCTCGATCGCTACGGCAAAAATGCCAAAGGCTCCGGCTGGTACAGCTTCGATCAGAAGGGCGTTCATTTCGTCGGCCTGGTCAACGTGATGAATCTGAAGGCAGGCGGACTCGGTTCACTCGGCAACGAGCAGTTGGAGTGGCTCGAAGCCGACGTCAAGCACCTCTCCAAAAGCACGCCAATTGTTGTCTTCGCGCACATCCCTCTCTGGAGCGTTTACCCGCAATGGGGCTGGGGCACGGACGACGGCGCGCAAGCGCTTAGCTACATGAAGAAATTCGGCTCCGTTACCGTTCTGAACGGCCACATTCACCAGACCATGCAAAAGGTCGAAGGCAATATTACCTTCCACACTGCTGCTTCCACCGCGTTTCCGCAGCCCCATCCCGGCCAAGCGGATTCCCCCGGTCCCATGAAGGTTCCCGCCGAACAACTAAGAAGCATCCTCGGCATCACCGACGTGAATTTCATCCGAGGCAAACACGCTCTCGGCATAGTCGACAGCAATCTCGTGTAGGTGCCTGGCTTTAGCCAGCCACGCAGGAATCGAATTAATTCTTAAAAAAGGAGAAAAAACATGAAAGGGAAACTGGAACTACGCATCACCGTCGCTGCAATCGCTTTATTTGGTCTCGCGGTCCTCGGGAAAGTCTCAACCATTCACGCACAAACCGCGCCCTCGACGGGCTCCGAGGTGAAAATTGACAACTTCACCTTTGCTCCAAAGGATCTAACCATCGCGGCGGGCACGATGGTCCGCTGGATCAACCGCGATGACATCCCGCACACTGTCGTCAGCGATGACAAAACCACCTTCAAATCCAAAGCCCTCGACACTGACGATTCTTTTTCCTACACCTTCACTAAGCCCGGAACCTATTCCTACTTCTGCTCCATCCACCCGAAAATGACCGCCAAAGTGATCGTGCAATGATGGCCGCGCTTAATCCTTTTGACTTGCGGACCGTGCTGCTCGCTAAACACGCGCAGCACGTGGTCCTCATCCATTTCCCAATCGCGCTGTGCCTCTCCGCGGTTGCCTTCGATCTGCTGGCGCGTTGGACGCACCGATCCGAGTTCTCCACTGTAGCCTATTGGAACTTCACTCTCGCGGCGATTGGCACCATACCCGCGATCGTTACCGGCTTGCTAGCCTGGCGATTTCAACTGGAGGGCCAACGGATAAAGGGAATTCTTCTATACCACATGCTGGCCGCAGCGGCGTCCACCATCCTCATACTCACCATCTGGTTCTCGCACTTTCGCTCGCGTCAAAAGAGCGAAACAAATCCGCAGTCGTGGCTACTGGTGTTGGAACTACTCGGCGTTCTCTGTATCACCATTACCGGCCACCTGGGCGGTTTCCTAAGCGGCGTCAACCAATAATGATCGGCCGTATCACGTCGCACGCCGAAGTGCTCGCTCAGTTGTAGTGGCCGATCTTCAGATCGGCTCCGACTTGGGTGCCGCACCCCGCGGTTTTCAGGGTGCGGTTTTTCTCTTGGGGCTTTCTTCGGAAACAATGACCTGACCAACGTACCGAAGCCTTCTTACTGCGGCCGCGCAATATAAACATCGAACGTCTGCAACGCAGGCCGGACGCGCCGGATAATCTCGCTGGCCCACAACTTCTCGCTCAACACCGTCACCCACCCATCATCTGGTTCGCAAATCGCACAAAACGTATAGCGCATGTACGCCGGCTGGTACGCATCCAGCCCGCGATGCGAAAGCTCTTCCTCCAGCGCAACATCTGTTTCCCGAGCGGCGTCTCCCGCGCGCAACCCAAACGTCTCTGGTGCAAAGCGCTCGACCAGCGCCCGTAAATCCTCCGCCGAAGGTTGCGGCACCACCAGACATCGGCTGGCAGTCTCGCGAAACACAATCTCCCGTGTCGCGCAAAACTCCCGCACGCGCTCCAAATGGCTGAAAAAATCCAGCACCCAGAAATCCTCGCCAGCCAGCGCCGGTATTGCCGCCGCCCAAATCTCCGCCGCCTTCGCTCCACGAAGTGGCTCACGGCTTTCCGTTTCGATCAACTCTATGCCAGCTGCTTTCGTTTCGCTGCCCAGGTCCATCGCCTGCACGTCTAGCGAAAACGGCGGCAGCTCCGGCACGGTTTGTCCCGGCGTCGCGTTCATTCTTCCGCCTCGATCTCGCCAAACCTGTCGCGGAAATCCGGCGTAGCTTTGCGAACCTCCAGCCACTCGAAAAACGCGTCCGGATTCTCCAGCCAGATCCGGAACCACTCGCCGATTTCTTTTTTCTCTTCGCGCTTGCGAGCTTCCACTTTGCGGTTCAGCGAAATCATTTCCGCCCGGCGTTTCCCCAGCCGCGCGATCTCCAGCACCCGTTCTACCGCTGCTTTTTCCTCGTGCGCCTGGAATCGTCGCAGCAATTCATCCAGTCGCGTCAAACTCACCTCGGCATCTTGCAGCGTCTTGAAGTGCAAAATGTCCTCGAACTCCTCTTCAAAACGATCCTCGGCCTCTTCGCGCTCGCTGGTCTGCACCTTCCAGCCTGCGCTTTTCAATACGTCGGCAATGTATTCATTGCCGGTTTTGCCAGCCTCGCCGTGCTCCGCAATCAAGCGCCGCCGCAACTGGTCGATCTCCGCGGAACTCCAGCTTTGCAGCCCCAGCTCACGAGCCGTCTCTACGATCAGCGCTTTTTTGGTCTTCTGCTCGTCGGTCACAGTCTGCCTTTGTGCGCGGAGCTGCCCGCTGGCAGCCGATTCGCTTCTTCAACCGAAGGCTCTTCGCCTTGGCCATTCAGAAGCCGGTGATACTTCGCAACATTCTTGATGTGTTCGCCCAGTGTCGCGGCAAAAAAATGTCCGCCGCGCGTATTCGCCACGAAATAAAGATACTCCGTCTCCGCTGGCGCAAACGCCGCGCGCAGCGATGCCTCTCCCGGGTTCCCGATGGGTCCCGGAGGCAAGCCGGTATGCAAATAGGTGTTGTACGGCGAATCGTAATGCAAATCCTTCAGTGACAATGTTCCGCGATACTTCCCGATTTCTTCCAGTGCATAGATCACCGTGGGGTCGCACTGCAGTAGCATTCCTTTAGTCAGTCGGTTTGTGAACACTCCAGCCACCAGCGGCCGTTCGTCACGTTTCGGTGTCTCGCGTTCCACCAACGATGCCAGAGTCACTTTCCGCAACAGCGTCTCATTCGGTTTGCTCGGATCCAAAATCAGCGCACTCGGTGAAATCTGCTCAATCGCCTCGCGGAATTTCCGCGTCATCATCGCCGTCAATTCCGCGGCGCTGGCATGCCGTGGCAGATTGTACGTTGCCGGAAACAAAAATCCTTCCAGCGTTTGCGCGCCCGGCGCAATATCCTGTATCAACGCC
>Ga0210409_10002052_pt1 | contig 24783 bp, 6 predicted proteins | sample IncBWH17MmetaG_FD_161649 | JGI IMG/M metagenome (GOLD analysis project Ga0210409, IMG submission 161649) | Forest soil microbial communities from Barre Woods Harvard Forest LTER site, Petersham, Massachusetts, United States - Inc-BW-H-17-M | ecosystem: Environmental > Terrestrial > Soil >...
ACATCCAACCTCAATCTCGGCCTGAGCAATGTTTCGGCAGACACACCACAAACGGTAACGCTGTCTGGGCTCTCTGCTGTCATGCCCGCCGGGACTGTGACCGCCACCAACAATCCCCAGGTCGCACTCTATACGATGACATTGCCCTTCCCCGGATCCGTCGTGGTGAACTTTGGTCCCGATACGAACTACGGGCGCAGTACCTGGTCAAAGTCCACCGCTGTGGCTGGGGGGGAGATCAATATGCTGGTGGCGGGTATGCTCCCGAGTACGACCTACCATATACAGGCCTCAGTTCAATTCTCAGGCGGTCAGAGTGCGACGGACGTAGACCATACCTTCGTTACTGGCGCCGCGCCGATTGCGCCAAATCTCTCCGTCACCACGACACCCGGCATGACGCCTCAGCCTGGGGTAGAAGAGCTTACCTTCATCGGCGCCATGACCACGGGACTCGCGGTCACTGATCTTCAGGGTAACATCCTTTGGAGCTATGTTCTTCCGAGCAATAGCATCAGTCACGATGATATTGAGGGCGCAAAACTACTGCCGAATGGAGACTTTCTGATCTCGGTTGGTCAAGGTTCCACCGCTCAGCCTCTACCGGGTACGACTAGTTGGATTCGAGAGATCGATCTAGCCGGCAACATCATCCGCCAGATTTCGACCACCGATCTGAGCGCCAAGTTGCAAGCAGCGGGTTACAATCTCACCCTTCAGCAGTTTCACCACGACGTCACGCCGCTGCCAAACGGCCATTGGCTTGTCCTTTCAAATGTCATCAGGCCCTTTACCGATCTGTCCGGTTACCCCGGTGTCACTAATGTTATAGGCGATGTCGTGATCGACCTCGATGAGAACATGCAGCCTGTGTGGGTATGGAACGAGTTCGACCACTTGGATGTGAACCGTCACCCGATGCAGTTCCCAGATTGGACCCATACCAATGCGGTTGTTTACTCCCCTAGCGACGGCAATATCATCGTCTCGATGCGCCACCAAAATTGGGTCGTCAAGGTTGACTACGGTAAAGGGACAGGCACAGGCAACATCCTTTGGCGACTGGGCGAGGGCGGCGATTTCATGCTGCAGGGAGGCGTTGATCCTACCGATTGGCAGTATGCACAGCACGCCCCCTCGTTGTTTACCCCCAACAGCTCAGGTAATTTCGAGCTCGGTCTCATGGATAATGGCGATGACCGTACCTTTCCTACAGGAGTAGTTTGCGGAACGACCGGCGCTCCGCCCTGTCTCTACACGACCGTTCCCGTCTTCCAGATCGACGAAGGAGCGAAGACAGCCACCCTCGTCTTCCATCAGATCCTTCCCACCTCTCTCTACAGTCTCTGGGGCGGAAATACGGAGCTGCTGACCAACGGCAATATCGAATATGATCTAGCTGGTGTAGGCGCTGTTTCGGACATCTTCGAGGTGACCCCCACCAGCACCCCTCAAACCGTTTGGCACATGCATTCCACGGGCTCAAATGCCTATCGAGGCTATCGAATTCCCAGCCTCTATCCAGGTGTCCAGTGGTAGATTGCAGGATGATTCGGATCTAAACCGCGTCGCCCCCTCCGAACATCAGAAATCGGGCAAGGCTGCGCCCGATTTCCGTGCGTTAGGAATTGTTTTCGTTGTCCGTTTCAAGGCAAGTTCAAGTGACAAAACAACTCCATTGATATAGAGTTTGGGCGACTAATAGACAGCAGGTGCTGAAACCGCTCGTGTTCGTCCGGCCTTGGCCCCTGACACGATTGCCTCTGCAACTTCGGAATCCCCAACGGAGTGCGCTCGACATAGAAGGCAACGCGCTGGTTTGCGTCCTTGCAGATCATTTTCTCCCCCGAGATATTAACGGACACGCCGATCTGAGCGAGGCCGATCTTATGGCGCCGTTCCCAGCATTTCGCAGCCGTTCGGTTCTCAGACGATGGTTGCTGTTCTTGTGCGCGCTGATCGCAGGCGCCGGGCTCAGGGCGCAGACCTCCACCGTAGGCGTAGGGGCCGCCCCGTTTTCGGTGGTGGTGAATCCGGCGACCAACAAAATTTACGTCGCCAATTACAACGGCAACAACGTTACGGTCATCAACGGCCTGACGAACGCCACCAGCACGGTGACTACAGGGAACGCGCCCAACGCCTTCGCGGTGAACGTAGTCACCAACAAGATCTACGTCGCCAACTTCAATGGCAACAGCCTGACGGTCATCGACGGCTCGAACGACACCGTGAAGACGACGATCGGCCTCGGGAACCAGGCGTCGTCTGTAGTCGTGAATCCGGTGACCAACAAAATCTATGTGTCCAGCCGAATAACCAGCAATGTGGCGGTGATCGATGGCTCGACCGACACGTTGAAGACCACGTTTGCTGTTGGCACCACTCCGTATGCACTTGCGATGAACCCGGTGACGAACCGGATCTATGTCGCCAATTACGGCGCCAACACGGTGTCGGTCATCAATGGCGCGACCGACGCGGTGATCGCGACGGTCAACGTCGGGAGTGGACCTGCGTCGATCGCGGTAAGCCCAATCACGAACAAGATCTATGTCGCGAATTCGACAGGCGCGAGCATCTCGGTCATCGACGGGGCAACCTATGCGGTAACGTCTGTGGCGCTGGGGAGCAATCCGCGTGATGTCGCATTGAATGTGTTAACCGACAGGATTTACACCTGCAATGACACCGGCACCGCGTCGGTCATCGACGGCTCGAACAACTCCGTCATCACGACTGTGACAGCAGGGCCGTCGTATGCCAGCCCCTGGGGCCTGGCCGTCGACGTGGGCACTAACAGGATTTACGTCGTCAACAACGGCGCAAGCAACGTTGCTGTGATCGACGGCGCAACCAATGCCGTTACGAACACGGTGACTGTGGGCAATCAGCCGTATGCGGTTGCAGTGAACCCGGTGACGAACCGCCTCTATGTCACGAACTTCAGCAGCAACACAGTAACGGTGATCGACGGGGCAAAGAATGCGACCAGTGCCGTGACGGCGGCATCGCGCTTTGCGGTAGCGGTCAATCCGGCCACGAATAAGATCTATGTCGGCTCCGGTAGCGGCGCTGTGAACACTTTAACAGTGATCGATGGTGCGACCAATGGAGCCTCGTCGGTGACAACAGGGACACAGCCTCAGGCTGTAGCTGTGAACCCTGTGACCAACAAGATCTATACCGCGAACTCCGCGAGCAACACCGTGACCGTGGTCGACGCGGCGAACAGTAACGCCACCAGCACCGTGACCGTGGGGACCTCACCCAATGCGGTAGCGGTCAACCCTGTGACCAACAGGATCTATGTCGCGAATGCCGGCAGCAATAACGTAACCGTGATCGACGGCGCAACCAACGCCACCACGACCGTCACTACGGGGAGCAACACTGCGGGATTTACGTTGAGCGCAATCGTCGTAAATCCGGTGACCAACAAGATCTATGTCAGTAACCAGACAGGCAACAGCGTGACGGTCATCGACGGCGCGACCAACGCCACCAGCACTGTGGCCGTGGGGACCTCGCCCAGGAACATGGCGGTGAACACCGTCACCAACAAGATTTATGTCGGCAACACCGGCAGCAGCAACGTGACCGTGATCGACGGGGCGACGAACTCCACCAGCACCGTGACTGTGGGCAGCGCCCCGACAGGGCTCGCCCTGAATTCCGTGACCAACAAGATCTATGTGACGAACAATAGCAGCAGCACTGTGACGGTGATCGACGCAGCGAACAGTAACGCAACCAGCACAGTTTCCACCATCGCCAATCCGTACGGAGTTGTGGTGAACCCCTTGACGAACAGGATCTACGTTGGCAGCAACAACGTGAGCAATGTAACGGTGATCGCCGGCGAGGGCAACGTCACCAGCACTGTGGCCACTGGCGCCAACCCCTACTCGCTTGGAGTTAACCCGATCACCAACAAGATCTACACCGCCAATTTCAGCGGCGGCAACGTGACGGTGATTGACGTCGACGTGGAGCAGACGATTCCGCTGACCACGACCATCAGCGGAGTCACGGATTCGCAGACGCTGTCGTCTCCCAATGTCTTTACCACCACAAATGCCACGCCGACCTTCAACGTTAGTGTGACTAGCAACTACAGCGGCGCAGCAGCGCAACCGCCACCGACGCAGGTGTACTGGGAGGTGGACGGCGCGAGCCCATCTAACCTTGCGACGGTGACAAGCTCTGCCGGCGCGAACCCCGCGTCATTCACGATTATGCCTGCGACCCAGAAGCCGGGACTGCACGCTCTCTACGCTTACGCGGCATATGGCCATGAGGGTGGATACAACAGCAACGTTGCGGCCAACCAGGCCGATTCCACAGGCAACGCGCCGAGGTTGGGCAACCTGACAGCATTTCTCTTCGCCGTCGTTCCGATTCCGACGACAACGAGCGTGACAGCGGACGTAAACCCGCAGAACAGCGGCAGCAATGTGACCTTCACGGCGACGGTGACTCCCACGCAGAGCGGAGGCGTGGGCCCGACGGGGACGGTGTCGTTCTACGATGGCACGACACTGCTCGGGACTGGGACGCTGGGCCTGGTCTCCGGGAGCTATATTGCGACCTTCCAGACCAGCGCGCTCAGCATCGGGACACACACGATCACGGCGACTTACTCGGGCGACGGGAACTATGCGGGATCGAGCGGAACGATGACGCAGACCATCGTTGGCCCCGCGGCCGCGATAGTCGCCGTCTCTGGCGGAGGCCAGACGACGACCTACGGCACGGCGTTCGCCAGTCCCCTGGTGGCGAAGGTTACGGATTCGCTAGGAAACGCGGTCCCAGGCGCCACCGTGACGTTCTCAGGGGCCGGGCTCAGCTTTACGCCTGCGACCGCGAGCACCAACTCGTCAGGCCAGGTGTCGGTGACCGTGTCATATACAAACGCCGGTTCGTACACGGCATCTGCCTCGGTGAGCGGCGTCAGCACGCCCGCCACTTTTTCGCTGACGGTGAACAAAGCTGTTTTGACAGTGACGGCAAGCAACGCTTCGCGGGTCTATGGCGCGGCGAACCCCACCTTTACCTATACGATTACGGGCTTCGTAAGCGGGGAGACGCAGTCTGTGGTGTCAGGGTCACCCAGCCTGACGACGACGGCGACGACGTCATCTCCGGTGGGAACCTACACGATTAGCGCCGCGCTGGGAACACTCGCGGCGACGAACTACAGCTTTACCTTCGTCAATGGCACGCTGACTGTCACCACAGCGGCCCTGACGATTAAGGCAAACGATGCCTCGCGGATCTATGGTGCGGCGAACCCCACCTTTACCGGCACGGTGACCGGCGCTGTGAACGATGACACCTTCACCCTGAGCTTTTCGACCACAGCGTCCGCGGCTAGCCCTGTAGGTACGTATCCCATCGTGCCCAGCGTAACCGGCGCGAATCTCGCGAACTACACCGTCACAGCGACCAACGGCACGCTGACCATCACGCCTGCGACCCTGACGATCAAAGCAAACGACGTCTCCCGGACCTATGGCGCGGCAAACCCCACGTTTAGCGGCACCATCGTTGGCGCTGTGAACGGAGACACCTTCACGGAGAGCTTTTCGACTACGGCAACCTCGGCAAGCCCTGCAGGCACCTACGCCATCGTTCCCAGCGTGACCGGCGCGAATCTCGCGAACTACACCGTCACAGCGATCAATGGCACGCTGACCGTCAACAGGGCGGTGCTGACGGTGACAGCGGACAGTGCAACGCGATTCTATGGCGCGGCGAATCCGGCGTTCACCTCTTCAATAACCGGCTTCGTCAACGGAGACACGCAGTCAGTGGTGTCGGGCGCGCCCAGCCTGACGACGACGGCGACCGCAACGTCGCCGCCAGGCAACTATGCGATTCAAGCAGGGCAGGGAACGCTCTCGGCGACAAACTACACCTTCACTTTTGTTAACGGCACGCTGACAGTGACGCAGCTCGCATCATCGGCGACAACGCTGAGCGTGGCTCCGTCGTCGGTGATGTACGGCGACGCTGCCGCGCTGACGGCCTCGGTGACGCCAACATTCGCGACCGGAACAGTGAGCTTCTTCGAAGGCACGACGCTGCTGGGCACGGCGTCGGTTGGTGATACCGGCACGGCGGTGCTGCCGGTGAGCACGTTGAGCGCAGGAACCCACAGCCTGACGGCACAATACAACGGTGACCAGGGCGTTCCGGCAAGCTCAAGCAGCGCGGTGCAACTGACGGTGACCAAGCGCACGGCTTCCGATGGTGGGCCAGCGATCACAGTGACTGTCAATGATGCGACGCGAACGACGAGCGAGTCTAATCCGCCCTTCACGTACTCGGCAGGCGGACAGCTTGTAAATGGAGACACCTTCGCCACAGCAATCCAGGGCACGCCGGTCTACTCGACCACCGCCGGCTCGGTACCTGGAGTCTATGACGTAACGGTCACCGGCCTGACGTCGGCGAACTACACCATCACGTTCGTTGACGGGCACCTGTCCGTCGTTGCGACATCGACGTCGGTCACGCTCGTGGCTGCTCCGACCTCGACACAGTACGGCGACCAGGTGACTCTGACGGCAAACGTCACAACGGGCGCAACGGGCGCGGTGAGTTTCTTCGACGGGGCGGTACTGCTCGGCACAGGCACGTTGTCCTCGGGCGGCGTGGCGACGCTGACGACAACCACGCTCAGCGCAGGCAGTCATGACATCACGGCGGTCTACAACGGAGACATCGGCTTTGCGAGCAGCACCAGCGCACCGGCGACAGTGACCGTAGCCAAGAAGAGCCCAGGGCTGACCGTAACGGTGCAAGATGCGAGCCGGCAGTATGGAACTGCGAACCCGCAGTTCGCCTACGTCGTGACAGGAACGCTGGTCAACGGCGACGCCTATGCAGCAGCCGTGACCGGAGTGCCGGTCTACTCCGTGGCGGACACGCCTGTTTCTCCGGCAGGCTCAAGCTTCCCCATCAATGTAAGCGGACTAACCAGCCAGAACTATACGCTCGCATTCGTTCCCGGGACACTGACGATTGTGTCAGCATCCACGACGACAACGCTGGCCACGAGCGCGGCCTCAACGCAGTATGGCGACTCGGTGACGCTGACCGCGACAGTGGCTCCAAGCGAAGCGACAGGCACCGTGGAATTCAGCGAAGGAACAACTGTACTGGGCCAGGGGACTGTGTCGGGCGGAGTTGCGACGTTCACGACAACAGCTCTGAACGCGAAAACCTATACCATCACGGCAAGCTATACAGGCGACTCGAACTACGGCGCAAGCACGAGCGGGGCTGTGACGATAACCGTAGCCAAAAAGACAGCGGCGGACGGCGGAGCAGCCCTGACCGTGACCGTCGACAATGCGAGCCGCCTGACCGGGGAAGGCAATCCGGCGTTCAGCTATACCGTGACCGGCACGCTGGTTAACGGCGACACATATTCAACAGCAGTGATCGGTGTTCCGGTTTTCTCGACGACCGCCAATGAGACGTCACCAACCGGGACCTATCCGGTATCGATTGAGAGCGGTCTGAGCTCGATGAATTACGTGATTGCTTTTGTGAGCGGCACGCTCACCGTGAATACTTCTCCGTCAACGGTGGCTTTGGCATCGTCGCCGAATCCATCAACCTACGGCTCTGCTGTAACGTTCACCGCGACGGTCCCCTCCGATGCTACGGGAGCCGTTACGTTCATCGAACAGAGTCCTCTTCAATTCACATTGGGTACAGCCACCATCTCCAGCGGTGTCGCGGCGTTTACGACCAGTGCGCTCACGGCGGACACGTACCAGGTCCAGGCGCATTACGATGGCGACTCCAAATACGGTCCGGCCAACTCGGCTCTGCTGACGCAGACGGTGAACAAAGCCGTTCTGACTGTGCAGGCGAACGACGCAACCCGCGCCTTTGGAGCGGTGAATCCTACCTTCACGACGACCATCACCGGCTTCGTGAACGGAGACACGGCGGCGGCCGTGTCGGGCTCGGCAAGCCTGACGACGACGGCGACCGCCTCCTCTGCGGTGGGGACCTACACCATCGCCGCGGCGCAGGGGACGCTGTCTGCGGCCAACTATACCTTCACGTTTGTGAATGGAACGCTGACTGTCATCGCCACCGCATCGTCATCCACGACATTGAGCGTGAATCCCGCGACGGTCATGTATGGCGATCCGGCGGTGCTGACGGCCATTGTCGCGCCGAGCGGGTCAACTGGCACCGTGAGCTTCTTTGAAGGCTCGACGCTTCTCGGTACGGCTGCGCTGGACGGCACAACAACTGCGGTGCTGCCTGTGAGTACGCTGCCGGCGGGCACGCACAGCATCAGCGCACACTACAACGGTGACGCGAATGCTCCTCCGAGCACAAGCAGCGCCGTACCGTTGACGGTGACCCAGCGCACTGCGGCCGGTGGAGGCCCTGCGTTGACGGTCACCGTCAACAATGCGACACGCACGACCACCGAGGCAAATCCGCCGTTTACCTACTCCGCATCAGGGCAGTTGGTGAACGGAGATACCTTCGCCACAGCGATCCAAGGCACACCGGTCTACTCAACGACTGCCGGAAGCGTGCCCGGAACATACGACATCACGGTCACGGGCCTGACCTCGGCAAACTACACGATCGAGTTTGTCCAGGGTACCCTGACCGTGGTCATCTCCCCCACGACAACGACGCTCACTTCAAGCCCGGCCACCACTCAGTATGGAGATCCGGTCACTCTGACAGCGACCGTCCCGAACGGCGCGACGGGCACCGTGAGCTTCTTCGACGGTGCGGTGTTGCTGGGCGCGGGAACGGTGTCCGGTGGCGTGGCCACGTTTGTAACGATGCTGCTCCCTGCTGGCACGTACACCATCACTGCTGCGTACAACGGCGACGGCATCTACGCCACGAGCGAAAGCGGGCCTGTGACAGGAACGGTCGCGAAGAAGACCTCACCGGACGGAAGCGCCGCGCTGACAGTCACCGTACAGGACGCGAGCAAGGAGTTCGGAACTGCCAATCCGCAGTTTTCTTATGTTGTTACAGGCACGTTGATAAACGGGGACACCTATGTCACAGCGGTGACGGGCACACCGGTGTATGCGGTAGGCGCCGCGTTAACCTCCTCAACCTTCCCCATCACCGTCAGCGGATTGGGCAGCCAGAACTATACGCTTGCTTTGGTTCCCGGCACCCTGACGGTTGTATCGGCGTCGACCACGACAACGCTGACAACGAGCGCTCCCTCGACACAGTACGGCGACCCGATCACATTTACCGCAACGGTAGCTCCGAGCGGAGCGACAGGCTCTGTGCAGTTCTCGAATGGCTCTACGGTTCTAGGCACAGGCACGATCTCTGGTGGTGTCGCAACGTTGACAACATCGTCGTTGAATGCAGGCTCGTATACGATCACGGCGACCTACCCGGGCGACGGAAACTACGCCTCAAGCACGAGCGCTCCAGTTGCGGTGACAGTAGCCCAAAAGACCGCGCAGAGTGGCGGAGCGGCGCTAACCATAACAGTCGACAACACCAGTCGCTACACCGGCCAGGGAAATCCAGCATTTACCTACACCGTTTCGGGCGACCAAAACCTCGTGAACGGCGACACGGATGCAACTGCGATAACGGGAGTGCCGGTCTTCTCCACGCTGGCGACGCCCACCTCACCGGCAGGAACGTATCCAGTCTCGGTGAGCGGACTGAACTCCACCAATTACACGCTCGCCTTCGTCTCCGGCACATTGACGGTCATTCAATCGACGACCACGGTAGCGCTGACCTCGTCACCGAATCCCTCCACCTATGGCAATGCAGTCACGTTCACGGCAACGACCGCCGCCGCCGATGCCACCGGAACCGTGACCTTCACCGACGAGACGACAAGCAGCACCTTGGGCATCGCAACGATCTCGGGTGGTGTGTCAACACCGACGACAAGCGCCTTGGCAGTCGGAACACACGCGATCGTCGCGACCTACGGAGGCGATTCCAAGTACAGTGCGGCCACTTCGTCGGTCCTGAACCAGGTGGTGAACAAGGCGGTGCTCACAGTAACGGCGACCAGTATCACACGCAGCTATGGCACGGCAAACCCGGCCTTCGCCTCTAACATCTTCGGCTTTGTGAACGGAGACACGATGTCCGCGGTGTCGGGCACGCCGAGCCTGACAACCACCGCAACGGATCTCTCGCCGGTAGGGACCTACCCGATCATTGCCTTGGTGGGGACGCTCTCGGCCACCAACTACACGTTTATCTTGGTCAACGGTACGCTGACAGTGACCGGGCTTTCCTCATCGACGACCACGCTTACCCTGACCCCATCAACTGTCATGTACGGCGATCCGGACCTTATGACGGCAACTGTGGTGCCCACTTTTGCAACCGGCACCGTGAGCTTCGATGAAGGCGCGACCTATCTTGGCAGTGCGACGCTCGACAGCACAGGCATAGCGGCGCTGCGAGTGAGCACGTTGAACGTGGGAACGCACAACCTGACTGCAAAATACAACGGCGACCAGGGCGTTCCCGCCAGCAGCCCAAGCGACATCGCGCAATTGACTGTGACACAGCGCACCGGCCCTGGTGGAACACCGGCCCTGGTCATCCTGGTCAGTGACGCGACGCGCACTGCCAACGCACCAAACCCGCCGTTCAGCTATTCGGTGAGCGGAACTCTGGTGAACGGCGACACCTACTCGACCGCGATCAGCGGTACGCCGGCATTCTCAACAACCGCAGGTTCAACGCCCGGCTCCTACTCAATTACTCTTACCGGTCTCACTTCTGCGAACTACACCATCACTGTTTTAAACGGTACGTTGACGGTGACACCGGACGGCATCGGCGTCGCTACGACCACGACGTTAGCGGCGAACACGACCTCGTCAAACTATGGCGACCCGATCATCTTGACGGCGACCGTAGATCCGGGCTCGGCCACCGGAGCAGTGAGCTTCTTCGATGGAATTACCCTGCTGGGCAACGGCTCGCTGTCGAGCGGCGTCGCCACGCTGACAACCACAGCACTCAGCGCTGGTTCGCACAGCATCACCGCACTGTACAGCGGCGACGGCACGCACTCCAGCAGCCTTAGCGCATCTGCAACTGTTACTGTTGCAAAACGGACGCTGACCGTCACCGTTGAGAACGCGAGCGTTGCAGTAGCACAGGCAGCGCCGCAGTTCATCTATGGGGTGACCGGCACGCTCTACAATGGCGACACCTATGCAACAGCAGTAACCGGCACCCCGGTCTATTCCGGATTCTCGCCCGGCGGCACAGCTGGCCAGACCTACGAGGTTGCTGTGAGCGGACTGAGCAGTCAGAACTATGCACTTACATTTGTTGCGGGCACAGTGACAATTGTGAGTGTCGCATCGACGACGACGTTAACCACGAGCACAATCTTGCTCAGCCATGACAATCCCCTTACTCTGACCGCGTCTGTAACTTCTAGCGGAGCAAGCGGGAGTGTCGTCTTCACCGAAGGCACAACGGTACTCGGTACAGCAACGCTGTCGGGAGGCACGGCCACCCTGACGACAACGTCGCTCGCCGCAGGCAGGCACTCGATTGCAGCCACGTATCTCGGCGACACCAACTACGGCTCAAGCACTAGCTCCGTAGTCACAGTAACAGTCACGCTGTCTCCGCAGCCGCTGATCGTCACCGTGAATAACGCGAGCCGTTTGACCGGCCAGGGTAACCCTGCATTCACCTACACCGTCACAGGCCCGCTGGCCACAGGCGACACCTATGCAACCGCAGTGACAGGCGTGCCGATTTTCTCCACGACAGCGACGGTTGCCTCACCGGCGGCCACTTATCCGATCTCCATCGTCGGTGGCCTCAACTCGATCAACTACTCGCTCACCTTCGTGAACGGCGTACTCACAATCGGGCAGTCCACGACGACCATAACATTGACCTCTTCCCTGAACCCATCGACGTACGGAGCTCAAGTGACATTCACGGCGACGGTCGCTGCCGATGCTACCGGTACGATCACCTTCATCGACCAGGCGACCGGCGACACGCTCGGAACCGGAATAATCAGCGGCGGAAAGGCAACGTTGACAACGAGCACCCTCGTCACCGGCTCATACCAGGTCGTGGCGAACTACGGAGGCGACTCCAAATACGCCGAGGTTGCTTCAAGCGTCCTGACGCAGACGGTGAACAAGGCGGTGCTCACCGTAACGGCGGACAACTTCACGCGGCCCTACAACTCGCCAAATCCAACGCTCACCGCGACGATAACCGGCTTCGTGAATGGAGAGACAGCGGCAGTGGTAACGGGCACGCCAAGCCTCACGACGACGGCGACAATCGCCTCCCCTGTGGGGACTTATCCAATTGTCGCGGCGCAGGGAACGCTTGCCGCAGCCAACTATAACTTCACCTTTGTCAACGGCACGCTGACGATCGCCGCGGGTGCATCAACAACGACAACGCTGAGCGCGAACCCCGCCTCGACGCAGTTCGGAACTCCGATCACTTTCACCGCGACTGTCGCTCCAAACGGGGCAACAGGCGCGGTGAAGTTCTCCAACGGTGCAATAGTTCTTGGAACCGGCACACTCTCAAGCGGTGTGGCCACGTTGACCACATCGTCGTTGAACGCCGGCACATACACCATCTCAGCCACCTACCCGGGAGACGCGAACTATAGCGCAAGCACCAGCGGCCCCGTCACCGTCACCATAGTCAAGGCAACGCCTGGGCAAGGCGGCACACAAGCGGTGACGGTCGCATCGTCACTGAATCCCTCGGTCTTCGGTAACTCCGTCACGTTCACCGCGACAGTGCCTGCTACGGCGACAGGCACGGTTACGTTCTACGCCGGCACAATATCGCTCGGCACGGCAGCGATAACCGCCGGCAAAGCCACGCTGACGACAAGCGCGCTCGCAGCCGGCACGCCTTCGATTACGGCCCAGTACGGAGGCGATGCCAATTTCAACAGCGCGGCCTCGACGGCACTCGCGCAGGTGGTGAACCAAGCCGCCACCTCGGTCGCCCTGGCAGTCATGCCCAACCCAGTCGTCGCCGGCAATGCGGTGACGATGACCGCGACGGTGACCGCCGGGGCCACCGGGACGGTAACCTTCTTCGACAGCGCAACGGCACTCGGGACGGCACCCATCGGCGGTACCACGGCAACGCTGCTCATCGGAACGCTCAGCCCTCTCGCCCCAGGCTCGTACAACATCACCGCCCACTACAATGGCGACGCGAACCATACTCCGGCGATCTCGTTCGCCGTATCGCTGATCGTCACTCCCGCAAGTACCGCCGACTTCGCACTGGCCAACAAGACGCCACCACAGATCATTCCTCCCGGGGCGGCGGCGAGCTTCACCATCGCTGTCACCTCGGTGAACGCGGCGTTCACGAACGCAGTCACGCTCACCGTCTCGGGCCTGCCGCCGGGAGCTAGCTATACCTTCACGCCCGCATCGGTTACACCGGGGGCAACCGGCGCCTCGTCCACCCTGATCATTAGCGTCCCGAAGCAGAGCGTCGCGCTTCGCCGCCATTCACAGGCGCCATTGGTGCTGGCGCTACTGCTTGTGCCGTTCGCCGCGCTTCGGAGACAGCGCGGAGGACCGGCGCGTCTCGCGCTCTGGCTGCTCCTCGCGTTGTCGTCGTTCGGCGCCGTAACGGGCTGCGGCGGCGGCGGATACTACAACCAGCCTCAGCGGACCTACGTCATCACGGTGACCGGCGCCAGCGGTGATCTGGTACGCAACACAACGGCGACCCTTACTGTGGAATGATGTGAGTGATAGAAACCGAGCTGGTGCGATCAAGTAACGGCCAGTATTTTTGGTAAGTGGATCACGCAGTCTGAGAAATGCAGTATCTTCATGGACGTGGAGACGGCCTCGTCACAACCCGATGATCTTGTTCTTGCTTTGCCGACGGCGCAGCAATCCACAACTGCCCGGCACCAAAAACTCGATCTGTCCGAGCTTCCGAAGGATGTGCTTCGTGAGCTATGGCTAACCGCAGAAGCAGAGACCTGCGGCCTGACCTTGGAGGAGTTCAGTGCTGCCCTTGCCTCTGTAGGCGCGAAGCTTAACTACAGTCTTCCTTCAAGCGTTCAGCCTGATCCTGCGCAGAAAGCTTCCTTTTTCCGGTCACTGCATCTCTCTGAGCTAGCCCTCGCGCATTCCTGCGCTCTTGGCCACGAGGTCGCATGGGCGCGTTTCCTTCGTCTCTACCGTGCTCCCCTCACTCAGGCTGCCATCGCCATCAGCGGGTCAGCCACTCTCGGCCACGATCTCGCCGACTCACTTTACTCCGAGCTCTATGGTCTTCGTCAGGTCGATGGCCAGCGCCGTTCTCCACTGGCCTCCTATTCCGGCCGTGGCTCGCTTCTCGGCTGGCTCCGTACGATCCTGGCTCAGCGGCATGTGGATCGCCACCGCCGGACCCATCGCGAGGCCCCGCTTGACACGCTCGATGTCGCTGCGCAAGCACCTTCTACCGAGCCGATCGGCTCCGAGCTTACTCGACTCACGCATGCTATCGCCCGCACTTTTCAAGACCTTGCGCCTGAGGACCGTTTTCTGCTCGCTTCGTACTTTCTTGATAGTCAGACACTCCTGCAGATATCTCGCGTTCTTCGCGTTCACGAAGCTACGATCAGCCGGAGACTCAAGCGCCTGGTTGCCGATCTCCGCAAGCAACTCCTCCACAATCTTCAGTCGGGTGGCCTGAGTAAACGGGCCGCCGAGGAAGCCCTCGGCACCGATCCCCGCGATATCGAAACAAATCTTCGATCGCTCCTGCAAACTTCTCAAACGTCCACGTTCTCTGATAAGACGGCCTCGGCCATTACTACAACATCCGATCCACTATGAGCGACCTCCTTCAACCCGGGCATCATCCAGACGCGGACCAACTCAACGCCTTCGTTGAACATGCTCTGCCTCTTCATGAGTACGAGCAGACGCTTGCCCATCTTGCCGTCTGTTCTGACTGCCGCTCCATCGTAGCGCTCTCCATACCTCCAATGGAGGAACCGCTGGGCGCACAACATGATGTTGTACGCAAGCCCCGGTTTTCCGGCTGGAGACTCGCGTGGCCCGCCGCTACAGCTGTCGCCGCGCTCGCCATCGTTGTTGTTGTCCACATCCGCAGGACCGAAACCATGCGAAGCAGCACAGTGGCAAACCAGAGGGCCGACCTTCATCCGCCTACACCTGTTGCCGCTCCCGAAACGTCATCTTCAGCTACTTCTGAACAGGCACCTCCCCTTTCCGGGCGAGGTCCTGCGAGTCCTTCAAAAACGAAGAGTTCCATCAGTACGAATTCGAAAAAATCCACTACTCCTTTCCATCAGAGCCGCGATCTCGGGGCCCAGGTCCAGTCTTCATCTGGCCCCACTACGGCATCAACCATTGGAGGGGCAGTTGGCATCTCCATAAGAAATGGTGCAGCCCCGCTCCAGAACCCTTCGCCTACTGTTGCGGATACTCTCCAAAAGAAGCTCTTCAACTCGGTTAATATGGCCCCTCCAGTTGCTACGGGCGGGCCAGTGGCCGGTTCCCTCGGACGGTCTGAAGTAATGGTTGCTACACCGCCCGCTGACGACGTAGCAACGCCGAACGCTTTCAGCCGGTCTCTTCCGAGTCATCTTCCAGCTATCTCCGTGGCCTCAGCCGGCCACCAGATACTTGCCATCGATACGCAGAGCACGGTCTTCTTCAGTGGGGATGAAGGCCAGAGCTGGAAGGTCATTGCTCCCCAGTGGCAAGGCCGCGCAGTCAAAGTCGCGCTGGCCTCTTCTGTCGCTTCCACCGGTATTGCCACGGGCAATACTGCCCTTTCGTCGAGCTTTACGTTGCGAGCTGGCACCGTTCACGCACAGTTTCCGGGAGCAAGCTCCACTCTGGCGGGGAAAGTTACGGATACAACCGGTGCGGCCATCTCCGATGCAGCCGTTGTTGTCACGGGCACTGAAGCAGCAAACGTCCGCACCGTGAAGACGGATCATTCCGGGAGCTATGTGGTCGGCGGTCTTGTCCCTGGCCATTATCAGATCGCGGTCCGGGCACCCGGCTTCCAGGAGCAGGTATCGTCCGTTAGCGTTGGCTCATCGGAACAGAGTCTCGCCAATTTCACACTTCCCATCGGGGCGGCCGGTGAAACGGTCACGGTCACGGCGCCGCCAGTCCCGCTCGTCGAGTTGTCCACCACGAACAGGAAGATCGCCGAGCCTTCTGCCATCAAGTCGCTTCCGCTCTTTGAGATCACGACCGAAGACGGGAATCAGTGGACGAGTAACGACGGAGAGATCTGGAAGCACAAGTAACGGCTGTGGGCCTCCGCAAAATAAATCTTCATTTTTCCTGCAAGTTCAAAGAAGCCTGGCGTTCTCCAGTCAGACAGCGGCCGATGAAGAGTTCATCGGCGTCGCACAAGGAGAACCTTGGATGCGCATTAGCCGTTCTTGCTCTTTTCTCAGTTTTCTGGTGCCTTTCGTTCTTGTCGTAGTTGTTGCTGCTGGCATTCTCTCGTTTGCACATGCACGAACGCAGCAACTGGCCGCAACATACTCGCACCGCGGCCTGTCCGTCACGATCCCATATCAGTCCATACACGCGGGCTCAGGCAGACTTGTCACTGAGATCCTCGATCCCGAAGACCACGTACTCGGCCGGGTCGAACGCGTCGTCGACATCGCCAAAGGCGACGGCTCATGGCAGCAGGTCGTCACACCTGAGAAGCCAATCCCCTTCGATGACATCATCTGGCAGCGCATGCGTTACCGCTTCGAGTACAACGACAGCACTCTTCCCGCGATCGAGGGCATAGAATCCATCTCTCAGATCCTGCGGCGTCCCGTCGTTCACATCCTTGGCCAAACTCAATATCTCGCGGGTAGTGAGGCCGCAATCCGTGTCATCGTGTCGGACGCCAACAGCGATATTGCAGAGAGCGGCACGCTGCGCATAGAACTCCTTATTCCCAATCAGTCACCACGCCTGCTCTTCTCCGGTCGCCTGAACCGCCGAGGCACGGTCGAAGCCCAATTTCGCTTTCCCACTGACCTCGCAGGCAAGTACGAGATGCGCTATCTGGCTGAGACGCCTATAGGCGCGACCGAATTCACCCAACCCATTCAACTCGAAGAAAAGGCATCTATCCTCCTGACCACAGAAAAGCCTATCTATCAGCCCGGCCAGACCATTCACGTCCGGCTGCTGGCGCTTGACCGCTCCAATTACAAAGCAGAGTCGGATCGCAAACTTACCTTCGAGTTGGAAGACTCACGCGGTAATAAGGTCTTCAAGAAATCAACCACTACCGACAAGTTTGGCGTCGCCTCCACTGAGTTTTCACTCGCCGATGAAGTGAACCTTGGCACATACCATCTTCGTGCGCTTATAGGTGAACCATCCGCTCCTACGAGCACATCCGAAATCGCTATCAATGTTGAACGATATGTCTTGCCTCGATTCAAGGTTGCCGTTGAGTTCTCCGAAAAAGACAACAAGCCGAAACGTGATTACCGGCCTGGAGATCACGTCATTGGTACCGTTCGGGCCAATTACTTTTTCGGTAAGCCTGTAGAGCACGCTGAGATTAGCGTTAAGGCCTCGAGCATGGACGTCGCCGTCTTTGAGGCGGCCTCCATTTTTGGCACCACGGACAACGATGGTGTCTTCCACTTCGATCTCAAACTCCCCACGTACTTCGCCGGGCGGCCGCTCAACCAGGGCGTCGCTCGTGCTCTCGTCGAGGCTGTCGTGAAGGACTCGGCTGCTCACTCAGAGACTCGCGGCGAGCCCATCACGATCAGTAAGTCGTCTCTGCTTATCACTGCAGTACCCGAGGGAGGTACTCTAATACCGCACATCGAAAACCAGGTCTTCATTCTCAGTTCTTATCCTGACGGTACCCCGGCCAACACTTCTCTCACTATTCGTCTTCCGAGTGGCGATCAACAGGTTTCCACCGATAGCGGCGGCGTCGCTGTTGTTCGCTTCAACCCTGGCCCTGGCACGGAATCCCTCCGCGTAGAGGCTGACGATCACCATGGAAACCGTACCTCCACTGATGTGCCCCTCCAGACACGTTCCGGCACGGACCAGATTCTCCTCCGCACCAGCCGCTCGGTGTTCAAGACCGGTGATCGCATCCAACTGAAAGTTTTCTCTACGCGGGCCAGTGGCTCCGTCTACGTCGACGTCGTCAAGAACGGCCAAACAATACTTACGCGTGACCTCGACCTGCAGAACGGACAAGCCGACCTCACGCTCAACGCAACGCAAGAGATGGCGGGTACGCTCGACATCGATGCATATCTGTTTGGCCGCGACGCTCAGCCTGTCGCGGACCGCCGTCTCATATTTGTTCAGCCTGCCGATGAGCTAAAGATCGAAACTACCTCCGATGCGCCTGTCTACAAACCAGGCTCCGATGCACGAGTAAACTTCCACGTCACCAACTCTCGCGGTGAAGGCGTTAGTGCTGCTCTGGGCCTGCAGATCGTCGATGAAGCCGTCTTCGCGCTCGCAGAAAAACAGCCGGGGTTCGCCAAGGTCTTCTTCTATCTCGAACAAGAGGTCATGAAGCCGCGCTACGAGATCCACTCCCTCTCTATGGAGAACGTTGTCGAGCCTGCTGATTCGTCCAACGATCATCATGAGCTTGCGGCACGCGCTCTCTTCGCTGCAACTGAGATGGCCAACCCTGCGAAGCTCGACACTGAATTCGGCCGCAGCTTGCCACAGGACAAATACGCTGAGTACCAGCAACGCTATCACGCGGTCTTCATCGAACAGGTCAGCGAGGTTGCCGCAAAGCTCAGCAGAAATCTCGAGGAGCATCCCGCCGACGAAGACATCATCGCAGCATTCGCAAAGGTTACGCTTAGCGACGGTTCACGCCCGCACGATTCATGGAATACACCCTTTCGCATAGAACCAACTGGCTGGAGTCAAGGGAGGAACCATTTTTACCGCATCCGTAGCGCCGGCCCGGATCGCGAGTTCGACAATGCGGACGATCTCACTGCTTACATTGAAGAGCGCTCCGGAAGCATCATCCATCAGCCCGGCCGTGGCGATTCGCTTGATGTCAAAATCGAACACGATCGTGGCCCCTTCGGAGTACATGCGGACGTTACAGGCACGGTTATCGATCAAACGGGCGCCGTCATCCCCGGTGCCACGATCACTCTCCACCAGCGCTTTGCACAAAACACCCGCACAGCCCGCAGCAATGCCTCCGGGCAGTTCACTTTTGCGGGCGTGCCCGTAGGCCGTTATCAGGTAGATATCACTGCTCCCGGCTTTCTCAACATCTTAGGAGGTTTTTCTCTGCAGCCTCGCGATCGCGCCGTCCTCTCCGCTACCCTGGCTGTCGCCAACGTAACCGAAACTGTGATGGTTGCTGGGGCAGTTCCACTGCGCGTGACTGAAGAGATGGTGGCTATGGGCGGCCCAGTCTCCGCGAATATGCCTCTCGCCCAGAACTTCCAGGCAGGTATCGCAGTCCGCAATGGTGCTGTCGGCGGCCTGGCCATCGAGGGCCGATCTTTCGCCGCAGTCCTCAAAGCCGCCTCAACCACCGCGCCGCATGTTCGCTCCTATTTTCCCGAAGCCCTTTACATCAATCCCGAGATCATCACGGATGCCAAAGGCAATGCGAGTGTCTCCGTTCCCATAGCCGACTCCATCACCACCTGGCGAATGGCGATGCTTGCTTCCACACAATCTGGTGCGCTCGGCAGTAGCACCTCAAGCCTCAAAGTCTTCCAAGACTTCTTCGTGGAACTCGATCTTCCCGTCACCCTCACACAAGGCGATCGCGTCTCAATTCCGGTCGCCATCTACAACTATTCCGGCAAGCCGGGCGAAGTCAGCCTCAAGCTTCAGCCTGAAGACTGGTTCGAACTCGATAACGATAGCTCCGAGAAGACTGTCCGCGTTGAAGCGGGCCGCGTCGGCAGCTCGAGCTTTACCCTTAGCACCAAACGTATTGGCAAGTTCAAGCTAACTCTTTCTGCTCGCATGAATGGCGATTCCAGCCGCGACGAACGTCAAGACATCGTCGTACGCGAGATCGAGGTCATTCCTAATGGCCGCGAGCGGAACCTGGTCTTCAACGGAAGGCTTGAAACTTCTGCCCAGCACGATCTCCACTTTCCCGTCGCCTCCATACCTGACGCGACCAGCATCCTTGTCCGTCTCTATCCCGGTCCGCTCAGTCAGGTCATCGAAGGCATGGACAGCATCCTCAGCATGCCCGGCGGCTGCTTCGAGCAGACCTCCTCCAGCACCTATCCCAATGTCCTTGCGCTCGACTACATGAAGCGTACGAAGAAGCTCACTCCAGAGGTTCACGCGAAAGCCGAGGGCTACATCGCCAACGGCTACCAGCGCCTGCTCACCTTTGAGGTTCCGGGTGGCGGCTTCTCCTGGTTTGGTCAGGCCCCCGCTAACAAGATCCTCACTGCTTATGGCCTCATGGAGTTCAATGACATGTCCAAAGTCTCGGACGTGGATCCCAGACTCATCGAGCGCACACGCGACTGGCTCGCACACCAGCAACAACCTGCCGGCAGCTGGCAGCCCGACACCTCTTTCATTAATGAGGGGGCAACCAATCGCTACAACTCCGACGTTCTCCGCATCACCGCTTACATTGCCTGGTCGCTCGCTAACACCGGCTATCAAGGGCCGGCCGTTGAGAGGGCTAAACAATTCATCGAGTCCCACTCCAACTCAAAGCCCGACCCTTACACCCTCGCCCTTATCGCCAACTTCGCTGCTGACTATGGCAAGGATCGAGACTTCACTCGTCAATCCATGCAGGCACTCATCGACGTTCGGACGGAAAAGGACGATCAAGTTTATTGGACCGTCGAAGAGACCGGTGTCTACTCAACTGGGTCGAGCGCAGCGATTGAAACGACCGGCCTCGCCACCCAGGCGCTCCTCAAGTGGGGACAGGCATCCGAGACTGCCCGCAAAGCTCTCAACTTCATCTCTTCGAAGAAGCAGGCTTCGGGCAACTGGGGCACTACGCAAGCCACCATCATGGCGCTGCGTTCGCTTCTGCTCGCCTCACAGCTCAGCACTTCGGATGTCCGCGGCTCGCTTCAAGTCATCCTCAACGACAAACCCGTAGAAACCCTTAAGCTGACACCTGAGAACAACGATCTTCTCCACCAGTTCGTCTTCAAGAATATCGACGCGCAGAAGTCAGTCTCCGTGCAGCTTAAATTTGAAGGCACCGGCGGGCTGGCTTACCAGGTAGTGGGCCGTTATTTCACACCGTGGGATGAAAAGCCCGCGCTCGAACCGCTTTCGATCGACGTCGCCTACGATCGCACGAAACTCGCACAGAATGACATCGCCACCGCCACTGTCACAGTCAGGAATAATCTCCCAAAGACCGCCAACATGGTCATGGTCGACCTCGGTATCCCGCCCGGTTTCGATCTGCTTAGTGAAGACCTGCAATCCTTCCAGGAGAAAAGCGCCGGCGTCGGAAGCGGCCGTCTGGAAAAATTCAGTCTCACAGCGACCCAGGCGATCCTTTACTTCAATGCGCTGTCACCGAAGCAAACTGTAACTCTCAACTTTCGTCTGCGAGCAAAGTATCCAATTCGCGCCCGAACCTTCCAATCCCGCGTATACGAGTACTACGATCCGGACGTGAATTCGACCGCTCGTCCGATCCAGTTGGAGGTGCGTGACCGTTGATCTGCCTAACCAACAGCGTTGAAGTTAGGGAGCGGTTTGTCCAATTTTTCACAGCCTCCAATTGTGCTACTCTGACGCCCAAATCGATTCATTAAGCGAAGGCTCGGAGACCGATGCGAAAATTCGTTATTTCTGCAACGGCTCTCCCAGTCGCTCTCCTGCTGGGTGCGGGACTCTTTGTTGCGGCTCGCGTCAAGCACTCTCTCGCGCACGCCCGTTCCCAAATCGCTGAAGAGGGGAACCTGGCGTTCGACCTCACTACCGTCACCCACATCGAGAACCCCGGCTTCGAATCTCTAGCTACCCCCTCCAGCTACAGCACAGCTGCCGTCTTTCAGGGCAAGCTCTACCTCGCTGGCGCTGGCGGCCTCGCGGAGTTCCCGACGCTCGAAGCCAACCCGCACTTATGGCGCACCGGCCTGGATCTTCCGCCCGCTCCCATCGTCCGCATGGCCACCGGAGCTTTGCGGGGAGTCGGCCATTCTGAGTTGTTGCTCGCCACCCACGGCGAGGGCGTCCTCTTCTACGACGGCGCCAACCTTCGTCAACTCCGCCCCCGGCTTGCAGCCGCCCGCGACATTACCGCGATCCTTCCCATGGCCTCCGGCGATTTACTCCTGGGCACTCGCCAACTCGGGCTGCTCCGCTACGACGGCAGAACGCTCGCCCCCTTTCATGCCAACCTGTCCAACCTTGCCATCACCGCCCTGGCCGGGGACGCGGGTGATCTGTGGATCGGCACCCGCAACCACGGCGTTTTCCACTGGCACGCTGGCCAGCTCGGCACCTTCGACTCGACCTCCGGCTTGCCCGATCAGCAGGTCGAGTCCATCGCCCTGGCTCCCGGCAAAGTCTTCGTAGGCACTCCGCTCGGTGTGGCCGAATTTCTCGACGGCCGCCCCGCACGCATCCTCGCTCCTGGACTCTTTGCCCATGCCCTCGCCACAGACGGGGCGACTCTCACCATCGCCTCCATCGACCAGGGAATTCGTGAAATTCCACTCAATCCAGGATTCGACAGGCACACCAACAACGCCACCTCACACGATCTACTCGAAGCCAGCGACCTCGTCGTCACCAGCCAAAATCGAAAGGGAGATAACCTCGTCGCCGTGACGCCTGCTGGCCTCTCCCGCCGCGAACCCTCCGGCGAATGGCAACCCATCCTCACTGCCACTCCGTCCAAACTCGCCGACAGCAACATCTCCGCGCTCACCTTCGATCCTGACGGACGCCTCTGGATCGGCTACTTCGACCACGGTCTCGACATCCTCACGCCCTCTCGCACCGGCGAAACCTCCGCTCGCCATATTGAGGACGACCATATCTTCTGCGTCAACCGCATCCTCCTCGACCCCGCCCGCAACACCGTCGACGTCGCAACCGCCAACGGCCTCGTTCTCTTCGACCCCACCGGCCATCCGCGCCAGACGATCCTCCGCCGCGACGGCCTCATCTCCGATCAGGTCACCGATATCGCCCGTACTCGCGATGGCCTCGCCCTCGCTACACCAGCCGGACTTACCTTTATTGACGCGACCGGCCTGCACAGCCTCTACGCCTTCCACGGCCTGATCAACAATCACGTCTACGCTCTCGCCAGCGACTCCGGCGGAACCCGCGTTCTGGCAGGAACCCTCGGCGGCATATCGCTCCTCAACGACGGAGTCGTCCACGGCAACCTCACCGCCGCCAACTCCGGTCTCAAACAGAACTGGATCACCGCGATCGTTCCGGTCAGCGACATCACAGAAGACAACTTCTTCGTCGGGACCTATGGTTCCGGCGTCATGCAGCTCGACGCCTCCGGCCACATTACGGCCATGGAAGGCGCAACACGTCCCTCCGAAATCAATCCCAACGCCATGCTCGTCACCACGCGGCACGTCTTCGCCGGTACCCTTGGCGACGGACTTCTTGTCTACGATCGAACAACGCGCCACTGGTCGAGCATCACCGCCGGTCTGCCGTCGCTCAACGTCACCGCGCTCGCTGAGCACGACGACCAACTTTACGTCGGCACCGAGAACGGCATCGTCCACATTACAGAGAGCAGACTCGCCCGGTGAATGACGTGAAACGCCTGATACGCACCGCCTTGATATTGCTTCTACTTGTTTCGTCGCGTGTCTACGCCGACTCCGGCGTCCTCATCCCTCGCGACCATCAGCAGCCCGACCCCGCCATCCTCTCCCTCGAGGAAATGTCCGTCACCATCACCATCGACAACGGCGATGCCCGCGTCTTCATCACCCAAATCTTCGCCAACCACACCAACCAGGTTGAAGAAGGTAGCTACGTCTTTGCCCTCCCCTCGGGCAGCACCGTCTCCGACTTCGCCACCTGGGACGGCCCCGTTCGCATCCCAGCCGTCATTCTTGAGCGCAAACGCGCCGAAGAGCTCTACGAAAACGCCCGCCTCCAGGCTATCGACCCCGGCCTCCTCGAAGCCGGCGAGCGCGACAGCTCCGATCCCAAGGCTTCCTCCACCTTCAGCGCCAAGATCGTCCCCATTCCCGCCTATGGCACCAAGCGCCTCGAGCTCGAGTACCACCAGACCTTACCCGTCTCCCGCTTCCAGCAGGCCTTTCTTCTGCCGTTGCAGCCCACCGCTTACCAGAAGCAATCCGCAAAGCACTTTCTGCTACGTCTCGAACTCCACTCCGCAACTCCCATGAAGGATCTCCAGTTCCTCAGCAGGACTGTTCCCTTAAAGCTCACCCAGCAGGACGCACACACCGCCATCGAGACATTCGAAGCAACCAACTTTGACCTGACGGAAGACTTCACAGCCCAGTGGAAGCTCGACGCAGCCGCTGTCAATACTCTCTCAGTCACCACCTACCGCAACCCCCAACCTATCCTTCCATCCCCCGACGAAAAAACTCCCACTTTGGCCACCGAGCCCGGCTTCGTTCTCGCCCAGGTCCTCATCGGCGACTCCAAAGACGCGCAACCCACGGCCCTGCAGCCCCGCAGCGTCATCATCCTCTTCGATAACTCTCTCTCTATGCAGTGGGAGAAGCTCGAACGCACCTATGCCGCTCTTGAAAAGATC
>Ga0210409_10002053_pt1 | contig 24782 bp, 22 predicted proteins | sample IncBWH17MmetaG_FD_161649 | JGI IMG/M metagenome (GOLD analysis project Ga0210409, IMG submission 161649) | Forest soil microbial communities from Barre Woods Harvard Forest LTER site, Petersham, Massachusetts, United States - Inc-BW-H-17-M | ecosystem: Environmental > Terrestrial > Soil >...
GTTCTCGGTGGGGCCGCGGTGGGCGGCGAGCTTCCGCGCGATCACGACGGCAGGAAGGTGCTCGAACGGATCGACGAGTCCGTCGAAGCCGTCGAAGCGTTGCTCGCGTCCTCACCGGCCCCTGTATAGGTCGCTCTGCCAGCCTTCGTGCCGGCGCGCGGCGAGATAGATTGCCGCGCATGAGCCAGAGCACGATCGTCACAGGCGGCGCCGGCTTCATCGGCTCTCACGTCGTCGATGCGCTGCTTGCCGAGGGCAACTCGGTGACGGTGATCGATGACCTGTCCACGGGCGATGCCGCGCGCGTCGCTGCGGGCGCAGAGCTGCGCGAGCTCGACATCGTGGATCTCCCAGGCCTCCTGGCGGTAGTCGAGGAGGTCAAGCCGAACGCCGTCTACCATCTGGCCGCACAGGCGAGCGTCGTCGTCTCTGTTGAGGACCCGGGCCGGGACTGCGAGGTCAACGTGAGGGGAACGCTGAACGTGCTGGAGGCGGCCGGACGCAGCGGTGCGCCGGTCGTGTTCACCTCGACCGGTGGCGCGCTCTACGGGGACGCCGCACCGATGCCCACCAACGAGGAGCGGATGCCGGAACCGCTGTCACCGTACGGTGCATCGAAGTGGGCCGCCGAGGCCTATGTGAAGACATGGTCGCTCTCCTCCGGCATCGCGCATGCCGTTTGCCGGCTGGGGAACGTCTACGGTCCGCGCCAGAGCCCACACGGGGAGGCCGGCGTGGTCGCGATCTTCAGCCATCACCTGTACGCGGGGCAGGCGCCGAAGCTCTACGGGCATGGCAAGCCGACGCGCGACTACGTCTATGTCGAGGATGTCGTCAGGGCGCTGCTGGCCGCATCCGGAAGGAGGGGCACGTACAACATCGCGACCGGCGTGGAGACGGATGTGATGACTGTCTGGAACGAGCTGCGCCAGGCGGCCGGCTCGGACATCGAGCCGGAGCTGGCGGATCTGCGTCCGGGCGAGCTGGAGCACAGCCGTCTCGACATCAGCCTTGCCGCCCGGGAGTTGGGATGGCGCCCCGAGGTACCGATCTCGGAGGGCCTGCAGAGAACCTACCGGGCGCTCGTCGAGGAATTCGAGCTGGCCTAGGTCAAGGGGCAGAACTGCAGGCCGTCTGCATTCCGGCTGGGCGCTTAAGCGAAGAAGTCCCCTATCCGATGTCGAATGCATGCCGCAAGCGCACAAGGCTGCCCTCTGTGGCCTGACGACCGTGGCCGCCCTTGCGGTCGGCTCCGCGGCGGCGCGAGCGAGCTCCGCGCAGCCCGGCGGCACCCCGGCGCCCGCCGGAGCGCAGGCCGGCGGCAGCGAATTCGGCGTTCCCGCGCGAGCCAGCGAACTCGCGCGGCCGGTCGTGAGTGAACTTGTCGTTCCCGCAACGGCTCCGGCCGGCCGACCGCCGCGGGTCTCGCTTCGGATCGACGAGCCGGGCGTGAGCACCGTGGCGGTGCTCGTGTCCGTGACCGATCTGACCAGCCGCGCGCGGGTACTGCTCGTGTCGCTCGGCTGGGTGCGCACCGGGCGCACGATCACCGTTAGATGGCCGCGTGGCGCAGCCCTGAAGGCCGGCAGCTACCGCGTGAGCGTGGGCGCCCGTGACCACCGCTCGCGCACCCTGCTTCGCAGGGCGCACGCCTCGGGCCTCGCCGGTCTGACGGTGCTCGCGCCGGTCGCGCCGCCGCCAAAGCCGTCTCCGCCGCCCACGCCGAGCCCGGCTGCCACCGAAGAAGGCGTGCCGACGCCCGCTCAGACCACTGCGTCGGGGGCGGTCTTCCCGGTCGCCGGACCACACAGCTTCGGCGGGCCTGAAAACCGCTTCGGCGCCCCGCGTGCGAACCACATCCACCAGGGGCAGGACGTGTTGAGCGCCGAAGGCACGCCTATCCTCGCGCCGATGGCCGGGACCGTTCTCACGACCGGCTATCAGGCGGGGGGCGCCGGCTATTACGCGGTCGAGCACACGGCCGTCTTCGACTTCATGTTCGCCCACTGCCAGGCCGAATCGCTCGCGGCGGCGACGGGTCAGGGCGTCTCCGCGGGGCAGCTGCTCTGCCGGGCCGGGCAGACGGGTGATGCGACGACCCCGCATCTGCACTTCGAGATGTGGGTCGGTGGCTGGCACGCGTCGGCCGCGTCTCGCCCGATCGATCCACTCCCGTACCTGGAAGCCTGGGAACGCCCCGGCGGCTGACTCCACGCCGCGCTGACCTTCGACGGGTGTGCGCGGGCTAACCTGAGCCTGTCGAACGTTCGTCAAGGCGTGCGTCGAGAGTCGCTCAGCCGGCGGGGTGCGAGCGCGTCGAACGCCGTCCCAGGAATAGGAGGTCAGCATGTCTGCGTCCGTCCCGAGCGAACCGGTCAGCTACACGGCCGACATCAAGCCGCTCTTCCGTGAACGCCACCGCACCTCCATGCTGTCGCATTTCGATCTCTGGTCCTACGATGACGTCAGCGACCACGCGACAGCCATCCTCACGCGACTGGAGGAGGGATCGATGCCCTGCGACGGTGCGTGGCCCGCCGATCGCGTCGAGGTCTTCCGAAGCTGGCTCGAGCAGGGGAGCCCCGCCTAGGGCTCGATGGCCAGTTCCGAGCGGGTAATCTTGAGGCGATTCGCAGGACGCTCGGCGAGATAGCTCAGTTGGTAGAGCACACGACTGAAAATCGTGGTGTCCCCAGTTCGAGTCTGGGTCTCGCCATCTCTGGAAGATGGCTGCACGTGGGCGGGTTTTGAGAGGGCCAGGGACCAAACCACGGCATCCCGTCGGTGAGCGACTCGGGGCCTGCCTGTGGCCCGAAAGCGGGGAGCGACGACACCCGGACCACCCCCTTTCGCCCGCGCTCGCCAGTGATCCAGCCACCCGTCGGCTATAACGAATCGATCGCTGCTCGCGCCACCAGGAGACCGACATCCGGCCCGCTCGACCCGCACCTCGGGCTCCCGGCTGACGGCGGCGACGAGGCGGGGGGAAGAGGCTGATGCGCCAGGGACCGCTCGCGGGCCGCTACCCCGCGGTCGCGGCGATGGTGCTGTTGGCGCTCGTCCCCTACCTCGCGCTCTCCGCCGCGCTCGAGCCGCTCACGCCCATCATCGCAAAGGACCTCCACGCGAGCCTGCAGACGATGAGCCTCGGCTCCGGCCTGGCGAACGCCGCCTATGCGATCGGAACGGTGCTCGCAGTCCAGTTTGCGCAACATCTGCCGCAGCGCCGAATGCTCGTCGTCTACGCGATGCTGCTCCTCACGGGGTCGGTGCTCGCGGCCTCGGCCCAAAGCTCCGGCATGTACATCGTGGGCCACGTGCTCCAGGGACTGTGCACGAGCCTGTTGCTGATCGCCGCGGTGCCGCCGCTCGCGATCGGATATCCCGCGAGCAAGCTGCGCATCACGGCGGTGATCATGAACCTATGCATCTTCGGGGCCGTCGCACTCGGACCGACGATCGGCGGGCTGCAGGCGAACTCGGGCGGCTGGCGCCCGCTCTTCTGGATCGTCTCGGCGATCGCGGCGTGCGCGCTCATCCTGTCGGTGCTCACGTTCGACGATGCGCCGCCGGCCGACCCCGACTCGCCGCGCGATCTGCCGGCGCTCGCTCTCGCGGCCGTTGGCTGCGTCTCTGCGTTTTTCGGCGCCTCTCAGCTCCTCACCCACCGCTTCGTCGGGCCGACGACGATCGTGCCGCTGCTCGGGGGGCTGGCGCTGATCGTCACGCTCGTCGTCTACGAGTACCGCGCGAAGCACCCCCTGCTCACGATCCGCACGATGCTCACGAGCACGATGCCCGTCGCCGGAGTCACCGTAGCGCTCTTCGCGGCAGCCGCGTCGGTCTCGGCGACCGCCCTCACCGCAGCCGTGCTGCTCCGGCACTACGACCCGCTTCACGTCGGACTCCTCTACCTGCCGGAGGTGGCGGGAGCGGTGATCACGGCGATCCTTCTCGGCGTCGTCTTCAGGCGCCGCTCGATCCACTACCTGCCGCTGGCCGGGATGATCTTCCTCGCCGCCGGGATCGCGGTCTTCGGCGCGCAGATGCCACCGAGCGAATCCCTCACGCTGATCGGCTCGGGGCTCACCGGCATCGGCCTGGGCGCGACGGTCGCGCCCGCGCTCTTCGTCGCCGGCTTCTCGCTGCCGTCGGCCAATCTCCAGCGCGTGTTCGCGATCGTCGAGCTGCTGCGCGCGGTCGCCGCGTTCATGATCGCGCCGATCTTCGCCCACTTCGCCCTAACCGTGGGCGGAGGGCTCGAACCCGGCACCGAAATCGCGCTCTGGATCGGGTTCGGTCTGGCGCTCGGTGGCGCCGCGATCGGCGTCGCGATCTATGCGCTCGGGGGCGCGCGCCCGCAGACCCCGGACATCGACAGGTTCCTGGAGGGCGATGAGCCAGCCTGGTACTCGCCGCCGCTCCTGGCGCGAGTGCGTCGAGGGCCGGATCGGAGCGGGCCGGCGGCGCGGCCCGCCCTGATCCGGGACGGCGCCGACGGGCTCCCGCCGCGCCCGCGCATCGTGCGCGAAGACGGACACGTGGAACCGGCCGCCGAGAGCTCCGAGCGGACATGAAGTCGAGCGCGGACTCTGCGGAGACGACAATCGCGGGCTCGGGATTGGTCCTGTTTGCCTACGACGGCTCCGACTTGGCGAAGCTCGCGATCGACGAGGCCGGCCGGCAGCTCGCCCGCGGGCGCGACGCGCTCGTCCTCTGCGTCTGGCAGCCGGCGGACGTGGGCTTCGTGCCCGTCGGCGAGCTGCATCTCAACGCCGCGCAGGCGAGCGAAGTGAGGAAGGCCGCGGAGGAGACCGCTGCGCACGGCGCCGAGCTCGCCGAGAAGGCCGGCTTCCACGCGCGGAGCATGGCCGCCGAATCGGCACCGACCTGGCGAGGGATCGCGAAGGTCGCCGACGAGCGCGACGTCGACCTGATCGTGCTCGGCTCGCACGGCCGCCATGGGTTCGCCGGACGCGTCTTCGGCAGCGTGGCCGCGGCCGTCGCCGAGCACTGCAGCCAGTCCGTGCTGATCGTGCACCGACGGCCTGAGTGAGCCCAGGCAGACGGACGTCCGACGGCGACTTCGCGAGCCATACGAATCGGCCTGGTACCTCGATCCCTGGCCCGGCTCACGCGCTCACGCCGTCCGCCGACCGGCTGCCCTGGGCATCCGCGCTGCGCTGCCCCACCACTTCGTCATGGTCGCCCGCCGTGGCGCGGCCGGGCTCGACCACCGCGAGCACGACAGCGAGCGCGCAGCCCACGAGCGCCGCTGCGACCCAGAACGCGAGGTGGTAGCCCGAAGTCAACGCTGACGCGATCGGATGGCCGCTTGCTTTCAACGCGTTGCTGCGCGACGTCGAGAGCGTCGCGAGCACCGCCAGCCCGAGCGCCCCGCCGACCTGCGCCGTGGTGTTGACGAGGCCAGACGTGAGGCCCGCATCCTGCGGCGTCGCGCCCGACATCGCCAGGTTCATCAGCGCAGGGAACGCAGTACCGGCGCCGAGACCAAGCAGCAGCATCGAGGGCGCCACCTGCGTCGCGTAGTCGGCGTGCACCGGAGCGAGCGCGAACACCACGAGCCCCGCGAGCACGAGCGTGAGGCCCGCCAGCAGCGCACGACGGGCGCCCAGCGCCATGAAGATACGCTCCGAATACCGGATCGAGACCGTCCCCATGGCGATCGTCACGGGCAGGAACGCGAGGCCGATCTCGAGCGCGTCGTAGCCGAGCACGCGCCGCAGATACAGCGCTCCCAGGAAGAACATCCCGAACATCCCCGCGACCGACAGGATCTGGATCGCGTTCGCCGCCGCGACAGGGCGCGAGCGGAAGATCCGAAGCGGCATCAGCGGACTGGCCGCGTGCGCCTCGCGTGCGAGGAACGCGACGAGCAGCGCGATCGAACCAGCGCCGAGCAGGAGCGTGCTCGCCGAGCCCCAGCCCTGTTTCGCCGCGGGGCCGACGATCGTGTACACGCCTAGCATCAGCGCGCTCGTGATCAGCACCGCGCCCGGGACGTCGGCGCCCTCGCGCAGCCCGATGCCCTGCTCGTCAGGGACCAGCCGCCGCGCGGCCAGCGCCGTCGCGATACCGATCGGCAGGTTCACGAAGAAAATCCAGTGCCAGTTGATCGACTGCGTTAGCACGCCACCCGCGAGCAGTCCCACAGAGCCGCCCGCTGAGGCGACGAACGCGAACACGCCGATCGCCTTCGCCTGCTCGCGAGCATCGGTGAACATCGTCACGATCATTCCGAGGATCACCGCTGAGGTCATCGCGCCGCCGACGCCCTGGATGAAGCGCGCGGCCACGAGCCACCACGCACTCTGAGCGACACCGCACAGCAGCGACGCGCTCGTGAACACCGCGATGCCCGTGAGAAAGATGCGCCGGCGGCCGATCAGGTCGCCCAGGCGTCCGGCCAGCAGCAGCAGTCCTCCGAACGCGATCAGGTACGCGTTGACGATCCACGCGAGGCTCGACGTCGAGAAGTGCAGGTCTTCCTGGATAGACGGCAGCGCGACGTTCACGATCGTCACGTCGAGGACGATCATGAGCATCCCCAGGCAGAGCACGTAGAGCGCCGGCCAGGGTGAGCGGTCGCTCCCATCGTCGGGGTCGCCCCGCTCGAGCACGCCGGGCATCGTCGGCGTCGTGTCGGTCGTGGCAGCGCCGGCGCTCATACCGTCGCGGTCCCCTGCGCGAGCGCCTCCCCGAGCTTGTCAAGAATCTCTTTCGTCCCGCGCTCGCGCAGCTCCGGCCTGTCCTCGCCGTCGAGGTACACGCCCTGCTCCGTGTAGCGCAGGTGTGTTCCGTCGCCGTCCGAGAGCAGCTCGACGGTCGTCACGGAAACCGATATCCGCACGCCATCGCGGCGCATGTTGTACGTGTAGACGATCCGCTCGTCCCGGACGATGTCTTCGTACAGCGCGTCGTAGGAGTACACCGCCCCCTCGACGCCCGCCTCGAAGTGCTCGCGGCCCCCCTCGCGGAAGTCGAGCTCGTGCTCGTCCTCGCCGCCCGGCCCGAACCACTGACCCTTCGTGTTCACATCCGCCCACGCTGCGAACACGCGCGCGGGGGATGCCTCGTAGTTGCGCTCGATCACGAACGTCGAATGTGTCGCCGACCGGTTGCTCATTGCGATCTCCTTTTCGATTTCGTCTTCTTTGACTGCGTCGGCGGTGCCGGCTCATCGGCGTCTCCCGCGAGAAACCCTTCGAGCCGATCGAGTCGCGCCTCCCACGTCGCACGCCGCTCGCTGATCCAGTGCTCGGCCGCGGTCAGCGCGAGCGGCTCGATCTCGCACGTGCGCACGCGCCCCACCTTCTGCGATCGCACCACGCCACTCGCTTCGAGCACGTGCAGGTGCTGGACGACCGCCGGTAGAGATATCGCGAGCGGACGCGCGAGCTCGCTCACCGACGCCGGCCCGTCGAGCAGCCGGTCGATCATCGCGCGCCTGTTCGCGTCCGAGAGCGCGTGGAAGACCACGTTGATCGGCGGCTCGGCGGGTGCGCGTTGCGCGGATGAATACTGAAGCATCTACTTAAGTATTGCATATCCGTCGTGATCGAGCCGGCGCGGGGGGCTGCGGGCGATGGCTTCCAGGCAGCCCCTGGATGTCCTGGGAAACGGCCTATCGTTTTATGTGGTTGGTCGCGGCGTCGTAGCGGTTGGTGTCTACGGGCCGCGCGAGCCGGCTTTCGAAGGCGATAGATCAGAGGCGATGATGGGCGCGAAGGAACCGGGCGAGAGTAGGGCCGGCTACGTGGAGGCTGGTTTCCCGACCGCACAGCCCAGGTCCGCGCAAGATCTGGCCGTCCGTGGACAGGCGGAGCGCGAGGTCGCGGCTCACGTCGCGGTTGCCGAGGCGCTCGCAGCATGGCAGGGGACGGACAGCGGCTTCGCCCGACTGCTCCAGGGCCTCGCCGAGGCCCTGGATTGCGAGGCCGCTGTCTTGTGGGTGCCGTGCGACGATCGGCTCCGGCCGCGGGCGTTTTGGCACGCGCAGACGGGAGGGCTCGGCGAGTACAAGGTGATGACGCTGACGTCGCGCCTTCGACGTGGCCTTGAGTTGCCTGGAATGGCATGGCAGCAGCTCGGGCCCAGCGGCCGCAGCGTTGCCGACGGACCGGGACCCGCGCGTTGGGATGCGGCTGTCGCGGCAGGCTTCCGCTCGGCGATCGCGTTCCCGTCCATCTGGGCGGAGGAGGTGATCGCGGTGATCGAGCTCGTTTCGCGAGAGGAGCTTCGGCTCACCGCGCAGCTGAAGCGGTCACTGGTCGCGATCGGCTACGTGCTCGGGCATTTCCTGGCACGCCGTCGCGGGCTCCTCGACGGGCGGCTGATCACCGGGCGACAGGTGGAGATTCTCGAGCTTGCGGCGCAGGGCTTCTCGCGGAGTGAGATCGCCGAGCGGCTCGTTGTGAGTCCGAGCACCGTGAAGACCCATTTCGAGAACGTGTACGTCCGACTCGGCGTGAAGAACCGAGCGGCGGCGGTCGCACAGGCCATTCGCCTCGGATTGGTGGATTGAAATGCGTCTGCCGGGGCATGGATCATGCGCGGCCGGGTCCCCGGCCGCAGAACGCCATGACTGACCGTCTCGAAAACCACGGACTGTTCGTCTACGACGACGACGACGATTTCGTCGATCGAATCGCGTCGTTCCTGGGGCCGGGGACGGCGGATGGAGAGGCGGGCATGGCCGTCCTGAGCCAGGCGAAGTGGGCGATGCTGCGAGAGGCGCTCGGCGACGCCGCAAAGCGGATCCGCTACCTGGACCGCGACTCGCTCTACACGCGGCCGCTGGCCGCGCTCGCCGACTACGATGCCGTGCTGCGCAGGGCGATCGACGAAGGGGTCCCCGCCGTCCGGCTGTTCGGCGAGCTCCCGGTGTCGACGAGCCAGGAGCAGTGCGACGGGTGGACGCTGTACGAGGCCGTGGTCACACGCGCGTTCGCCGGCAGGGGGATGTCGCTTCTGTGCGGCTACGACGTGCGCGAGCAGCCGGCCGCCGCGGTCGAAGGCGCGTGGCTGACCCATCCCCGAGTCCTCGCCGACGGCTGGGAGGACAACCCACGCTACCGGGATGCCGCGCACGTCGTGGTGGCGTTGACGAGACGTCCGGAGGTCTTGACCGACCTTCGGGAGCTGCCCGTGGAGACCGACATGGAGACGTTCAGATCGCGGCTACGCCAGGAGGTGGCGAGCCTGCAGGTGCCGAACACCCAGGCCGAGGACCTGTTGCTCGCGGCCGGCGAGGTCTTCGACAACGCGAGGACTCATGGCCACGGCGCCCGCTCGCAACGACTGGGCCGTGTCGCGGGGCTCATCGTCTGGGAGCTGTCCGACAACGGGCCCGGCTTCGACGACCCGCTGGCGGGCTATCTCCCGCCACAGGACGAGGACGGGAACGGCACCGGACTGTGGATCGTGCGCCAGCTCGTCCACGACATGCAGTTCCTGGCCTCGCCGCGGGGTTTCACGACCAGGCTCTGGATCTGACTGGACGCCCGCCGCCGATCGCAACATACGTCCAGCGCGTGCAGCCCGCCTAACGCTCGGGCAGCGGACTGTCGTTTACATAACCGGTCGAAGAGACCGGGGAGCCATCCCCTTCCATATCGCGGTGCTCGAACCCCGCAGTCAGGAGACGCCCATGAATAGCGGCGTCCCGCAGTCTCACGAGTCGCGTCTCAGCGACTCCCCAGCAGCAAGCCCGCGCCCCTTTTCTTGGGCCGGACGAAAGACCGCACGAGCAGGACTCCTGCTGCTCGGGCTCCTATCCACGCTGGTCTTCGCGAGCAGCGCCCTCGGCGCGACCGCCACCGTCGGCCTCGGAACAGCCGCCAGCTTCTCGGTGCTCGCTGGCTCGACGGTCACCAACACCGGGCCCACGACGATGTTCGGCGACCTGGGCCTGAGCCCCGGCTCGTCGGTGACCGGTGCTCCGCAGGTGCTCGGCCAGACGCACGTCGATGACGCAGTGGCGATCGGGGCCAAGAACGCCCTGACCACGGCCTATAACGACGCGGCGGGTCGCCCGACCAACGGCTCGGCCGGGACAGACCTCGCCGGTCAGACCTTCACGTCGGGAGTTCGCACCGCCAGCAGCTCATTGCTTCTTTCATCCGGCAGCGTCACGCTCGACGCCCAGGGCGATCCCAACGCCGTGTTCGTCTTCCAGATCGGCTCGACGCTGATCACCGGCTCGAACACAACTGTCCTGCTCGTAAACGGCGCCCAGGCGTGCAACGTCTTCTGGCAGGTCGGCTCCTCGGCAACCCTGGGGACGGGTACACGCTTTGTCGGCACGATCATGGCTTCGGCCAGCATCGCGGCGAACACGGCTGCGACGATCCATGGCAGGCTGCTCGCACAAACGGCCGCGGTGACCCTGGACACGAACACCATCACCACGTCCAATTGCGCGTCGAGCGCGAGCGGTACCGGTGGTGGCCTGGAAACAACCACGCCGGCAGAAGCCGCCAAGCTCGCAGAAGCGGTCAAACAAGCAGAAGCGACCACCGGCGCCGGTACGCCCGGATCCGGGAAAGCTGGCCCGATCCCGCCGCCAACCAACGGGTCAACGACGACGGGCAAGCGCAGGCATCACCATTCCTCGCGCCATCACGGTTCCACACGCCGAGCGTCGAGACCGCGTTCGCCCGCGCGGCCGGCACTGCCGCACCGGCGGGGCTCGTTCACGGGCTGAGAGAGGCTCGGGAGGCTGGGCGACGCAGAGTTCGCCCAGCCCTCGCGCGATGAACGCGACGATCACCTCACCGCTCGGCCTCCGGGGTTGCTCCCCCGCTGCGGTCCGTAGCCCCCGCCGGCTCGCCTGGCGGCTGGCCGTCGGACTCACGGCGGCTGCCCTGGCCGGCATCACCGCGAGCACGGCGACCGCCGCCGTCGCAACCCATGTGCCGGCGACTCAGCAGGTCGCCGTCCTGCTCAGCGCGCACCGTGCGCACAGCGAGCCCGAAGCCGGGTCTCCTCAGGTGGCGCTCGTTCCCGCACGCCGGCCGATCACCGGCGAGCAGACGACGTTGCCGGTGACCGGAAGCCTGACCGGTGCGGACGGGGTGCGCTGGCTACAGGTGATGCTCCCAGGTCGCCCCAACTCCTCGATGGGCTGGATCGCTCGGCAGGGGACCCGCGAACTCGTGACACGCTGGCACCTCGTGGTCAACCTGGCCGCACGTCGCCTGGTCGCATACCGCGACGGCCGAGTGCAGAGAACCTTCCAAGCAGTGGTCGGCAAGCCCTCGACGCCGACGCCCACCGGTCAGTTCTTCGTCGAGGAGGCGCTGCAGATGTCGAGGGGCGAGGCCGGCGGGCCGTTCGCGCTGGCTCTCAGCGCCCGCTCGGATGCGCTTCAGGAATTCGAAGGTGGTCCCGGCCAGATCGCGATCCATGGACGCAACAACCTCGGAGGAACGCTGGGTAGCGCTGCCTCGCACGGCTGCATTCGGCTCAACACGGCGAGCATCGACTGGCTGGCCGCCCGCATCGGCCCTGGGACACCTGTGACGATCTATGGGGGTTGAAGTCCAGATCCGCCGAGGCTCGCGGCGGGACCGGCTCGCGCGAAGACTGCTCAGCGCCCGCTGCGGCTGATCGGGCCGGGCGCGCGTCCACCGCCTTCGTGGCGCTTGACACGGAAACATGTGTTGAGTTGGTCACGGTTGACTAGGTCTCGGGCGTCGAAGCGCCGATTCGACTTGCGGTCGACCAGACCGGGGAGCCATCCCCATCCATCGCGGTGGAAGACATCGCAGTTAGGAGACGCCGTGAACCATGGCGTCCCACACACGACGAGCCGTACCCGAGAGACTTTCTCTCTCTCCTCAACCGGCTCGCCCCGCTCACCGCGCAAGGCGCCAATGAGGCGCTTGTCCAGTCGCGTGAGAGCGGCCCTGACCGGCGGGCTCATCATCGCGCTCGGCGTCGCCGCGTCCACGTTCCTGGCCGCCGAATGGCGCTCCAACGTGCTCGACTCGAACAGCAGGGCGTTCGATTCGACCGCCGCGGACGTGAGCAGCGCCCTGAGTGCGAAGCTCAATACGAACATCGGCCTGACGCGCACGATGCGTGCGAGGGCCGCGATGGGCACGCAGGACGGCGAGAGCGGCTTCCTGCAGTGGTATCAGGAGCTGCAACGCGGCTCACCCTCTCCGCCTGACATCGTTGCGACGTTGATAGAGGTGGTGCCGGCCTCTGGCCTGAGCGCGTTCCGGCGCCAAGCCGAAGCTGATCCGGCGTTCAGCTCACGGGTCAGTTCCAAGCTCAACGTCATCCCGCCCGGAAGACGGCCCTTGTACTGCGTGACGCGAGCAATCATCGGCAATGCCGGGGCGACCGTCTATCCGGGACTTCCCGACTACTGCGCACCGTCAGCCGCGGGAGCCGCCCCATCTCCATATGCCGGCTTGATCCGGACGGCGATCGATACGGGATCGTTCATCGTCACCCCGTTCCGGGGCAACGGCGGGCGCACACTGGTTGCGATTGGCGCGGCCGTCTACCGGCGCGGAGCGCCGATAACGACGGTCGCCGCCAGGCGGGCCGCAGCGACCGGCATCATCGGTACGACGTTCGACGGCGCCGCGCTGGTCAGCTCGGTCGTCGGCAACCGGTCGCTGACGATGGCGCTCTACCACCGAGACATCGGCGGTCCGCTGCACTTGATCGGCCGCGCCGGCGCCAACGCGAAGGGCCGGCCACAAGGAGACACCGAGCTCACCTCCTTGCCCGAAGGCTGGCTGGTGCGGATGACGGGGACGGCGAGTCACTCGATCTCGGCCACCTGGCAGGGTCTCTTCGGCCTCGCCTTCGGCCTGCTCGGGACGATCCTCGCGTTCCTGCTGTACCGCAGGCTCTCGCGCTCGCGCCAGCAGGCTTGGGGCCTGGTGGGCCAGAAGACCGACGAGCTCGAATACCGCGCGCTCCACGATCCGCTGACCGACCTGCCGAACAGAAGCCTGGTTCTCGACCGGGCGGAGCAGATCCTCGCCCGAGCCCGACGCCTTGACGCGCCGGTCACGGCGCTGTTCATGGACATCGACGGCTTCAAGCAGGTCAATGACAGGTTCGGCCATCAGGCCGGGGACGAGGTGCTGAGGACGGTCGGTGCACGACTCCGGGCCGTCCTGCGCGAGAGCGACACCGTCGGTCGTCTCGGCGGCGACGAGTTCGTGATGCTCGTCGACACGGTGGGCCTCGACGCCGGTCCGGAGCTCGTCGCCGAGCGGATCCTCGAAGTGCTTCGCCAGCCGATCGAGCTTCCCTCGCCCGCGCCCCCCCCAATCTCGGTGACTGCCAGCATCGGCATCGCCACCGGACGGCCGGCCTCGGCCGAGAGCCTGCTGCAAGACGCAGACCTGGCCCTGTACAAGGCGAAGGCGGTCGGCAAGGACGGCTACGTCCTCTTCGAGTCGGCGATGCAGACCGTCGCACAGGATCGCATACACCTAGAGATGGACCTCGCTGATGCACTCGACGAGGAGCAGCTGTTTCTCGTCTATCAACCGATGCTGGAGCTCGCCAACGAGAAGGTCGTGGGGGTCGAGGCCCTGCTCCGATGGCGCCATCCGGAGCGCGGCGTGATCGCACCCGATTCGTTCATCCCGATCGCCGAGGACAGCGGGCTGATCGTTCCGATCGGTCTATGGGTGCTCCAGCAGGCCTGCGCGCAGGCCGCCACGTGGCATGAGAACGGATATCGCTTGGATATCTCGGTCAACGTCTCCGCTCGACAGCTCGAACGGTTGGAGTTCGTGGAGGAGGTGCGAGCAGCGCTGGAGGACAGCGGACTGGACGCGGCGAGGCTGACCCTCGAGATCACCGAGACGGTCCTCATGCGCAAGCCGGACGCCACGGCCCACCTGCTCGGCGAATTGAAGGAGCTGGGTGTGCGGATCGCCGTCGACGACTTCGGCACCGGCTACAGCTCGCTCGCCTATCTGCGTCAGTTCCCGGTCGATTCGCTCAAGATCGATCGCACCTTCATCACCGGGCTGACGCTTTCGGGCGAGGCGCACGCGCTGACGCACACGCTCATCCAACTAGGCAAAGCGCTCGGCCTGCAGACGCTCGCAGAGGGCGTCGAGCAGACGAGCCAGGTCCGTCAGCTGCAGCACGAGGGGTGCGACCTCGCCCAGGGCTTCCTCTTCGCTCGACCGCTCGCGCCCGACGCGGTGGAGCGGTTTCTCGATGGCAACTCCGGCTCGGCGGTCAGGTCCGGCATCGAGCGGTCGGGCGCCTCGACTCGTTAGCGTTCACAAGATGCGATCGATCCCGCATCCTCGCCGGCTGCGAAACCGCCCGGCCGGGACCGGTCGGCGGCTCACGCCGCCGGCGGCGTTACGCTGCATCTGGCCAGGCCGAGGTCGTTGGGGGGGTGAGATCAGACGGGAATCTCGATGGTCACGATGACGCCCCCCGTCCGGGGTACCTTCCTCGCGAGTCTCAACGACGGCGAGTGCGAGTCGCTCTACGGGCTCGGCGTGGTGCGCAGCTACCCACCGGGCGCCGTGCTGATGTTTCAGGGCGAGGTGGACGACCGGACGATGATCCTGATGGCCGGCCGCGTGAAGGTCGCGCGCGTCGAGCATGACGGACGGGAACTCATGCTCGACATCCGTGATCCGGGCGACCTGCTGGGCGAGCTGGCATTCATCGACGGTGGACCCCGCGTCGCGACGGTGACGGCGCTGGAGCCGGTGAAGGCGCTGGTGACACCGGCGAAGGCGCTGCGTGGGCACCTGGAAACGACGCCGCGCGTGGCGGTGGTCCTGCTCGAGATAGTCGCCCACAGGCTCCGTGAGAGCAGCATCAGGCGCTCGCAGTTCGCGGTCGCCGACACGATGGGCCGTCTCGCGGCGCGCATCCTCGATCTGGCTGACCGCTACGGCGAGCCGTCCGAGGATGGGATACGGCTCACGACGCCGCTCTCGCAGGAGGACCTTGCCGCCTGGACGGGAGCCTCGCGAGCCGGCGTGGCGGAGGCGCTGCGCGTGATGCGCGAGCTCGGCTGGGTGCAGACCGAGCGCAGGAACATCGTCGTGCGCGACGCGGACGCGCTCCGCGACCGCGCTGCTTGACGCCTTTCGCCGCTGAGCGGCCGATCGCACATGTCCAACATTGGATGGAACACGACGCCGGCGCGCGCGATAGTCCGTCAATGGTCCCCGCACAAGCGATGTCCGACGCGCAGGCGTTTCAGTTGGATGCGCAGGACTGGCGCGGGTACTTTGAGGCGATGGCCGTTGACCACGAGGGCCTGAAAGCGTGCGTCACCCTGGTCTCGGAGCGACCGCAGGACGGCGAGGACGCGGTCGCGTGGACGCTGTACGCGATCAGCTACGACCAGCACGCAGACGAGATCGAGATCCACGTCGGTCACCCAGCGCCCCGCGGTCCGATCCTGCGCTATTTCGTGTCGGCTCCCCGCGCCATCCACGTGCAGGAGCGGGCCGGTGGAAAAGTCATCGCCGTGCACGATATGAGCGGCGTTCGCACGCTGATCCAAGTTGCTCACCCGCGCGAGTCCGGTGCGCTACCCTGCCGATCGAGGCGCTCGGTCTCCTCCGCGAGATCCGAGCTGGGCCGACAACGGCGATAGGGGGAAACATGCCGAGCGCAGAACCATTCTTGGTCTTCCAGATCGAACCTCACCCATCTCCGGGGCGCCCGACGGGCCTTCCCGGGAAAACGCCGGCGAACTACCAGATGACCCAGGTCGGCTGCTTCTTCGCCGACAGCGGTGAGTCCGCATGCAAGATGGCGGCTCGAAGTCAGAACAGCCTCGGTTACTTCGTAGCGGTCGAAGCGACATTCCCAGAGCTCGACTTCGCTACAGACGGCAAGCAGACACTCCCGCCGTACCTGGAAGAAAAAGCACCGGCCGCGCCGCCGGCAGCCGGCGGGGAACAAGAGTAATAGGCCCGTGCGAGCGGCGTCGGCGGCGGCTGGGCGCCCCGCCGCGTTGGCTACCGCAGGGCCTTCTCTGCAATCATGATCGGCCACTTGGACTTCAGCGCTGGGGGGTCGAACAACGTGCGACCGAGTCGCTGCGTTTCTGAGAATCCAGTCGGCAGGACGCTTGGCGAGGCCCGCGGGTGGCCCGCCTGGTTGCGGATGTGTCCGCCCTTCCGGAGCGGAGCGCGATGAGCGCGCCCCACGTGACCATCGCGGGGGGCGGGCTCGCCGGTCTGACGGCGGCCCTGCGGCTCGCCGAACGCGACTATCAGGTGACCCTCTACGAGGAGAAGGAGATGCTCGGGGGCAACCTCGCGTCACGGACGCTGAGGAACGGCACCGTCATCGACATCTATCCCCACATGTACCAGGCCTGGTACCGCAACTTCTGGCAGCTGATGGAAGACGTCAAAGTCGATCGTGAGACGAACTTCAAGGAATTTCATTCCTTTCACCAGATGCGTCGTCCTGACGACGATCCGCCGCTCGCCACCGTCACCGACGTCTACTCGGCCAGACAGGTGATCAACAATCTCTTCTCTGGTGTTGCGCCCCCCGCCGACGCTCTGGTGGCCGGCTACGCCAGCCTCGACCTGCTGGCCGAGCAGCTGAACCCCACGATGTTCCTCGAGAACATGAGCCTCACCGGGTTCCTCAACACGCGCACCTACATGACCGAACCCGCCGTCGAAGCCTACGAAGCGTTCGTGACGAGGGTCTGGGCGATCCCGGCCTACCTCATATCCGCGGCAGACTGCCACACATATCTCACCTACTGCCTGCCCGAAGCCGACAAGGGCGCCTGGCTCGCGCGCGGGCCGGCCGAAGACATGGTGATCAAGCCGCTGACGAAGGCCCTCGAGGACTTGAACGTCCGGATCGTTCGAGAGACGAGGGTCGAGGAGGTGATCCGCAAGGACAACAGGGTGGTAGCGATCAAGCTCGAGGGCACGACGTTCGATCCACGACACTATGCATGGGTCGGCACGAACGAATACCGGACCGAGGCCGTGGACGATCTGCTGCTTGCCGTGCCGGGGAACACGTTGTCGAAGTTGGTGCGCTGCGGGAACTTCGGCGAGCGGATCGTCGATGCCGACGGGAGGCTCGCCGAGCTGGTCCGACTCAGCTCCCAGCGGGTTCCGATGCTGCACCTGTGCTTCAAGCGCAAGCTGCCACAGGTCCCGACGAAACCGATGGGCCCGGTGGCGCTGTTCAACTCCAAGCTCTCACTCGCCTTCACCGACATCTCGCAGGTGTGGAGCACGCCCGAGTTCGAGAACCGCACGATCCTTGCGGTGTCCTGCTCGGAACCATACGCGCTGGCTGGCCCGCCGACGGAGGACGGCTACGCGATCATGTGTGAACTCCACGAATATCTCGACTTCGACAAGGGCGAGAGATGGGAAGACCCGGCGTCCAAGGATGTCGACTGGCAGCTGACGCGCTATCACTCGAACTCGGATGCCCAGCTGACGCTCAACGCGATCGGAACGGACGTCTGGCGACCGGAAGCGCATTGCCCGAAGCTCGCCAATCTTTACTTCGCCGGCGACTTCTGCCAACACGACTTCGGCATCACCACGCTCGAGGCGGCGGCGGCCACCGGCCTGCAGGCAGCGCGCGAAATAGTGAAGGCCCGGGGCCGCGGCGGCGAGGTCGAGGTCCTGTTACCGAGCACCCTGCCCGAAGAGGTCTACCTGGCGTACCGCTACGCATTGCTTCCGGCGGCGTTCGCCGCCAAGGCGTGGGCGCTGCCCGGCGAACTCATCCACCGAAAACCCCGGGGCGGCGGCGGCTCGTTGCTGCGCTACCTGCTGACGCCGGGTCTGCCCGCGCGTCATCGACGGCCGGACAGCTGAGGCGCAGCTCGCCCGCAGGCGCCTACGCAGGCGTGCCCGCGGGTGGGTCGACCGGCGCGCTCGAACCTTGCTCCGCCTCCATGTAGGCCTCGAGGTCGTCGATTCCCCGTTTCAGCTCGTCAAGGGCCGCCTCTGTCGAGCAGCGAGTCGCCTCGATCAGCTCGTCCCAGAATTTGCGTGCGGCCTCCTCGGCATCGGGCCCGGGCTCCCACGCTTTGAGTCCGAGCGTCAGGAGTCTCGGCGTGCGGTCGGTCCAGATCCCTAGATAGCCGGTGCCCATCCTGAACGTGGTGGACGCGCCGAGCACCGGTCCCGCGGCGAGCTTTCGATAGGTGTCGAGAGTGCTCACACTCCAAGGCTAGCCTAGCCCGGCGACGTTTGCACCTGTACGGCCGCATTCGCGACTCGCCGTGGCGCTTCCGTAGCCCGCGTGGCCGCCACTATGCTGCATAGTCGAAGGCGTCAGCTCATCTTTAGGGGGAACGCGAAGTGATCTGCGGTCGCTGCGGTCTTGAGAGCCCGGCGGGTATGCGCTTCTGCGGGGGATGCGGTGCCCCCCTGGCGGAGGCGTTTGCGCCGCGGCCGGGCGGCGACGGCGCGAACGACGCTCAGCGACGGCATATGACGGTGATGTTTTGCGACGTCGTCGATTCGACGGCGCTCGCGGAGTCGCTGGACCCCGAGGACTTCCGCGAGGTCTTGACCGGCTACCAGGCTGCATGCGCGCGTGCGATCGAGCGCTTCAACGGCTATGCGGCGCAATGGATCGGCGACGGTGTGCTTGCGTATTTCGGTTACCCCAGGGCGCACGAGGACGACGCGCAGAGGGCGGTGCACGCCTCCCTCGGAATCCTCGAGGAGGTCGTCGCCCTCAACGACCGGTTGATCGAGTTGTTCGATGTGTCGGTGCAGGTTCGGGTCGGATTGCATTCGGGCGTGGTGATCGCGGGCGAGATGGGCGCCGGGGCGACACGCGAGCCGCTCGCCATCGCGGGGGAGACGCCGCACATCGCCTCCCGGCTGCAGACGCTCGCGCCGCCGGGCTCGGTGGTGCTGACGGACGCCACCCGCGATCTGACCGCCGATCGCTTCGAGACGCAGGCGCTCGGTATGAGGTCCCTCAAAGGCATCTCGCGGCCGATCGCGATTCACCGGCTCGTGGGCCTGACCGGCGAGACGCCGCACCGACGTGCGTCCGGCCCCCTCGACGAGACGCCGCTGGTAGATCGCGCCGGCGAGCGGGCTCGACTGATGGAGGCGTGGCAGCGGGCGGCGAGCGGCCAGGGGCTCATCGTTCACGTGATCGGCGAGGCCGGAATCGGCAAGAGCCGCCTCGTGCGCGAGATGCGCGAGCAGGTCACTGGACAGGCGGCCGCTCAGCACATCCTCCAATGCTCGCCTCACCACTCGAGCACCGCGCTGTACCCGGCGATCCGCCTCCTCGAGCGGCTAACAGCCCTCGACCGGACGCAGACCCCTCAGTCTCAGCTGGAGGCGATCGAGCGCTTCGTCGCCGAGACCGGCCTCGACAGGCCCGATTCCGTGGCGCTGATCGCCGACCTGCTCTCGGTCCCAGGCGGCGCCGAGGCCACCCGCAGCTTGATGCCCCGCGACGCGCGCAACGCCACCCTGCAGATACTCGAGGCTCTGCTGGTGGGTGGCGCCGCCCGGCACCCGCTCCTGTTCGTGGCCGAGGACCTGCATTGGGCCGACCCGACGACGGTCGAGCTGCTGGAGCGGATCGTCGCGAGCGTGGAGAGCATTCCGACGCTCTGTGTACTCACATTCCGCGACGACTTCGAGCCGCCGTGGACCGAGTGGCAGCCCGTGCTGGAGGTCGACCTCGGACCGCTGGCATCGCAGGACGTCCGGGCGATGGTCGCCGCGGCGAGTCCGACGGCGCTCGGCGAGGACGCGCTCGTGCGGGTCGAGGCCGCCGCCGACGGAGTTCCGCTGTTCGTCGAGGAGATGGTCAAGGTGCTTGCGGCAGGAGGCGAGGCGAACACGCCGGCGCAGCGGGCCGTCCTGGTCGTACCCCCGACGCTGCAGGGCCTGCTGGCCGAGCGGCTGGATCGGCTCCCCGAACTCGCCGGCGTCATCGACGTCGCCGCCGTGCTCGGACGTGAGTTCGAGCGGGGGCTCCTGCAGGCGCTCAGCCCCCGCGATGAGCGAGATTTTCAGTCCGCCGTGGCCCAACTCGCCGCGGAGGATGTGCTGAGACCCGTGGAGGGCTCACGGTCCAGGCTGGAATTCAAACATGCCCTGCTGCAGGAGGCGGCCTACGACCGGCTGCTGCGCCGGCGCCGCAGCGTCCTGCACGGCCGCGTGGCCGAACTGCTCGTCGCTCGCAGCCCATCAGCCTGGGAATCGGAGCCCGAGCGCGTCGCGCACCACTGGTCCTCCGCGGGACACCCGGCCAAGGCGCTTGCGTACTGGCAGCTCGCCGGACAGAAAGCGCTCAAGCGGGCGGCCTTTCTGGAGGCAGCGGAGCACTTTCGTCGCGGGGTGGAGGCGCTTGACGCGGCGCGCCCCGCGCCCGACGGAGACCTCGAACGAGGCGACATGCTGACGCATCTCGGCGCCGCGCTTCAGGCGGGGCGTACGCCCGCCGCGAACGTGGATGTCATCTACGCGAGGGCGCGGGACGCGTGTCTGCGAGCGGGCAGGCGCGAGCGCCTGGTGCCCGTGATACGAGGGCAGTATCTGTTTCACCTCGCCCGGGCCGAATTCCCGCAGGCGCTCGAGTTGGCCGACGAGATGCTCGCCATGGGGCAGCACGGCGCGCGATCACCGTGGCTCGCGGAGGGGCACTTCTATCTCGGCTTCGCCAGCATGCTGACGGGGCATCTCGATCGAGCTCGCACCGAGTTCGAAGACGCGATTCGTCACTACGACCCGACCGATCGAGGGTCGGATCAGATCTACGACGCGCAGAGCGACCCCGGCGTCGGCGCCCTCGCATATCTCGCCGGCCTGCTCTGGAATCAGGGATTTGCGCGAGAGGCGCTCGAGAAGAGCGACGAGAGCCTCGCGCTGGCCGATAGGGTCGGAGGTCCGGTGACGCTTGCTCAGGCGTGGGGGATGCGCTGCGGCCTGCTCATCGTTCAGGGCAGGTGGGCCGAGTTCGCGCAGTGGCTCGAGAAGGCGCGCACGCACAGCGTTGAGCGAAACATCGGATATTGGAGCACCGTCTGCTCCCTGTGGTCCGCCTGGATTCAGGGCCGATCCGGAGAACCGGAGACGGGGAGGGCACTCCTCCAGAAGCACCTCGACGCGTATCTCTCATCCGGTGGCCGGGTCGGCTTGCCACACTTCCAGGCCCTGCTCGCGGAACTGCATCTCGCCGCCGGCGAGCGGCGTCGGGCCCTCGAGGCCCTGCGTGCCGGCCAGGAGCACATCGACGCGGCCGGGGAACGGTTCTACGAACCGGAGCTCCAATGGCTGATGGCGCGGGTGCTGATGACGGGAGACGCGCCGGATGCGGACGCAGCCACCGCCACCTACCAGCGAGCCGTGGACGCGGCGAACGGGCAGCACGCGAGGTTGTTGGAGCTGCGCGCCGCCACCGGCCTGCTCCTGCACCAGCGCAGAATCGGCGACGCGCCCACAGCCGCGGCGCGGGTCGCGTCGCTGTCGAGCTGGTTCGGCCCGGACTCGAACGTCGCGGACGTCTTACGCGCCAGGACCCTGCTCGCCGAGCAGCCGACACACCGCTGATCGTCTGTCGCTCGCCGCGGTCGCGTCAGCGACTGGATAGGCGACGTACCTCGTCAACGAGCGTGAGCAACGGCGCAGCATCGTCCGCCGCGCGTCTCGCCTCGGTGCGCGCCTGCTCGGCTATCTCGTCGAGCATCTGCTCGGCCGTCTCAAGCTCAGCCCTGCATGCGGTCGCGAGCGCCGCCAAGCGGCGCTGATCGGTGTCATCGATGACGAACAGCTCGCGGATCCGCGGGTCGCGGATCGCGATCGCGGCCGGGAGCGTGAGGATGCCGTCGCGAATGTCCTCGTCGCCACCACCGCCGAGAGCCTCCACGCCCCGCTGGTCGGCGACGTCGTCGCAGCCGTGGTAGAGCACGCCCACCAGGTGGCCGTAGCGGCGCAATCGCTGGGAGCGTCCCCCCAGCACCGCACAGATCTCGAACATCGACCCGGTGTCCTCTCCGGCGATCCGCAGCCAGTCCTCGGTTCCCAGTGGCTGGCGGCGCAATCGCCACTGCAGGCACTCGGCTGCGGCGAGCCTGCGCAGAAGCTCCGACAGGTGACGGGAGGCGAACGGGTCGTCCGCGAGCATGTCGAACGCATCGGCGACGAGGTACCCGGAGGCCATCAGGGCGTGCAGTCGACCGAATCCGCTCTGGATCGTCGCGATCCCCCTCCGCAGCTCGGATTCGTCGAGGATGTCATCGACGATCAGCGACATGTTGTGGGCCAGCTCGATCGCCAATGCGTGCTCGACGGCCGCTGTCGGCAGTGGCTCGAGATGCACAGCTCGATGCGCGGCGAACACGGTCAGCGGACGAAAGCTCTTCGGCGTCCCCGCGAAGGCAGAGGCGAGCGGCGCGCGCAGCTCCTCGTCGACGTCGGCGAGCCACTCCTCAACGCGCTCGCGCAGCAACATGATCTCGCGCTCCGCGCCGAGCTTGACGACCGGATCGTCGCGCGTGGCGCTCGCAGTGCTCACCGCTTGGCTCTGTACGGTCGGGTCGGCTCCTGGCTCTCGCTCCCGTCCGGCCGCGTGAAGGCGTCGAGATCCTCCAGACCGCGACGCAGCTCGCGCAGCGTGACCTCCGAGGAATCGCGAGCGATCGCCAGCAGCTGGTCGCGAAACTCCCCCTGGGCCTTGCCGGCGCTGGCTGTCCCTTCGCGCGATTCGGCCACGAGCCTCATCAGCGACGGCGCCCGCTCGGACCACAGCTCGGCACAGCCCACGCCGGCCCTGATCACGGTCGCGGCGCCCATCGCACAGCCCGTCGCGAACGTCCGGTATGCACTGGGATCGGACACGGACGAAAATGTAGCCCAGGCCGGTCGCGGCTGCACGGATCGCCCCGCCCCGAATCGCGCGGCGGCCGAGAGTCTAGCTCTGCAGCAGCCCGTCGGCGCGCGGGTCGCGGGTCGCGCCGGCCGCCGTCTCGAGCAGCTTCGTCCACTGGCGCTGCATGTCCAGCATCCACCGCACGTGCCAGACGGGGTCCCTCAGCAGCGACCGTGACATCGCGGTCTGCCACTCGATCAGATCGGCCGGCGAGGTCCCGGGCCGACGGCGATCGCCGCCCGAAAGGAGCCTCGGCCACGCCAGCAGGACATCCTCGATGGAGCGCAACCAGACCTGTCCGAGGATGTCGAAGGGACGAATCTCGAGCCCGCCGAAGTAGCTCCCGGACGTGCGCGCGAAGCCCTCGTCGGTCTGCGCCACCTGACAGCCGCGCGCGAGCGCGCGGAGCCACGGGCGGGCGAGGTGTCGGTTGCGCAGCATTCCCGCGCAGAAGTCGAGAAAGACCATCGAGGGATCGAAGTAGCTGCGGAAGCCGGCCTCGTACTCCGCCAGCTTGCCGGCGTGAAACTCGCCGGTCTCGAGTGCGGAGAGGAAGGTGGCGGCGGCAAGCAGCGCCGACTCCATCCCCGGGGTGATGCCCTCACCGGTCATCGGGTCGACGAAGCTGCCGGCGTCGCCGACCAGCACCCCGCCATCGAAGTGATTCCTGCCCGCCCCTCCATACATCTTCACGATCCCGCCAATCGGGCTGGACACGAGCTCGATCCCGGAGCAGCGCGGATGGTGGCGCCGCAGTCCCTCGACGAACGTCGTGAAGACCGCGGGCAGGCTCACGTCGAAGCGGCTGCGTGCCTCCGAGAGGAGACCGACTCCCAGGTTCACGCGTCCATCGCACCCGGGGAACATCCACCCGTAGCCGGGGAAGGTGCTCTCGTCGTAGAAGATCTCGGCTTCCCCAACGCCGTCGACGCCCTGTTCCACGACCGCGTAGGCGCGCCGCGCCACGGCGGTGCGACTCGCGTCGTTCATCAGCAGGCCCTGGCTGCGAGCCACCACCGAGTTGACCCCATCGGCCCCGGCGATCAGACTTGCCCCGTAGCGAACCGTCCTCGACGCCCGCTCGGCCACGACCTCCACGCCGGCGGATCCGGCTCGCACCTCCGTCACGGCGGTCTCCTCGTGGACGATCGCACCGGCGGCGCGGGCCGCGTCGAGCATGACAGCGTCCAGTTCCTCCCGCGGGATCGTGTAGCCGTGCGCCGGAAGTCGATCGATGAGGCCGTAGAACGGGATCGGTCCGCTGTAGTGGCGCTCCCAGTCGACGAACGTGGCGGTGCGCGTGATCGGGAGCGACTCCGATCGCTCGAGACGGTCCAGACAGCCCATCGCCTGCAGGATGAGCAGCCCTCGCGGGTCCACGAAGTCGCCGCAGACCTTCTCTCGCGGGAAGCGCGAGCGCTCGAGCAGAACAACATGGACTCCTCTGCGGGCGAGATCCCACGCCAACACGCTTCCCGCCGGCCCGCCGCCGGCAATGATGACGTCTGACTGGAGCTCTTGGGTCACGCCGATCACGTGACCCGCGTTGGTCCGAGCGGTACTCGCCGTTGCGGCGCGCGCCCGGGTGGCTGGCTGGGTGTCTCCCGCGCGCGCAGCCTGGGGATCGAACGCGAGAGCGGTCGTTGCGCCCGCACGGTCGCCTTTTTGCCGTGATGGATGATCTCCAGCGGGGACCCCTCGAGCAGCGAGTAGTCCGCCCGATCGTGCCCGATCTCGACCAGCAGCCTGCGCCCGCGGAAGCCGAGGCGGAAGGTGAGCCGCGTCAGCGCCTGGGGCAGCCGGGGGTCGAAGCTGAGGACCCCGCCGTGGTCGCGCATCCCACCGAAACCGGACACGGCGCCGATCCATGTGCCGGCGAGCGATGCGATGTG
>Ga0210409_10002054_pt1 | contig 24781 bp, 17 predicted proteins | sample IncBWH17MmetaG_FD_161649 | JGI IMG/M metagenome (GOLD analysis project Ga0210409, IMG submission 161649) | Forest soil microbial communities from Barre Woods Harvard Forest LTER site, Petersham, Massachusetts, United States - Inc-BW-H-17-M | ecosystem: Environmental > Terrestrial > Soil >...
CAGCGCGACGCGCTCAAGTGGCTGCTGGTTTGCTGCTTCGGCTACACCGGCTACAAAAACGCGCGCTTCGGAAAAATCGAGGCGCACGAAGCGATCAACGCCGTCGCGCGGGAAACCCTGCTGGTGGCCAAGGAGATCGCCGAGGACCGCGGCTACGAAATCCTGCACGCCCTCGTGGATTCGCTGTACGTGCAAAAAGCCGGCGCGACGCGCGACGACTATGAAGCCCTCAACGCGGAAATCGCCGCGCGCACCGATCTCCCGCTGGCGATCGAGGCCATCTATCGCTACGTAGTGTTCCTGCCGTCGCGGCAATTTCAAGACGTGCCCGTCCCGAATCGCTTTTTCGCCGTCGCCGAAGACGGCGCGCTCAAAGTGCGCGGCCTGGAATTGCGCCGCCATGACACGCCGCCGCTGGTGGCCCGCATGCAGCAGGAAGCGCTGGCGATTCTCGCCGAGGCCCATGATTTCACCGGCTACCTGGCCAAGCTCGAAGAGGCCCGCGAAATCCTGCGCCGCTGCGAGGAATCGGTGGCCGACGGCAGCGTCGCGATCGAGGATTTAATCGTGAGCAAGCGCCTTACCCGCGAGCCGCGCGAGTACAGCAAAGCCAATCAAACCGCCATCGCCGCGCAGCAACTTTTCGGCAACGGCGTGCGCCTGCGGCCCGGCCAAACCGTCGAGTACATCATCACCGATAGCGGCAATCGCGTGCCCAACGACCGCGTGCGCGCCTACGCGCTCTGGGACGGCTGGTTCGGATATGACCGCCGCAAATATACGGAGCTTTTGCACGACGCCTTCGACCCGCTCGCCCTGGTCGACTGCGAGCAACCTCCCTCCAGCATGCCGAGAGTCACCAAAAAGGACAGGTAAAACTCACCTGTCCCAATTCTGACCTAAAGGACGTGATCATTCGCACAACGAACTGACTCACAATGGAATTTGGGAGCATCTAACATAGATATGGCTGTACGCGAAAGACTTAAAACACTGCGGGAAGTCGAGCGTCCCTGGTGGCTGGCGGTAGTGGCCTGTAGTGGGGCTGTCGTCCTGGGCCACTTCTTGCGGCAGCTCGATATCGAATTGAATCCGCTGGCCTGGTCGAGCGCCGAAATCATTTCGGCCCTGCTCAGTTTTACCATCGCTGCCAGCGTCCTGGTCCGGTATTACGGCACGGGAAACCGGGTTTCGCTTCTGCTGGGGTTGACGTTCGGAGTCACCGGCATTATTCACCTGGGGGCAATCTTTGAATTCTACGACCATTTCCTGAAACCCTCGGAGCAAGTCCGGGTTCCGGTTTCCTGGATGATCGGGCAGATGCTTCTTGGAATACTTCTGCTTGTCGCTTGCGTCATTAACAAATGGCTGCCCTGGCCGCGTGACCCCGGGAAAAATGTCATTGCTCTATCCTCAATTGTAGTCAGCGCCACTTGCATGGTCGCGGGCGCCTTCCTGATTTTTCCAAGTACTCCTCCGATTCGCGCCCACAGTCCCACGCCGCGCGTCTGGGAATTGCTCCCCGCGGTCGTTTTCCTGATTGCCGCCGTGGTCCTGAACAGCGTAAAAGAAAGTGACGGCTTTGCCTTCGACACGGCCCTGGTTTGGGTGGCGGGACTGAATGTCATAAGCCACCTGATTGCGTCGCAATCCGCCCGTTTACTGGACGCCTCGGCTGGAGTCGCCGAACTGGTCAACGCCATCAGTTATATCGTTCTTCTGGGCGCCACCTTGCTGGACAACGCGCGGCTTTTCCGCCAGGTGCGCACGCTGGCGATCAGCGACAGCTTGACGGGTCTTGCGAACTACCGCCACCTGGTCGACATTCTGCAAAGCGAGCTCGAACGTTCCGGCCGAACCAACAGGCCTTTTTCTCTCCTGCTCATGGACCTGGATGGTCTCAAGAAGATCAACGATCGCCACGGACACGTGATCGGCAGCCGCGCGCTTTGCCGCGTGGCCACAATTCTCCGGCTGAATTCCCGCTCAATTGACACGGCGGCGCGTTACGGCGGCGACGAATTCGCACTGCTGCTGCCGGAAACGAATGTCACTGCCGCCGAGCAAGTCGTCGATCGCATACGAAATTGCATGATCGCGGATGAGGAAGTTCCGCAACTCAGCATAAGCATCGGGGTTGCCACATTCCCGAAATGCGGCGCCACGGTTCAACAACTGTTTGAGTATGCGGATCGGGCTCTCTACGTGATGAAGGAACAATCGAAAAGAGGCAGGCTGGAAAAGCGCGAACGTTCTTGATGGCCGGCAGGTGTGGATTAAAACTCTGTCTACGTGCTTCAGGCTGGCCGGGAAGCCTTCCAGAAATCGGGATTCGGCACCGGAAAGCTCACGGACACTTCGCAGGTCTGAATGTCCCGGACGTGGACGTTCACAATATCGCTGATTTGCTCCAGTGAAGTGCCGTTGTTAATGAGCAGCAAGTCCTGCCCTTCCACGACGGGCACGCCCAGTAAGAACACCCCTCCGTTTGCATTGCCGCTGATCGCTCTTGCCTGCTCATAAAACGCCGATTCGCTTGCGCTGCGGCCATAGACTGTCAGGTCGATGGCCAGTTCCGCCCTGGCAGTCACCCGACGTTCCGGCAACTCCATTTTTCCGAGGAGGTCCGAAGTGTCGAGTCCTTTGACGGATCGCGCTTCTCGCGCGGTTTTGATTGCGTCGAAGATGCGGCTCATCAGTCGTATCCTGGGAATTCAATAATCGTTCGGTTGAACGGTCTAAGGTACTCCAGCTGGATATTTTCGCAAGGAATTACGGACAGCCCAATAGGTGTGAAGTTCTAAGGCCAGTAGTACTTTGGGACAAGTACATTTCGACTGGTCCGCTCATCATCCATTTCTGGCGCGGAGAGCGTCGCCGCATGCCAGCTTGGGGCGTTGCCCTGGACCGGGTTTCTCCGCGCTGTTGGCGCGACAACTTGGCCGTTTCTTCGAGAAGAGGCCGTCAAAAGCTATTTGTGAATTAGCTTCCGGATGGTCTTGAACCAGCCATGCCACCGTGAGAGGATTTCTCTTTCGATGTCGTGGCGCAGCCAGGTTCGCTGCGCCAACGAGAACCGGGCGGGAGGACACTGTGGACCGAAGGGAATTCATGAAATTCGGTGGCGTCGCCGCTATCGAATTGGGCGCCGCGAGGCTCCTGATGTCACAGGCGCAGCCCGGAATGCCCGGCATGCAGCCTGCCGCGGGCCCACAAGAAAGTTCCAAAGCGGATTTCACCCTGCGGATCGCACCCGTTACTGTGGAACTTACTCCCACTCGCATCCTCAGCACCATCGGCTACAACGGCACTTCTCCGGGCCCCGTGCTTCGCATGAAGGAAGGGAAGCCGGTCACAGTCGATGTCATCAACGAAACCGACGTTCCAGAACTCGTTCATTGGCACGGCTTATTCCTGCCCGCCGAAGTCGATGGCGTGGAGGAAGAGAAGACCCCGATGGTGCCGCCGCGCGGCCGCATCCGCTATCAATTTACGCCGCGTCCGGCAGGGACTCGCTGGTATCACACGCACACAATGGCCGGATCGGACCTGCACCGCGGGTCTTACACGGGCCAGTTCGGTTTTCTCATGATCGAGTCCGCCAACAACCCCGGAAATTACGATAAGGAAGTGTTCCTCGCGCTGCGGGAATGGGAGCCTTTTTTCAATCCCGAAGAGGAAGACAATGATGAGGACACCAGCGGCGGGCCGCAGCCGGAACGCCCCAAAGTCCTGGACACCAGGCCGGCCGGCCTTGAAGTGGGCTACTCGATGTTCTCTATTAACGACAAGGCTCTCGGCGCCGGGGAACCGATTCGCGTCCAGCAGGGGCAGAAGCTTCTCATCCACCTGCTGAATGCCAGCGCCAGCATGAATCGCCGCATAGCCCTTCCCGGCCATAAATTTCAAATCGTGGCCATGGACGGCAATCCGGTTCCCACTTCCCGATCCGTGGACGTAATCTACCTCGGCCCGGGTGAGCGCGTGGACGCTATCGTGGGAATGAATCAGCCGGGAAACTGGATTCTGGGCACCACCGATGATGATCCGCGCAACGGTGGGATGGGAGTGATTATCGAATACGCTAATCAGCACAAACAGCCGCAATGGGTGGCGCCTGCCAAATCCGACTGGGACTACACGATTTTTGGCGGCACAGGAACGCAGCCTCCGCCAGACGCCACCATCGACATGATTTTCGAGAAAATTCCCAGCGGGGCGGGGCTGTTCAACAGTTGGACCGTAAACGGGAAGGAAAACCCGCACGATCAGGAATTTATGTTGAAACAAGGCGGACGCTACCGGCTGGTGTTCCGCAATCGCAGCGAGGACGATCATCCGCTGCACATGCATCGGCATTCGTTTGAGCTGGTGGAGATAAACGGCAAGACCACGGCAGGCTTGATGAAAGATACGGTCATCGTTCCCGGCTACGGCCGCGCCACCGCAGACATGGTCGCGGACCAGCCGGGCTTAACACTGTTTCACTGCCACATTCAGCAGCACATGGACTACGGATTCAAAGCGCTGTTTCGTTATGCTTAACTGGCACGCGACTCGGATTACTTCTTTCCGTCCGGTGGAGGCGTCTGCGTCTCCTTAGGCGCGCCGATCTTGATCGTCACGCCGAATCGCTTGTAATTCTCGTATTTCACGACCATGCGAATCGGAATGTCGCCGCCGCTGAAATGCAGAATGTCGTTGGATCGCGTGTACGTGGGAAACCAGAACTGCCCCTCCACGTTTTCGCGAAAAGTCTCAAACCTCGGGAATACGTTTTCTTGCCCGCCTTTACGGATGTCCGGGACCGCCTTGCCGTCCGTCTTCACGATATCGAGATCTTTGTCTTCCACCCAGACGCGGCCCTGAAAATATCTCTGATTTTTCTCAATCGTTTTAGGCGCCACATCGAACACGTAGGTCGTAAGTTCATCGAGCTGCACGTGGTCCACATATTTGACGTTGTACTTGGGCAATTCCGTTGTGGTCAGGACAAACGGCTGCACATGCTCAAGATCGTCCAGGTCCTGTTGCGACAGGGATATGCGCTCGAGAGTAGGCGCGGGGGCATTGGTCACTTTCTCAAACCGTTTTCCCGAGGGCGTGAATACGATGTCACTGGTCATCGTGTATTCGCCGTCGGGCCGTCCGCTGTAGTCGAGCGTTTGAATGGTAAAAGTTTGTGTGTAGGTGAAGTTGTCTCGCTCAGTTTTGAATTCCGCTTCTCGCGCCGCAAATTTCTGGATGATTTCCTCGATCGGCACCGTTGGCGGCCCGAGAGCCGCATTCTGCGCCGGCGCTGCGGTGGTGGCCGCAGGCTGGGCCATGGACCCCTGTTGCCCGGCACTGAGCGGTAGGAATGCGCAGACCGCCGCCAGACCCGCCAATAAAATAATAGCCGCTCGTCGTCGGTGAATCGCAGCGATTTGAGGTTGAATGTCCGCCATAACTTTCTCTCCCTGGGGTTTTCTCGGTATTGCCTGCGCCTTCATTCGCGAAAATGTTTTATCCTGTTGAATTGGAGCTTTCCAGGAGCGCAAGGGTTGCCTTCCCGAGATTAACACGCGCACTTCAAGTTTACCTCTTTCCGCCGAAAGTTTGCTGCTCGTTTGTGGCAAGAAAATAGCGCCATTTGACAGCCAACTCGGATGTCTGGTACGTTCCCGCGGCCATTCAACTTTCGCGTTGTAAACTTGCGCAAGCCAATTACTTCGTGCATCGCGGAAAGCAGGGGACCTTGTCCACGGCACTAAGCAAGTTCCGGCGTCTCACCTTCATCGATTGGGTCATCTGCGGCGTGGCTTGCATTGGATTCGCCTTCGACACCTACGAGCTTTTGGTCCTCACGGTCACCGTCCAGCCGGCCTTGTCTGAATTTCTCGCGGCCAAACCCGGAAGCGCGGAGTTCAATCGCTGGATCGGATTGATGTTTTACGTTCCCGCCATTGCTGGAGGAATATTCGGTCTCTTGGGCGGATACCTCATCGACCGTTTTGGCCGCCGCCCCATCTTGTTTTGGAGCATCTTGCTGTTTTGTTTTTCCGCGCTGGCGACCGCCTATTCGTTCTCCGCCCAGCAATTGCTGCTTTATCGTTGCATCACCTTTGTAGGCGTATCGGTCGAATTCGTCGCGGCGACAGCCTGGCTGGCCGAACTTTTCCCCGAACGAGATCAGAGAGAAACCATTCTTGGCTCGACTCAGATTTTTGCTTCCACGGGCGGGATCCTGATGAGCGGCGCGAGTTATTTGAGTTTGTCGATTGGCCCGTTGCTCCCAGCCATACACGGCGGCCATGAAGCCTGGCGCTATACGATCCTGTGGGGGATTCTTCCCGCCATTCCATTACTCGTCGTGCGCCCACTCCTCCCTGAATCGCCCATCTGGAAGAAGAAAAGGGAAGAAGGCACGCTCCAGCGGCCCAGCATCATGGAATTATTTCATCCTGAATATCGCAATACGGCTGTGCTGAGTTGTTTCATGATGGCCTGCGCCTATGCGGCTTCCTTCGGCATGCTGCAGCATTTTTTTCGCATCATCCCTGGCACTCCCGGAGTAAGAGAACTTGCGCGCGTGGAACAGCTGAAGATAGCGAGTCTTTTGCAAGGCTACCAGGAGGCCGGAAGCCTGATTGGGCGCATCTTGATGGCTATTCTGGCTATCTTCATTATCGGCCGGCGACGCCTGCTGCGCATTTTTCAGATTCCCGGCCTGATTCTGATACCGCTCGTTGTGTTGCTACCCGCTGTTCGTGACACCGCGATGTCGCCGTGGGGTATTTTTTTTCTTGGCACTGTTTCCGTGGCCCAATTCAGTTTTTGGGGAAATTATCTGCCCACTCTTTATCCGACGCACTTGCGCGGCACGGGCGAAAGTTTTGCCGCCAATGTGGGGGGGCGGATGCTGGGAACATCCGCCGCTCTGATCACCACCAGTATCGTGGCGTATATGCCGGGGGGCACTGCCACGCGGCAACTTGGCTACGCGGCGGGAATCGTCGGCTTTCTCGCCTACGCCGCGGGTTTCATTGGAAGCTTCTGGCTCCCCGAGCCCCGCGAAAAACTGATTACGGAATGACTTGTGCCGGGACCCAGCGAAAAAAGCCCCGGGTCTGAAGACCCGGGCTACAGCACTACCGCCCGTCCTGCTGTAGCCCGCCTCTTCAGAGGCGGGGCCTTTGGTAGCGCTGATAGTGCCGGCATGTCCACGCTAGAAAGGATCAACCCCTCAGGCCAGCTTCAATCGCATCAACTTCCGGGCATTGCCCTCGTAAATTTTATGGCGGTCCGCGGCCGACATCTCCGCGCCTTCGACGCAGCGAATCGTCTCGCGAATGTACCCCGGCCCCTTTTCCGGATCGAAAGGACAATCGGATGCGAACAGAACCTGATCGGCCCCAAAGTAGTCCAGTCCGCACCGTAATGCCGGGAGAGAACCAAATGTTGCTGTGTCGGCGTAAAACATTTTGAAATATTCCTGCGGGCGCTTCTTGAGCTTCCGGCCAACCATGGCCAGATCCTCACCTTCGGTCCGTGCGCCTAATTGATCGAGCCCGGCGCCCGTTCGCCCGGAAAAGTAGGGGATCATGGCGCCCAAGTGGTGCGCGATAATCTTGAGCTCGGGGAAGCGGTCAAAATATCCGGCAAACAAAATGCGACCCATGGCCACCGATGTTTCATAAGGCCAGCCAAACACCCACCACAGTTCGAACTTGGATTTCTTTTCCGTCGCATAGTCCGCGAAATTGGACGACCTGCTGGGGTGAAGCCAAAGAGGCACGTTGCGCTCCGCGATCTTTTCGAAGATGGGCAGAAAATCCGGGTCGTCCAAAGGACGCCCATTCACGTTCGAAAAGATTTGAAACCCGACCGCTCCCAATTTCAAGACCGCGCGATCGATTTCGTCTACTGCGGCTCCCGGATTGTTCATCGGCAGCGCACCCACGAATCCAGGGAAGCGGTCGGGATGCTTCTCCACCAATTCGGCCAGGCCGTCGTTGGCAATCTGCGCGAGTTCCGGCGACAGCTTGGCGTCCCCCATCGCTTCGATCGGAGGCGCGGCCATGCTGACTACCTGACAGTATTCCTGGAAGCGGTCCATCATGCGGAAACGAACATCGAGGTTCACCATGGCTGGAATGCTGGCCGTGCGCCTCTTGATCGTGGTTCCCGATTCGGGCAGCTTGAGCATTCGATCGTAGTAATTTTGCGGGACAATATGACAGTAGATGTCGATTTTCATGAATTCCTCTTTCTTGAATTTGCGCAACGGAAAGTGTTGGCCAACAAGAATCGTCTTGAGTATTCTTGCATTCGATGCTTGTTTGATTGAGGGGGAAACATACCAAGCTCGGCACGGAGTGTCAAACATGGCCGCCTGTCGCTTGGTGTGCATTCTTGCGGGTAACCCTTTGCAAAACGGGGTACAACCTTATGTTTGGCCGGGGAGTCAAAACGAGCGATGATAGAATCTGTTCGCGGTACGCGTCAGACTAATTCACTTCATTGCTGATCGATGCGGCCAATCGGGGGATGGCGCGCTTGCAGAAAAGCCTGTCAGCGCAGCCAGGATGTACCATCCGCCGGGCAATTCCATCTAACACGGGAACAGTTGAGTGCTGCGAAAAATAGATCTGGGGGATAGTTATTGAATAGCCTGCGAAGCAGGACAAAGTTGGCTCGATGCTTGGGACTCGGGGCCTTGTTGCTCTTTGCCACGGCTTTCGCAACCCCAGGATTCGCACGCATGGGAGATTCAAGTCCTCAAGCCACAACCGCTTCCATCTCGGGCAGGGTGAGCGTCGCTTCCCCCCAAAGTGTGAGCAATAACCTCTCCGGGATTACCGTGAAACTGACGGGTCCTGCGCCTGCCGCCACTTCGCAGGAGGCGGAATCGGATACCGAAGGGCGTTTCGAGTTCACTCGTTTGGCGCCGGGGAATTACAAGCTGGAAGTAACTGTGGAAGGCTTCAAACCCTGGTCTGCGACCGTGACCCTCGTTGCCGGCCAGGATGCCGTTCAGGACGCTGCTTTGCAGCTGAATCTGGTCGAGGAAAATGTCGAGGTCAAAGGGGAAGCCACCGAGATCGCCACGGAAAGCGTTACCCCGACTGCGACGGTCAGCGAGCAACAGCTTGAAACTCTGCCGCTTCGGACCGGAAAATTCACCGAAGCGCTTTCCGTAAGCCCGAGCGTGATCAAGACACAAGAAGGCAGACTAAATTTCAACGGGCAGGCGGAAAGCCAGGGCATGCTGCTCGTGGACTCGACCGAGAATGTGGATCCTGTGGCGGGAAGTTTCGCGATTCCCGTGCCGGTGGACGCCATTCAGTCCATCCAGGTGTTCAATACACCGGACAGCGTGGCCTACGGCGGATTTTCGGCGGGTCTCACACGCATCGAAATCAGGCCGCCCTCTCCTTTATGGAATTACAAATTTCTCGACTTTCTTCCTTCTTTCCGCGCGAAGAACGACCATCTCGTGGGCATCGCCAACATGACCCCGCGGTTCGAGGTGGGTGGCCCGCTGGTGAAGGACAAGCTCAACTTTTCACAATACCTGAGCTACGAATTTCGCCGGGACCCCATCCACGGGCTGTCCTGGCCTCTCAATGAGACCTATGTCTATGCCTTCGACTCTTTTACAAATTTGCAGTGGATCCTTTCTCCGAAGCATCTGATTAATTTCAATCTAAATCTTTTTAAATCCACCAATCTCTTTGCGAATATCGATTCGTTCATCCCGCAGTCCGCGTCCGTGAATTTTCGCCGCCGCGGAGGGTCGTTTGGATTTTCCGACGCCTACCAATTCAATTCCGGAATGGTGTTGACCACTGTCGTCCGCTACATCAAATTCTACACGGACGCCCACGGTCAAAGCACGGCACCCATGACGATGAATCCCGAAGGTTGGGGCGGCAATTATTTCGACACGTCGTCGCGGGATGCAAATCAGGTCGAAGCCCTCCCTGTCCTGCAACTCCCTTCAAAATCGTGGCTTGGCCACCACGATATCCGATTCGGCGTCGACTTCCTTTACCGGACCTTCACGGGGAGCAGTATTTCGCAGCCGATCAACCTTCTGGCGGAGGGTGTCCCGCAAAGCGGCGCGCCGGTCGAGCAGATCGCCTTCCTGGGCCCCGGCGTCCTGCGGGGATCCGACACTGAAGTTTCGGAATACGCCGAAGACCGCTGGACCATGACGAAAAACCTGTCCGTCACCCTCGGCGCGCGCTTGAGCACCCAAAGCATCGGCCTCGACGATGCCTTCGCGCCTCGCGCCGGCGCGGCTTATTCCTTATCGAGATGGAAGACCGTCTTCCGTGCCGGCGCCGGGTTGATCTACGGCCATGTGCCTTTGCTCGCCCAGGATTTTGGCGACAATCAAACTCGCGTGATCAACTTTTCATCGGGGCCATACGCCGGCAGGAGCATCACTTTGCAGAATGTCTTCCTTCCAGGCGGATCCGTTGCAAATCCTGCCAATCCAGAAGACCCGGGCAACAGTCCCCGGACATACACGTGGAATATCGAGAGCGAAACCGCCTTACGGAAAAACGTCACTCTTCGTATCGACTACTTTGAAACCCACACGGACGGCCTTTTTCTGGTGAATCCGATTCTGCCCGCAACTGGAACTACCGTATCGAACGGACTGCTGGCGCTGGAGAACACCGGATCCGCGCACTTTCGCCAAGTGCAAGTCACCGCTCGTTACAGCCCGAATGAAAGGGCCGAACTCAACGCATCGTATTCGTGGAGCCGCGCGCGCGGCGACCTCAACACTCTCTCGGATACTTTTATACCGTTCGAGATTCCCGTGATTCGCACCAATGTTTATGGCGTTCAACCTTCCGACATCCCCCACCGCTTTCTTGCCTGGGGCTTTCTTCATCTTCCGTTTTGGAGCCTGGTGTTTAGCCCCGTCGCTGACATGCACTCCGGCTTTGCATATTCAAATGTGGATGTTTTTCAAAATTATGTCGGTATTCCCAATAGCATCCGTTTCCCGACTTATTTTTCTCTCGACGTAAAAGTGTACCGGGACTTTCCGATCCGCATTCCATTTAGAGAGCGCCCCAAGGGCAAAGTCCGGAAAATCCGCCTGGGGGTGTATTCGCTTGACATCACGAATCGCCAGAATCCCCATGACGTCTTCAGTAATGTGACTTCTCCCATGTTTGGACAGTTTGATGGCTTCCAGCGGCGGTTTACCGGTCTTGCCATCGGCCTCGGCGAGTGAGTTTCAGCGCAGCCCGCTGATTCTTCCATCGGAACATGAATCGCCTGATGATATTGCCCGGGAGCGCCAATCTCCTGATTGGCGTTTTCCACCACACCAATTGGGAGATGGACGAACCCGCCCTTCCATTGACAAACCAGGTGAGCCGCGCCAGCCAGACTGCGCTATTCTGGTTTCGCCAGGAGATATCGCATGACGCGAGCCGTTTCCCATCCGTGCTGGGGCAATTCTCCGTGGTCCATTCATTTTCAGCCTTCTCCCGCGTCTTTCCCCGACGAGACTGACTTCGCCATTGTGGGCGGCGGATTTTCAGGACTTTCCGCCGCGGCATGGCTGCGGCAATTCGCGCCCGAAAAAACCGTGGTTCTGTTTGAATCCGCATCGATCGGAGCAGGATCGAGCGGTCACACGGGCGGGATCGCGCTGGCAGAAACTGCAGCCGGCGATCTTCCCGGCCTGGGAGATGTGTTGGCCGGATATGCCTCCATCCTGAAGGAACTCCACATCGATTGTGATCTGGCACTCCCCGGAGTGTACGAAATTGGACGGAGCGGCGGGCTGCCCGATTCGCCAATTTCGTGGTCGGATTCGGGAATGGTTCACGCCGTGAAGCAAGTGCCCGGGGGAATGATCGATCCGGGAAAAATGGTGAGCGGCCTGGCGCGTGCGGCGGAAAAGAGCGGGGCGCAAATCTTCGAGAACACCCACGTCGAGGAAATTGAATTTACAGATCCCGTGCAGTTGCGTTTTCAAGGCGGACAGCTTCGTGCCCGCAAAGTCCTGCTGGCAACGAATGGAATGTCTCTCGAACTGAGCGATCTGGTTGGTCGTGGGCAACCGAAATTCACGCTGGCCGTTGCAACGGAGCCTCTCAGCGGCGGCCAACTGGAAAGCCTGGGACTGGCGTCTAAAAGGCCGTTCTACACCATCGATTTCCCTTATTTGTGGGGGAGAATGCTGCGCACGGGAGGCGTCGTCTTTGGTGGGGGACTCGTTCACTTGAACGACTGGCGCGAACTTGCGAGCCTGGATATTGAGGCAGGGCAATCAGCGGAGCTCATCGCGCGGCTCAAATCCCGTGTCCAGGCGCTGCATCCCGCTCTGCAAAATGTGCGCTTCACAAACCATTGGGGCGGCCCGATCTTGATCGCGAATCAATGGCGCCCGGTATTTGCGCAGCATCCTCGAAGTTCTCACACAATCGTCCTCGGAGCATTCAGCGGGCACGGCGTGGCGCAATCGGTCTACCTGGGACGCTGGGCCGCCGAAGTCATGTGCGGCCGGAGATCCCTGCCGGACTGGAATTTGTAGGATAGGCTTCAGCCTGTCTGGTTTTCGTATGCGCTTCGCTCGCGGGACGACAGGCTGAAGCCCGACCTACTTCTGATCACCAGGTATTGTAGGGCGTGTTTTCAAATGGAGAGACTTGATCCGAACTGGAGTGCACGTCGGTAATCCCCGGCGTGGTCTGCTGCGGGTCCAACAAGACCGGTTCGGATTCCGTGTGCCAATCCTTGTTCCGCGTGATGGGATCGCTTGGAATTGCGGAAAGATATTTTCCCTGAACCAAATCATCGAGCGAAGTCGGTCCGGCTTCTTTGTCAAGCGTATACTGCTGAATCGCATTGCGCATGACAAACAAATCCTGTTTGAGGACGGCCTCTTTGGACCTCTGGACGGATCGATCGTAACGCCCCAGGGCGATGGCCGCTAGAATCGAAATAATCGTGATAACGATCATCAATTCAAGCAACGAGAATCCGGCCGCCCAGAAGCCGCGCCGCGTGGACGGGCAGCGCGGCCGCCTGTTTCGGGAACCGGAATTTGCGATCTGTGAGCGTTTCATCTGCGCGTTACCAGGCGGAATATTTTGTCCCATCGGTCGCCGTCGCCTGGGATTGAGAATAAACGTCGAAGACATTGCTTCCGCCCCAACTGGTGGAATCCGGATCGTCTTGCACGGCGCGCAGACCCCAATCGGGCTTGCCGGTCATGGGATCCACCGGAATTTTCCTAAGATAGCGCACCTTGCTGGGCACGTCCGAAATACCTTGGCCTGCCTGGCCAAGTGTTGACCCAAGCGGCGGAATGCCTCCCGTCGCGCCCTGGCCGAATTGCGATGCGCCGCCTGCGCCAGTGCCAAATTGAGACGTATTGCTCGCTCCCGCCAGCGCCGAGGCGCTGACTCCACCCACCCCGGCTCCTGCGGCGCTGATGCTTACGCCATCGACCAGAGTCTGCAAATCAGGCGGATAGTTCTGGCTGCCTACTTCCGTGCGGATCAAATTTTTGTCGGCGTCGTCCTTATAGCGATCGATTGCATTTCGCATCTCCCGCAAATCGTAGCGCAATTCCGATTCTTTCCGGTGCTGGATGGTCATTTGAAACATGGGAATCGCGGCCGAAGAAAGGACCAGGAGGATCCCGATTGTGGCGATGAGCTCGATCATGCTCAATCCCGATGTCTTGCTTCTTCCGGCACCCGGGGATGAGGTTTGTCGACGCATATGAAGTGGTCCTCTTACTTATTGCACTCTGACGGTGGCTTCGCCGGTGACCACCTGGATCGGCCGCTGCTGAGAATCTTTCGCGTTCACTTGCACGATCGATAGCTGCGAGCTGCCTGGAGCGAGAGCCTTGACGACGATCCCCACAAGCGTCCCCGATCCGCTCACACCGGGGGTATTCGGCATGCGCGTTGCCGAGATAATTGCCTGCCCGCGCTCCTTATCCACGCGTTCCACAATGGCGACTTCCTGCGTCCCGCCCGAGAGGAATCCTCCCTGGCGGACGTCCTCGATGGAAATTACTGCCGGGTTGAACTGCAAGAGCATGGGGATGGAGTACAGGTCCTGAACGTTTTGAACGGTGACGCCAATCGTCGTGGTTTCACCCGCTTTCAGGGCAGCCGTCCCGGGCTCAAATCGCAACGTCGCATTTTGCGCAGCGGATGAATTCGCCGCCGCGGGCGCTAATGCAGCCGCAGGAGCCGCCTGCAGGGCAGGCGCTGCTTCCGGTTTCGGGGGCTCAGGCAAAAGCACCGCGTCTTCCAAGCGCACTTCGGCGTTGGTGTCCGTCCCTGAAGCGATGCTGCGCAAGTTCTCGGCTGAGATGGAAGGCAATCGAACAATGTGCGGAATCAGGACGATCAGGACTTCATCCCTTTCGTGATCGATGGTGTTGTTGGAAAATAAATGTCTGAAAAGGGGAACGCTTTGAAAACCGGGCCAGCCATTGATTGAGTTGGAATCAGTCTGCTCGATCAGCCCTCCGAGGACGTTGACTTCGCCATCTTTGAGGCGAATGTCATGCTCGATGCTACGCTGGCTAATGACCGGCTGGTTGATCCCACCAATATTCACAGTGTTGGTCTGCGACGAAACCTCGATGTGCACTTTCATGCTGATTTCGTGGTCCGGGTGGATGCGCGGCGTCACATCCACGTTCACACCGACATCGAGGTATTGAAACTGAGTGTTCACCAGGGGATTGACGACACCAGCGCCGGTCCCGGTCGACCCGACTCCGATCCCGGCCTGAAAACTTCCGGTGGCAACTGGAATCCGGTCGCCGATTTTGAGTTTCGCGGTTTGTCCGTCGACCACACGAATTTCAGGATCGTCTAGGATCTGCGTGGATGAATCCGTCATGAGGAAGGACGCAGTGGCGCCCGGCATGGTCACGCTGTATCCGTTGCTGAAAACATGAGGATCGCTGATCAACTGCCCGATAGTGGCCGCGGGGTTCGATGTCGGTGTGGATGAGGAAGAGCTCGAGGTAGTGGTCGTGCCGGGGTTGGCGAACGACGCCGAGATGCTCGTCGGCGGCGTAATCCCGATATTGCGCAAGCGGTCGCGCCGCGCTTCCATCACGGCCACTTGAATCACGACTTCGGGCTTGGCCTTGTCAATGTCGTCGATAATCTTTCCCGCCAGCAGGACCCGGTCCGGCGTGTCGCGAATCACGATGGCGTTCTGCGCATTGATCTGCTGCACGCGCCGCAAATCGAGCAGTTGCCGGATGCTGGTTACGATTTCGGTGAGTTCCTGCGGCAGAACGGTGTTGCGAAGATAAAATGTTTTGACGACTTCCTCTTCATAGTCCTTGCGCTTTTGCGGCTGGTCGGGCACCACAAAAATAATATTGGAAGTCACCGGACGCCAGAATGCCTTGCTTTGCAGGGCGGTGATGTTCAGCGCCTGTTCGAGCGTCACGTTGGTCAGCTCGACGGAAATTCTCCGCGAAGTTAAATCCGGGTCAAAGATGACGGTAAGTCCGGCCAGCTTCCCGATGGCCTCGAAAACCGCTTTGGAGTCGTTGGTGGCTTTCATGCTGATCGGAGCGCGGGAGAGCGGCTGGACCTGGGGCGGCCCGGTCATTAATTTTGGTTCTTCCGGATTTACACTCGTTGGAGCCGCGTTTTGCGTTAGGCCCTGTTTAGCGTTGATCGCATCCGTCGTTGCTTTCACTTCTTGCTGCGCCACAGCGCTCGCCGGATCGATCATCTGCGCCTTGCGGAACTCCGCAAGCGCCAGTTCCAGGTTGGCCTGGTCCCGAAAACGCCGGCCCTGATCGACGTGCCACTGGCCGGCTTCAAAACGGGCCCTTGCCGCTTTCAATCTATATTCGGTATTATTTGGCGATGCTTGAAGTGCTTTGTTGTAGTAGTCGAGGGCGGTATCGTAATCACTCAGGGCTTCCGCTTTATTGCCTGCATTGGTTTCCTGCCTCGCTTTTGGGCACCCCGTCAGAAGCACGGCCGCCGACATCAGAACCACTCCACACACATTCCGCAGGTTCATCCGCGCTCCACCAATGGCATTAGCATCGCGATAGTCTAGCACTCGCACAAAAGCCGAACAAGGTGCGAACTTGCTTCCGGCAACTGCACACGGCTAAGATAGCTTCCCGTGGCTAAAGCGCCAAAAAAACAGGAAAAACCCGCAGAGTTGGTCGTGGCCCAAAACCGCGCCGCCTCGTACAATTATCACCTTCTTGAGAAGCTGGAAGCGGGCATGGTGTTGCTTGGCACCGAAGTGAAATCATTGCGCGAGAGCAAGGCCAACTTGCGAGACGCCTACGCCGTGATTCGCGGCGGCGAGATCTGGCTCTTGAATTGCCATATCGGCGAATATCTTCCGGGAGGGCCCTATAACCACGGCCCTCTTCGAAGCAGGAAATTGCTCCTCCGCAAGGAACAAATCGACAAATTAGAACGAAAACTTGATGCCAAGGGCCTCACGATCGTGCCTCTGCGGATTTACTTCCGCGAGGGCATTGCCAAATGCGAATTGGCGCTGGCCCAGGGCAAGAAGAAGTGGGACCGCCGTCAGACCGAACGCGATAAAGAAGCCAAACGGGAGGTCGGCGAGGCCATGCGCCAGTTCCGTCATCGTTGACCGGCAGGTCACTGAACAATGACCGGCACGCTGATGAAACCTTGAATCGCGGGCCTCAAGCAATGAAGCGGAATCACGTTACGGATGGATTGCAGGAAGTTGAAATTTAGGCGCAGCCCGTCTGTGGGCGGCGCTATCTCATTCACAGAAGGGGATTTATGGAAATCACGGTGGATACCCGCGCGCTTGCCAAGATAGAGACCGAGGCCCTCGTGACCTACTCATTCGAACAAGAGAAGCCCATTGAGGGCGTTCTGGCGCTGCTCGATGAGGCTGTGGGCGGCGCGCTGACCAAGCTGTCGGCGTCCGGTGAGCTAGCCGGCAAAATGTTGGAGACGACCCTGCTGTATTACCCGCAAGGGCTTGCCGCTCAGCGGTTGCTGGTTCTTGGGGCAGGGAAGAAGGACAAATTCGGAACGGCCGAGCTTCGCAGACTTGCCGGAACCGCGGTGCGCACTTTGAAGACGCGCCAGGTGAAGAGCGTGGCCTTCCTCGCGCGCGAAAACGACCGTACGGCCGCGGCGGCGCAGGCCATAGTAGAAGGAATGATCCTGGCGAATTTCGATTCCGACAAATACAAGACCGACAAAAAGCCCGGGAACGAAATCACGTCCGCCGCGCTGGCCGGGTGGGAAGAATCTTCGCGCGCCGGCGCCGATCTCGGCCTGGCGCGCGGGCGGGTCATCGCGGAATCGCAGAATTTCGCGCGCGAACTGGGCAACGAGCCCTCCAACCGGCTGACTCCGCGCATGCTGGCGGACCGCGCCGGGGCCATGGCGCGGGAAGCGGGCCTCGCCGTCGATATCCTGGACGAGAAGAAAATCGCGGAACTGAAAATGGGCGCCCTGCTGTCGGTGGCGCAGGGAAGCGTCGAGCCTCCGCGCATGATTATCATTACTTACACTCCACCATCAGTAAATAATGGAGCGCCGGTCCTGGGACTGGTCGGAAAAGCCATCACCTTCGACACCGGCGGAATTTCGATCAAGGGCGCGAACGACATGGAAAAGATGAAGTACGACATGTGCGGCGGCGCCGCCATGATCGGCACGATGCGCGCGATTGCCGCGCTGAAGCCCGCCTGCAAAGTGATCGCCGTAATTCCATCCACCGAGAATATGCCCGGCGGCCGCGCGCAAAAGCCCGGCGACGTGCAAATCTCCATGGCCGGGAAATCCATCGAAGTGATCAACACCGACGCCGAGGGCCGCCTGATCCTGGCTGATGGCATCGCCTACGCCAAACAGCTCGGCTGCACGCATCTGGTCGACGCCGCAACGCTCACCGGAGCGGTTGTGGTCGCCCTCGGAAATATCAATATCGGAGTGTTCGGTTCCGACCAGGCATTCACCGATCAGCTCCTCGCCAGTGGAAAAGCGGCCGGCGAAAAAATGTGGCCGCTGCCGATCGACGATGACTACCGCGAATTGATCAAGAGCGGCATCGCCGACATCCAAAACGTCGGCAGCGGCAAGGGTGGCGGAGCCATCGTAGCTGCAATGTTCATAAAGGAATTTACCGGTGACACGCCGTGGATTCACCTGGACATCGCCGGAACAGCCTGGCAAGACGACGTGAAGCCGTGGAACGCCAAGGGCGCGACCGGGGTGGGCGTGCGAACCTTCGTTGACCTGGCCATGAAGTTTGGCTCAAACGGTTCTTCCGCGCGATAACCTGACTGGCGCGTGGAGAGCCAGCTTCCGAATTCGCCGTCATCCAACAATACGCGCGGGCCGCATAATTTGTGTTCTCGTTCGCGACGTCAAAAACAGAAATCCCCGGACAGAATCGCATCCGCAGGGTTAGGCACCGAGCCAGCGGCCCGCAGGTTCCCAGCCCTCGACATGGTCGCAAATCACCTTAATTGTTGCAGTGATAGGAATCGCCAGGACCAGCCCTATAGCGCCCCAAAGCCATCCCCACAGCAACAACGCGATGGTGACGGCCAGGGGATTCAAATGGACCCGGCGTCCGACAATCGCAGGCATCAGTACGTTAAGGCCAATAATGTGGAGAAAAAGCAGGGCCGCCGCAATGCCGAGATAAGGGCCGATGGTGCTCCACTTCACCGCGCCGATTAAGAACGGAGGCAGCCACGCCAGCACTGCGCCCAGATACGGCACTAGATTCAGCAGGCCCGAGACGCAGCCCGCCAGAAAAGGGTAGTCGAGGTGCATCATCAAGAAGAAGCCCCAGCTTGCAAGCATTAGGATCAGCGCCACCAGCGCATTTCCGATGAGGTAGCTGCGAACCATGTCGCTGACTTGATCGAGTGCCTCCTTGACTCGCGTGCGTTTCCCCGCGGGGAATAATTCCATGGTGGCTTTCCATATCTGCGGTTTGGAAGCGAGCATAAAAAAAACCAGAAACGGAAGAAATGCGGCGACAAGTAAAAAGGAATAAAGCGAGCCGACGCCGAGAAACACAAAATCCCTGAGGGGCCTCCCTTCGGCAATGCGCAGGGGCTGGCGTTCCTTTCCTTCCTCCGGGGAAATCCCCTCCACCTGGTTTTCCAACGTGGCCAGCTTGCGGTCAATCGCGGTGGAAGCGTCTCGCAGGGCTGCGCTGTAGCGCGGCCAATCGGCGACAAATTGATCCGTGCGGTTGGCCACCAGAAAGCCCAGCCCGCCCACCAGCAGCATGACCGCCAGCAGCACGATAAGGGCTCCGAGCCCTCGAGGAACGCGCAGGCGTTCGAGGAATTCGACAACCGGTTCAAGAAAATACGCGGTTATAGCGGACAGCAGCAACGTCATCACAACGCTCGAAGCAAAGTACAGAAAGGCGAACACAATTCCTGAAGCGATGATGCGGAGCAACGGAATGGCGCGCGCGGTGATATTGGCGTCTTCATCTGGCATGGCTGGGCCGGGGTCACGATAGCACACCGCTGCAGCGGGATAAACCAGCAGAAACCGCCGCGTGCCTTGGGAAGTTTCAAATTCACACTTGCCGTTTGGACTCTTTGTGACAATCGAGTTGATGATGCAAAGTTCGGGTGATATGTTCGGGTCTACAAGATTGGTGTGACTTAACCTTGCGGGTCCGGCGGAGTCGCCGGTGGGCTTCCCGATTTGACCGGGAGAAAAACACTATGGCCTTAAACATTACGAGCGGAGAAGTGAACGGGGTGGGCGTGGTGTGGCTTGACGGGCGCATCGTGCTCGGAGAAGAGACTCTCGCGCTTCGCGATAAAGTGAAGGGACTCCTGGGCGAGGGCAAGAAGAAGCTCATCCTGGATTTGAAAAACGTCACGTTTATTGACAGCGCCGGCCTCGGCGCGCTGGTCGCAGCGCATACCAGCGCGAGAGTGAGCGGGGCAACGCTGCGCCTCTGCAACCTGGGATCGAGAACCATCGAATTGATGCAGGTGACCAGACTGGTGACCGTCTTTGAGGTTTCCAATTCCGAGGCAGACGCGGTGCGCAGCTTCGCCAAGTAAAGCTTGCGAAGAAGATAAATTTCCAGCCCCCGGTCACGTCATACTCTTTGTCGCCATCCATCGTCACTTATTCCGGGCGGACGTCCGGCCTCCCGGGAACTGCCTCCTTGCAGACAGTTCACTACATTTTTTCAGGCGATTCGATTCCGAGCAGCTTGGCCTGTCCGAAGAACTAAACTCCGACGGTGTGGCCAAGTTGCGGCAGGCACTTCTTCACTTTGCAGCGGGAAGCGGGTTTTCACTCAATGCGGAATACGTTCTCATCGTCGTGCTGTGACTAGTTCCACGCGCCCATCCTAGCCGGTATCAGCCCCAGAGGCGCTTTCCGTCAGTTGCAGTTCCCACGTTTGGGACACCAGATCCCTGCCAAACTTGAAGTTGGCCGTCTCTTCCACCAGGTGGAATCCCGCTTTTTGGTAGACATGACGCGCTGCCACGAGAATGCTCTGAGTCCATAGAGTGATCTTCTTGTAGCCGACCGCTCTGGCGAAATTCACGCATTCTTCCGCCAGCGCGGTTCCTAATTTCACTCCTCTCGCGCTCGGTTCTACGAGCAAGAGGCGCAGCTTTGCCGTGGAGGGCTCGGTAGGATGCTTAACCAGGAAGATGTGTCCTACGTTCTGCCCATTCACTTCTGCGATCCAGCAACGCTCGCGTTTGGGATCGAAATCAGTGAGGAAATCGGCGACGATTCGCGCCACCAGTGCTTCAAATGTTTCGTCGAAACCATACTCCTGGGCGTAGAGGGCGGCTTCCCGGTGCACCACCCATCCCATGTCGCCGGGCCGATGTGGGCGTAAGACAATCTTCTCGCGTTCCTGAGCGCTGGGCATCAGTTGGCGCTCGATGGCGCTCATGGCTGCAATGAGATTGGTCTGACCGGTCGGCGGGAGCGCCGCCAGGATGCCGCGAGCCTGGCCTTCAGAAAGCGCGTTGAGCTTCTCGAATTTGGATTTTCCTTTCTGCGCCAGCTTCAAGTACGCCGAGCGGGCGTCGGTTTTCGAGGCCGCACGTTTCAGCAGGGAAGCCTTATCAAAGCGCCGGAGAATTCGGCTCAGATAGGCTGGGTCCATGCCCAGAGCAATCCCGATTTCCTTCGCCGTGGTCCGCCGGCGCGTTGCCAGTTCATAGAGCACGCGAGCCTCCGCCAGGCTGTACCCGCCCTTGAGCCACTGTTCATCCAGCACCCCAAGGAAGCGGGTATACCAGCGGTTGAATCGGCGAAAGGCCGCCACATTGGAATGGAGCGCGGCGTTGGAGTCCGGGGCAGGCATGTCCGTCATCGTCCATCATATTGATGGACGATGTCCAATAGTTTTCCACAGGGCTCAATGCCCCTAACAGAACAAGGGCGACGGGCAGGATCTTCCGCCTCCACTGTTCCGTGGCGACGTGCTCCTCTCTGGCTGGGTGCTACATTTTTTCAGGCGATTCGATTCCGAGAAGTCCCAGTGCAGCTACGAGTTGAATTTCGACGAGGCGACTTAGCTGCAAGAGAAATCTCTTTTTGGCCGAATCGCTTTCCGTGAGGATGTGGTGATGGTGGTAGAAAAGATTGAAGGCCTGGGCGAGTTGGAAGGCGTATTTTGCGATGAAGGCCGGCTCCTGCGCGCCTACCGCTGCGTCAATTTGGGTGTCGAGCGAGGCCGCGAGGAACGTGAGTTCCCAGAACGCGTTTCCGTCGGAGGCCGAGAATAATTTCGCTGCCGCGGCCGCGTCAACGGTTTCGAGAGAAGCTGCGTCGAAGTCGGGCTGCTCATCGCGCAGCTTGCGGAAAATGCTGCGTGCGCGCACGACGGCGTACTGGCAGTAGGGGCCGGTTTCGCCCTCGAAGCTGAGGGCGTCCTTGAAGTCAAATGCGATGGTCGCGGTGCGAGTGAATTTTAAAAGGAAATAGCGCAGCGCGCCGATGGCGATGGCGTGCGCGATGGCCGCGCGCTCCATATCGGGCGTATCGGGGTGGCGTTCATCTACTTCGGCGCGCGCGGCGGTTTCCAGGCGGTCCAGTAAATCGTCGGCCTTGACTCCGAGGCCTTTTCGGCCGCTGACTTCGACGTACGGCTTCCTGGCGTCTTCCTCGCTTAGCGTGTAGCCGAGTTCGGCGGCGCAGCGCGGGGTGAGAGCCACAATTTCATAGGAAAAATGAATCGAGCGGCCGGCCTGTTCTTCGTAGCCGAGCGCACGCAGCCCAGCGGTCACCACATTTTGCAGGTACGCCTGCCGCGCGTCGATCACGTTGTACACCATCGCGGCGTGGCCAAATGCGGGAGCCGAGGAATTTCCCCCGACGGCTGTGCTGATCCAAAGCATGTGGCCGGCGGGATAGGTGTAAAACATCTCGTACAGAAAATCGCGGCCGAGCAGCCCGAATTTCCAGAGCTGGTAGGCGATGTCCTTGCCAACGTAAGTGACCGTGCCATTCGAGCGCACGATTATTTTTGCGTCGTCGTCCTCGCCAGTCGCGCCCGTGTCGTTCTCTTCAGAGGCCGCCGCGCTTCCATTCATGCGCATCACCCAGCAACCGGCATTTTTTCCTGCACCGGCGAGATGGATCGCGTTGCGCTGCTTCAGCAGCAGGAATGCCGCGTCCCAGAATTTCAGGTGCAAAATTTCGCTTTCGCGCGGCAAAAGGTCGTACTCGATTCCCAGGCGCTCCATGGTGCGCAAGTGGCAGTGCACGATGGCCGGCACCACAATATTCGCCATTTCCGCGGCCTGGCCCGCGCCCTCTTCAATCGATTTCAGCATTTCTCCGCGCAGGGCCAGGCGTGTTTTGTCTTCCTCAAAAAAATGCGTTACGCTGGCGTACAAATCCCAACAGTAATAATCAAATTTCGGCTGCGCCGCCAGGGCGCGAACTTCCGCCGGTGTTTTTTTGGCGATGTGGAGGAAACCGATGACCACGTCCGCAACCTGGACGCCGGTGTTGTCAATGTAATTCTGCACTTCGACGGGCTGCCCGTCGCGGCGAAGCAGGCGCACAAACGTATCGCCCAGCACGGCGTTGCGCAGGTGGCCGATGTGCGCGGCTTTATTCGGATTGATGTTCGTATGTTCTACGATGGATTTCGGGGCATCTGGAGCGGCGACGGCCGGCTTCCTTTCCGCTTCCTTCAGAGAAGCGGCCAGAAACGCGGCGCGCGAAAAATAAAAATTCACGTAGCCGCCGCCGGCGATTTCCACGCGCTCGACTCCCTCGATGGGCGGGAGTTGCGCGGCGATTTCTTGCGCGATCTGTCGCGGCGCGCGTTTCAGGCGCTTGGCCAATTCGAAGCACACGGGCGTGGCGGCCTCGCCCATCTCGATCCGGGGAGGCTTCTCCGTGACGATGGGAACGTCCTGCTGATAGTGCTGGCGGATATGCGCGGCGAGGGCGGCGCGAACGCGGGCTACGAGAACGTGTACCAAGTGGCTCCCATCTGCGAAGTGAAAATTGAAGGTGGAATGCGTAAAGTGTGACGGGCTTCAGCCTGTCTGCTTTTGATTTCCGCAGCCGGGCACAATTCCTCCGTCACGCCGCAAAATTCAAAAGCAGACAGGCTGAAGCCCGCCCCACTCAATCAATTGCCGGAATGTTTCCCGGTGTAGGTCACGCGCCAGACGCTGTTCGAGCCGTCATCGGTGAACACCAGCGCGCCGTCGCTCGCCACGGTCACGCCTACCGGGCGGCCCCAGACATTAGCGTCGTTCACCACGAACCCTGTGACGAAATCTTCATACTCGCCCGTGGCTTTCCCGTTCGGCGCAAATATTCGCATGACTTTGTATCCCGTGCGGTGCGCGCGGTTCCAGGAACCATGGGAAGTTACGAAAAGATCGCCGCGATATTCGGATGGGAATTGTTTTCCTTCATAAAACGCCAGGGTCAAAGGAGCGGAATGCGATTGCAACAAAACGTCCGGAACGATGACTTTCTCTTTCAATTCGGGATGTTTGCCGGCAAATCGCGGATCCTGATTGGGTCCCGTGTAATACCACGGCCAGCCGTAGAATCCGCTTTCCTGGATGTGCGTGACGTAGTCAGGCACCAGATCGTCGCCCAGCGCGTCTCGTTCATTTACGGCCACCCAAAGTTGGCCGGTTTGAGGATGCATGGCCAGGCCGGAAGCATTTCGAACGCCGCCTGCGTAGATCCGCTGCCCGGTTCCATCGGGATTGAATTCGAGCACATCGGCGCGATTGGTTTCCGCTTCGCCATCGGCAACGTTCGCCTGGGAGCCGACCCCGACATAAAGTTTCTTGCCGTCATTTGAAAACACCAGGCTGCGCGTCCAGTGTCCGCCGCCATATTTTCCGCCGCCCGGGAGGCTCGCGACGACCACTTGAGCCGGCCCGCTGGCTTTCAAATCGCCATCCTTGTAAGCGAAGCGGACGATGGAATTCGTGTTTCCGACGTAGACGTACTGCGGATTCTGCCCGGGAGGATAAAACGCGATTCCGTACGGCATCGTGAGACCCGTGGCAAATACTTCGTTGGTGACCACCTTGCCGTCCGCTGCAAATCCGCGCAGGACGCGGATGCGGCCAGGAGTGCTTTCCGCGAGGAACAGGTCGCCATTCGGCGCGCTAACAATCGTTCGTGGCTGGTCCAGCCCGGTAAGGGCCTGGTCAATCTTGAAACCATCGGGCACCTTCGGCCAGGCGTCGGCGGGACGCGGAACAACTTTGGATTGATTGGGCGCGGAGTCGGTGGCGTACGGT
>Ga0210409_10002055_pt1 | contig 24776 bp, 17 predicted proteins | sample IncBWH17MmetaG_FD_161649 | JGI IMG/M metagenome (GOLD analysis project Ga0210409, IMG submission 161649) | Forest soil microbial communities from Barre Woods Harvard Forest LTER site, Petersham, Massachusetts, United States - Inc-BW-H-17-M | ecosystem: Environmental > Terrestrial > Soil >...
GCCCAGCAGGCCACCCGAAACAATGCAATCCTGAATGTTGGACTGGCCCTGCGTTTCGTCTGTCAGCAGGCTACGCGTGTAGGCGACCTGGAATTCCAATCCCTGGCTGGTCCGTTTTTGCACGTCTAATTGAAAAGCGTTGTAACGGGAAGATGCGGCAGTGGCGACGTTGATATTGCTGCCGAAGTTCGGGTTGAGGTTGAGGTAGGGGGTAGAGCAGTTCGCCGGCAGTGGGGTTTGTCCACAAGTCGTATCCCAGAACGGCACCTTGCCGTTGACGCACACGCTGGCGGGATCGCCGCAGGGGCCAAAAGACGTAGGGGGGACCGGATTGCCGTCCCGAACCATGGGCAGGTGAACTCCGTGGTTGCCGACGTAGGCCGCTCCGACGGCCACGTTCCAGGGCAACTGCTGCTGAACGCTGACATTGTACTGGATCATATAGGGGCTTTTCCAATTGTAGTCGAGGTACGTAGGTGTAAAGACGCCAAGGACATTTGGTTGGTAAGCGCTTCGCACTGCATTGGGGATGGGAATTGGAAACCCCGTGCTGTTGCCGCCAACGCAGTTTGGGTCCATCAGGGACGGATAGCACGTCCCCAATTGGTTCTCCCAATCCGTTGTTGTGCAGGGACTTGCCTGCGACGTGCAATTCGGCAAGATATCGACCAATCCCGCGAACGGCAGAGATCCGTTGGCGGTTTGTCCGAGGGCCGTTCCAATATTCCCCATATCGTAATACATCCCGGCGCCACCACGGATGGCCGTCTTTCCGTTTCCAAAGAGGTCATAGGCCAGTCCGATGCGCGGGCTGAAATCGTGCAACGTCTGATTTTTGATGACGGGACCAATTGTAAATGGGTCGGTGAAGTCGTTTACAATCCTGGATTGCCTGCCATTCAACTCGTGGGGAGTGTTCATGAATTCGTAGCGCAAGCCGAGGTTTATCGTAAGCCGCGGCTTTATCCGCCAGTCATCCTGGGCGTAGAAGCCATACGTGTTGAAAATAAAGTCCCGGTTTTCAACGGCAAAGGTGGGCGCAAACTCGACCACGGCCGGTATGTCCTGTAAGAAATCAGAGAATTGATTGTATTGGAGCTGGCCGTTAAAGGAGTTGGTGGCCTGACTGGCTTCATTGTACCGGTTGAGCAAAATGCCAAACTTGAAAGCATGTTTGCCACGGATCCAATTCACGTCGTCACTCAGAGTGTAGATGTTCTGTTTGTTAAACGTCGTCGGGGCGGCGTTGGCGGAACCGAATTCGGCATAGCCGTTGCTTCCGCCTCCGTTCATGTCAACTATGCCGGTCGAGTAACCCGGCACGATCGGGGGACCGAAACCATTGTTAGGCAGGCCTACGTTAGCCAAGTTGATGCTTGAATTGGTGCGGCTAAAGGAAAAGCGCGCGGCATTGAAAATCGTAGGCGAGAAAATGTGATTCTCAGCCAGCGTAATCCACTGGTTTCGCGCGGGCACCGTGTAGCGGAAGTAGGAGTAGTCTTGCTGGGTTTGATTTTGAAATGCATTGTCAATGGTATAGCGGGCAAAGACAGCGTCTTTGTCGGAGAAAGTGTGATCCACCCGAATCTGCCCGTAATTCTCTCCGAGAGAGTCATGGTCGCTACCAACTTGAGCAGCCGGTATGGCGATGGCTCCAGGGAATCCAGTTATTGATCCGGTCGTGTCGATGACGGCTGGTACGTTGGGCAGAGGAACGATAGCCAGGAGGGGGGCGATAAAGGGACTGAGCGTCACTTGACCGCTCTGGAGAATTGGAGGGCTCGAAGGCAAAGTATCATCAGTGTTACCTATAAGGTCTGGACAATTCGCAGCCGTAATCACTAAGCTTGCACCCGCAGGGTGGCATCCCGCTACAGGCACGGTGTTGTTTATGGGGACTCCTTTAATCTCCCGAATTCCTTCGTAGACGGCGTAGAAGAACGTCTTGTCTTTCTTGATCGGGCCGCCAAATCCTGCTCCAAATTGGTTCTTCCGAAGAGGTGCAATCGGGCTTCCCGCATCCCTCTGGAAGACGTCATTGGCATCGAGCACGTTGTTTCGGAAATATTCAAAGACATCGCCGTGGAACTGGTTAGACCCGCCTTTGCTCACGGCCACCATCTGGCTGCCCATCGCTAATCCGTACTCGGCCTGGAAAGTGCCGGCAACGATCCTGAACTCCTTGACGCCATCCATGCCCAGGGCATTGCCGGATTCGCCGGCCACTGGGCTACGGCCCAACATGGTCTGTAGGATGGCCCCGTCCAACGTAAAATTATTGGAGCGCACCGGAGCCCCGTTCACGCTAAAGCTGGTGCCCTGCTGGTTACTCTGATTCTTATCCTGATTGACGCCCGGCTGATAGAGAGCCAGGTCAATATAATTCCGGCCGTTCAAAGGCAGTTCTGACATCTTCGTCTCGCTGACCGTCCCGCCGAGAGTGGCGTCCTGGGTATTGATCATGGGCGCTTCTTCCGTCACGACGACCTGCTGATCCGTGGATCCCACCTCGAAATCCAGGTTGATCACCGCTTGCTGAGTCACCTGGAGGGTTATGCCTTTTCGATTCACCGTTTTGAAGCCGGCATGCTCGCCCTTAATTTCATAGCTGCCCACAGGCAGTTCCGGCACCCGAAAGGAACCGTCGTCAGCGGTCTTTACGGTCCGCACGATGCCCGTATCCACGTTCGTAATCGTTACCGTAACATTCGGCAAGACTCCGCCGGAGGAGTCTTTGGCGACGCCCAGGATCGTCGCCGTAGGCAATTGGGCGGCGGCCGGAATCGCCAGCAAGATCAGCACTGCAATTGAAATGATGCTCAGGCACAACCCTTTTCGATATGTTCCCATGAGGCCTCCTCTGACGAAGTAGCCGAACGTTCTCTTACCATCGCAGGCTGCACAGCTGCGGGAAATAACCTAGACACACACTTTCGCTGAACCCAACCCTTAGGTTCTCGAATTGCCCTGACTTTTCATTTTCAGTGACAGACCCAAAGACTGGCACCCAGATTCCCAATGGGGGGAGACTGTTCCAAATGCCCTTGTCATGTCAAGGAAAAAAACTTGTGACCGGAGACCAGGGAAAGTGTCCGTTGAATGCGAAATACAAATGACTACTTTATCAGATTGACAAATTAGGATTGGGGGGCGCTACCATGCCCGGGAAGAAAAGAAAAAATCGGCCTCGGGCGTGCGCTGCATGTAGCGAAGCGCTTGGCGGCAACAGGGCAGATCGTGCCGGCCGCGAGGATAGTATTGCCTGCCGCGCGCAGCTGCTTACCTACGAAGCGTTTGGAGCCGGCAGGCCGTTCATTATCAGCCTAACTTCATGGCGCGGGTCATTCACGAGCTTCCACTCATTGTTGATAATCATTGTGGCTCGTTCGTTCGCCGTGTACGCGAGCCATTTGGGCGTGCCCGCCGCGCTGGGTGTGCCGGTGCGCGCGAAAGCGGTCCACGCGCCGCTCACTTTGTCAGCCAGCGGCTGAAGCTCGGGACCGTTGCCGACCTCCTCCGGCTGTTCCACAACGTTGTTGAACACGAATGGAAGCTCGATGGTGTGCGGTGAATGACGCTTGCCGCCTTCCACGGGAGTCTCCCAGGTGAAGAGGTACATGTAGACCGGCGCTTTGCCCTGGGCGACCTTGCGCTCGGCCTGTGCGATCGCCGCGGCGGGGAATGCGGTGATCATGAAGTAGATTTGGCTGGGGGAGGCATTGGGCATCTCTTTTCGATAAAGGTCGATAAGTTTATCCGTCGAGTCGCCAAATCGCTGCGTCAAGCGCGTCCGCATCCCCGCTTCGTCGAGAGAATAAAGAGGGGATTCCGGCGGCGTAAAGAAGGTGCCTTCGGTATTGACCGTCCCGATAATCAGAGGGATATCAGCGGAAATTTCCGGGGCCGTGGGATCGAATGGATCGCTTGGAAGGGCCCGGCCATCGACCACGGGGGCAAGATTCAGGGGAGCTGATCCTGGCGCCGATCCGCGATTATCGATCGCCGAGAGCAGGCGTTCCACGGGCAATTTTTGAAGTTCGTCAACCTGGTTTGGCTGAAGACTCAGCTTCGCGAGGATTCGTTCTGTCGTCTTGTTGGCTTCGTCACGATGGACTCCTTTCAAGAGGGAGCCGCTTTCGATGATCGCTTTGTGGAACAGGCCTTTGGCGGGAGGCATCGCCAGCAGTGTGCTGATTTTCAAACCGCCGCCGGATTGGCCGAAAATCGTGACGTTGCCGGGGTTGCCCCCAAAATGAGCGATGTTGTCACGTACCCACTCAAGAGTGGCTACGACGTCAAGCAGGCCGACGTTGCCTGAATCGGCGTATTTTTCGCCGCCCACGTCCGCCAGAAATAGATGTCCAAAAATATTGAGCCGGTGATTCACGGACACCACCACCACATCTCCGGAACGGGCGAGGAAATTTCCGTCAAAGGAGTGCGCCGAGCCCGCGCCGGAGGCAAAGCCGCCACCGTGCAGCCAGACCATCACCGGCCGTTTGCGATTGTCATTCACGCCGGGCGAAAAAATATTCATGACCAGGCAGTCCTCTCCCTCCAGTGCGGGCTGCCTATGATTCAAAATGAGAGGGTTCGGCGGGCCGCCCAGTTGTGGCGCGGTCTGTCCATTTTCGAATGCTTCGCGCACTCCCGCCCAGGGCTCGGGCTTGCGGGGCGGCATGAAACGGTTGCTCCCCGCGGTCGAGGCGCCGTATGGAACTCCTCGGAAGGTGTGCGCACCGGCCTGAATCACGCCGCGAATTTTTCCGGCCGTCGTCTCCACGATGGGTCCTTCGTATTTGGACGAATCATCGACAGCCAGAGCCGCCTCTGGCAACAAGCCGCCAAACAGGGCGCTGGCAGCCGCTGCCCCGCCGCCCAACAATGAGGATTTCATGAGCGCCCGGCGGCCGATATTCACGTTCGAACCATCGCTCTGGAGAATACGACTGCCTTTTCGGTGCATGGATTTAGCCCCCCGTTCCTGGCGTCATAACACGGTTCTGTTCGAATGCTGGAAATTACTTATTCAGGAATCATTGGCGTCAGGTCAGTCGACCACGGGCAACTACAAATCGCGCCTAAACTTACTTTTCGAAATTGCTGAAGTCCAGGTAGTCTCCCGAGCAAGAGATTTCCCCAAGCTCCCAGTTTGGCCTCAGCTGGTAGTAAAACGTTGTCGTCCAGGGCTTTACCAGCGCCTTGGGGTCGTCCATGCTGATGTCGAGCTCCAGGTGATCTTTGTCAACGCGCCGGAAGCGCTCGGTGACGTGCAGTTGGTCGCTGTGCGGATGGCCGAGGCGGTCAAGCCAGGTTTTGTCATTAAATCCATCGGTATCCACGACGAATGTTGTGTCCCCATCCCAATGGCCGATCGAAGTTCCCATCCAGAGGAGATCCGGATCTTTTGGGAGGGGGCGGCCGTCGGTATAAATGCGGCGTACGGTGTGATCGTACTCGTAAAGCATGAGCGTGTATTTGGGCGTGTGCACGAACTCAAACGGATAGGGGTGGAAATAGACGCGCGGGACGCCGGGAGGGTCGCATCTGGTGAGCACTGGGTCGTTCGTCGTCTTCAGAGTGAACTCGCCCCCATTGGAGGCTTTGGCCTCCGCGTACTTTGCTTGGGCCCAGGGCGTTAGCTCGGGTGGATCCTTCGTAAACGTGTAGTTGGTAAAGCCACGATTTGACCCGGGAGGATTGCGCATCATCCAGACGCCCGTCAGATCGTGCACGGGAGCGGGGGCTGACGGAGCCTTAGCCGGCGCGTTGGTTTGATTCGGCGGCGGAGCCGCTGTCTGTGCGTATAGAGCGCCGGTGAATGACAGCGCTACGAACATTCCGAGCATCGAATTGCTCAAACCTCTGCGCACATGACCCTCCCGTTCGTCGCTGAACCGCACGCATTGTTTTCCTGAGGCCGGCAGCAGTTATTCCTCAAAGAGGCGCAGAGGCTGTCCATCGGGCCCGATGAGCTTGTTGATCCACATCGTATGACCGTCGCCTTTGGAAACATAGCCGCTGGCCGTGATGGAGTCACCGGCGTTTAGCGTGTGCTTGTCCCAACCGGCCCTGGAAAGCTTGTTCGGCGCGGTCAGTTCGGCCTGCCAATGTTCGACTTCGCCCTTGTCGTTCTTCACGTCAAAGAAAAGTTGCACGTGCGGATTGATAAAGCGGAACTCGGTCATCGTGCCCTTGACCGTGACGATGTTCTTCGTATCGTAGGCGGCCGTGCCATGGTGAGCGAAGGTCGTCCCCGATGCGATTAGAACAACCGCAACTCCCATAATCAAAACGAGTATTTTTGTCCTCATTGGTTCACCGTTGGCGCCATCCTCTCACCGCTTCTTGCAATTTGTCAATTCCCCGTTCCGCTTGGCCATCAACGGGCATGTTCCGCAATTATTTGTCGCCTGGATTGCAAATAAATGAAAATCCGATGCCTGTGACGAAACTCCGCGGCGAGGAATGCGCATTGACATCCCGTTGCGCCGTCAACTAGACTCCGCGCAGTTGCCTGCCGAGTGTCGAGTACACATTGGATGGAGGAACATTTCATGCCGATTCGCAAGGGATGGAACGATGCGTCCGCTTTAGCGATCCGCCTTTCCTGGATTCTGATTCTGGCTGTTGTTCCGGCAGCTCGCGCGCAAAAGCCGCCGGTCTATGAAGTCGATCCTTCCTGGCCTAAGCCGTTGCCAAACCATTGGCTCATGCAGGGAGTTCCGGTGATGGTCACGGATAAGGACGACCACATCTGGGTGTACAACCGCCCGCGGGACATCAACCCCGATGAGTCGGGCGCGGCGACGACTCCGCCGCGCACGGATTGTTGTATCGCCGCGCCGGCAGTATTGGAATTCGATACCGCGGGCAATTTGATCAAGGGCTGGGGCGGTCCGGGCTACGTGCCGGGATGGCCGGCCGAAGGAATTGAAAGGCCAGGCGCGGGCGCCGAACACGCGATCCTTGTGGATCGAGAGGGCAACGTCTGGCTGGGTGGAAGCGCGCGGGGAGACAGCATCCAAAAATTTACGGGCGATGGGAAGCTGCTCTGGGAGTTTGGGCATCGCGGACCTAGAACACCGCCGGGGGAGAAGCCACAACCTTTGAAGCAGAATAACCAGGCCACTGATATTTTTCCCGGTGGGATTTTCTTCTTTGATTTGGACGAGGACGCCCATGAACTTTACATCGTGGATCAGAAGCGCGTTCTGGTGTATGACATGGGCACCGGCGCGTTCAAGCGCGGCTGGGGGGGCCACGGCATACCCTTGAGCGAGATCGACAACGATCCTACTCCACCCTACGACTGGAAATCGGGCCCGCCACCCGATCAAAAGCAGTTTGCGCCCGCGCTCCACTGCGTGCACATCGCGAATGACGGGCTCGTCTATATCTGCGAGCGCGGGGACGATCGAGTTCAGGTATTTACAAAGGAAGGAAAGTTCGTCACCAGTTTCTTCGTGCACCCCTCGACGCCGGCTCGTGGTCCAGAGTGCGGCGGCCCCGGCAGCACGACATTCGGAATGTGCGGGACCATTTACAATCTAACTTTTTCGCATGACGCGGAGCAGAAGTACCTGCTGATTGCAGATGGCACGAACGACAAGATCTGGATCCAGGACCGCAAGGATGGCACACTCGCGGGCTCGATCGGCGACAACGGCCGCATGGCGGGACAGTTTCATTGGATCGATGCGATTGCCATGGATTCCAAGGGAAACATCTACACCGGCGAAGTGGATACCGGGAAACGCGCGCAGAAATTTGTTTTGAAAAATGGAGACGGAAAATCGCGGCCACATCCGCACGAGTGACCGCGGATGTAAGCTTCAAGACTCGAAATTGAAGCGGCCCGGTTACTTTGTGGTCCTCTGCGATTCTTTTTGACCTCTGTGTTGCGCTTTTCGGAATTTAACACAGAGGACGCGGAGAAATGCCACAGAGAGCGCGGAGAGCCCATGGGAGAAGGAATGGAATCGACATTGAAAAGATCAAGATGGACTGGAACCTGCGGCGTCCTGTTCGCGATTTTTTGCTGGGGAGTTCTGGCCGCGGCTCCGGCGGCGCATGCGCAAAGCGCTCCTCAGTACAAAGTTGACCCCTTTTGGCCCAAGCGACTGCCGAACAAATGGAGCATGCAACAGATCGTGGACATCTACGTGGATAAGGAAGATCACGTCTGGGTGATCAATCGCGCCTCGGACGCGAGGCCCGACGAGTTGGGCGCTGCAACCACGCCGCCGCGCACAGAATGCTGCGTCATCGGGCCGGAGGTTGTGGAATTTGATACAGATGGCAGCGTTCTGCGAGCCTGGGGAGGCAAGGATTACGTTCCCGGCTGGCCGGGCCGATTGCAAACCATCGGTGTGGACCGGGATGAAAATGTTTGGATTTCAGGAACAACGCCGGGCGACAGCATCATTAAATTTTCGAAAGACGGCAAATTCCTTTGGGACTTTGGCCATCGCGGACCGAAGGTGCCTGCTTCGGAAGTGAAACAGAACAATCAGCAGACGGATATTTTCCCGCCGGGAATCGCCGCGTTCGAGTTCGACGAAGACGCTCGAGAGATTTATATTCCGGACGGATTCCTGAACAAACGTGTTTTGGTGTACGACATGGATACGGGCGCGTTCAAGCGCGGCTGGGGAGGGAAAGGTACGCCTCTCAGCGAAATCGATAACGACCCCACGCCGCCTTACGACCCGTCAGGGCCGCCACCGGATCAGAAGATGTTCGCGCCCGCTCTTCACTGCGCTCATCCCTCAAAGGACGGGTTCGTCTACGTCTGCGAACGCGGCAGCGACAGAATCCAGGTGTTCACCAAGCAGGGAAAATTCGTAAAGCAATTCTGGATTCACCCGTCGACGCAGTCCCGCGGACCTCACTGCGGAGGCATCTGGAGCATGACTGATCCTCCGTGCGGGACGATCTACAATCTGACTCTCTCCACGGACCCGCAGCAGAAATACATTCTGGTTGCTGACGGGACGAACAATATGGTGTGGATCCTCGATCGCAACGACGGCACTCTGGTGGGTTCATTCGGAGGCAACGGGCGGTATGCAGGACAGCTCCATTGGATCGATTCGATCGCCATGGACTCGAAGGGAAACGTCTACACCGGCGAAGTGGAAGACGGCAAACGGATTCAAAAGTTTGTGCCCGTGAAGTGAGAAGGAAACGTCTACGCTTTCAGCCTCGGGAGTAATTCCAGCGCGTTGTCGCGATCGATGCCGCGCAATTCGCTTTCGCTGAATCCTCCGTTGTCGATCAAGCCTTTGCTGACAGCCAGGCCCGAGCCGCCGCCGAGCGGGAAATCAGTGCCGAATACAATGTGCGATGCCGGAACGAGTTTCTTGAACGACGGCAACGTGTAGGGATTAAAGGCCTGCGCGGTATCGTAATAAAATTTCTGCAACTCGGGGATCACACCGTTGGGAAGCTTTGGCGCCACTCCGTTGAGGCGGCTGGTGATGTATGGAACTGTGCCGCCGCCATGAGACCAGATGAAGCGAATGTCCGGGCAGCGCGTGACGGTGCCGGTGGACAGCAGGCTCACAATCGTTCGCGTCGTATCGAAAACAAATTCGATTCCGCGATTCTGTCCGTCCGAAAGAACGGTCTGCGTGCCACACGCGGCGCAATAGGGATGGCAAAAAACAACCGCCTTCCGCCGGTTCAGTTCATCCATCAACGGAGCGAACTTGGGGTTGCCGAGGTAATTGCCTCCGTAGCTGGAGAGCACGCACGCGCCGTCTGCTTTGAGCTTATCCATGGCGTATTCAAGTTCGAGAAGGGAGCCATCGACATCGGGGAGTGGCAAGGTAGCGAACAGGCCAAAGCGGCCCGGATAATCCTTAATCAACTTCGCTGCGTAGTCGTTGCACTCGCGCGCCAGTGCGCGCGCTGCCGTGTTATCGCCAAACCATACCCCTGGGTCGCTGATGGAGATGATGGAGGTGGCCACGCTGCCCTTATCCATTTGATCCAGCGATTTTTGGGGCGTCCAATCCTGCAGGCCGGCCTGGTTGACTCCCTTGGCAGCGCTTTCCGCAAGCAATTTGGGGACAGTAAAGTGGTGGTGCGTGTCGATGCGAAAAGGACGCGGAGCGGCAGCGGATCCCGTCTGCGCCGCGGAGCCGAATCGTGGCAGAACGGCGGAGGCGCCCAGCGCGGCGATGCCGTAAAGAAGATCCCGCCTCGATAGGGGTCCGTGATTCGGGCGACCGTTCTTACCATCCGGCTCGTGAACGCTCATGATGAGGCCTCTTCCGTCTGTGAATTCGTTGCCGACTCACAGAAACGATTTCTTGAGTCTCAATGGACAGGACAATTTGCGGATCATACTTGCACTTGCCTGGTGTTTCAAGCACATCTATTCACTCGCGGAAAAGTGATCGAGCTGGGATCGCGAATGCCCCGGAAAAATGCAGAACAACGCGGCGCGCTTCGGCCAGCATTTTTGCTTTTGATGTGATCTCTTCCTTGATATACCATCGCGCCGAGGAACGGATAATTATGAAAAGAATTTCAGTGAACTTGTTGTCTCTAGTTCTAGCAGTGGCGATTGTTTTGATCCCTGCGCGCGCGCTATCTCCGACCGCGGGTCCTGTCGTCAAGCTCGATCCAAGCGCCGACCAAATTTTTCCGGTTGACGCCAAGCTGGAACTGCTGCAAGGAGAAGGCACATTTGAAGGCGGCGAGGGGCCCCTCTGGATTCAACATGGAGAGTCCGGATATCTCTTATTCAGCGACGTCGGCGGAAATCGCATCTTTCAGTGGACTCCCGACTGCTTCAAATACCCCTGTTCGACCGGCGGCAAGCTGACGGTGTTTTTGAATCATTCCGGCTATGCGGATGCAACGCGCACGGGGAGTGTGGATGCGAGCGGCGCGCATCTGTACGGGTCCAATGGCCTGACGCTCGATCGGGAGGGCCGGATCGTGCTGGACGCCAACGGCGACCGGGCAGTCGAGCGTGTGGATAAGGATGGCAAGTTTACCGCCCTGGCGGACCACTACGAAGGAAAGCGGCTCACTTGTCCAAACGATATCGTCGTCAAATCCGATGGCGCCATTTACTTCACGGATGGAATGGCCGGGTGTCTGCCGAAGCGGGAAGATGATCCAGCAAGGGAGCTTCCCTTCCACGGCGTGTACTCCATACGAAATGGAAGTTTGCAACTCCTCGACAAGGACCCGGGGAACTTTCCTCCGAACGGCATCGCATTTTCTCCGGACGAAAAAATTCTCTATGTCAATAATGGGGGGCCCGGGCCAAATCAGAGGCAAATCTTTGCATACGACGTGCAACCGGACGGCGCGGTAAAAAACCGACGGCTCTTCGCTGATTTCACCGGCGAAAAGGGGCCTGGCGGGCCCGACGGCATGAAAGTGGATGTCCTAGGGAATCTGTATACTACAGGGATGGGCGGCGTGTGGGTGGTATCGCCCGCAGGCAAGCGCATCGGACTGATTCCCGCTCCAGAAGGAATGCGGTTCTCCAACCTGGCATTCGGAGATCAGGACAGCATGACTCTCTATGTTGTCAGCCCAAAGACGCTGTGGAGAATCAGGTTAAAGGTCGCGGGGATTCGTCCGCACTGAGAAAACGCGCGTAGTGCAAAAATTTCTGCTGCGTTAGTTACGGTCGTCGTTTACCAGGTGTCCGTAATCGTGGTCTACGCACGGAGCTTCTTCCAGGGCGTGGCCGCCTTTCAAGCCATGGATCAAGTGGCGCTCGATTACCCAGGGACGCGTGAACATCTTCGGGTCCTCGATAGAAATTTGCCAGTCGATCATGAAGCCTTCGCGCGTCAGCTTTTCAACGACGTGCATGGCGTCGCTGTGAATCGTGCCGTTCTGGCTGAGCCATGTGTCATCCACGAAATTCGTGACGTCGATGACCATGGTGTTTCCTTCCCAGTGGCCAATCGAGTCTCCGTAATAGGAAGGATTGAGAGTCCGGTCATGCTCACGGCCATCGGTCGAGACCACGCGAAAGGCATTTTGTTCCGAAGAGTTGACGGTGTCGTAGAGGAAGACGATCTCATTGGGAACCTGAACGATTTCGGTTGGCGGACCGACGCGCGGAAAACCCTTGGGGGCGCACTTGAACGCAGGATCTTCATGACTTTGATGTGAGCCTAGATATTTTACTTTCTCTATAACTTCCGGCTTGTAAGGAGGCAGATTTGCGCCTTCCAGGCGGTGCTTCAGCTCAGCAACCTTATCGGGCGGCTGAACGGGACCCTCTTGCCTGCGTTGCGTGTAGTGCGTCTTTCCGTCGGCGCTGTCCGTTCCCGCGCTGACGGCGTAACCCCATCCGGCCGGCGCCCAGAATCCTGTTAGATCGGGATGCCCATCAGCCAAATGCGGAGTGGGACCTTTCCTGGCGGCTTCTACCTCCTCCGGAGGAGGTTCTCTCCAGGGAAGCCCAGTTCCGTTTGGGTCTGCCCCAGCGAAAGGCTGATCCTTGTCAAGGCCATAACCGGTGGGGACCTTTTTAGTTTGGGCGGCAGAAGGCGCGGTCTGCGCGGCGGCGAGCGCAGGCATCAAACAGAAAACAGTAAGGGCGAGTCCTGTAGCTTTGGCACAGTCAGCGAAACCGAATTTCATTATTCTCCCCCTCGTCCTGCCAATGGGTGCATGCCAAATATATTTCTACAAATCGCGGGCATAGCGACTTTCGAGGAATTAATAGTTCTTGCCTTCGCTGTCAGCGGCGCTACCAAACACAATCGTGTGGCCATCTGCGAAGTGCACGGCCTTCAACAGCCCAAGGTGTTTGGTGCCGTCCTTGGCCACGGAGGCATCAATGGTGACGACGTCGCCCACGCTAAACATGGTCTTGAGCACTCCAGCCCTCCGCAAGTTTCCCGGAGGGCCCGTCTCGAACGAATACGGAATCACCTTGCCACTCTCGTCCGTCACGTCCGCATACATATACACATGCGGGTTGATCCACTCGAGTTTTGTGAGTGTGCCCTTCACGGTAAACGTTTTTGAGGTATCAAATTCCGCAGTTGCGGAGTGATGGGCGAGCACCGGGATCGCCAGCAAAATCAAACCGAACGGTAGCGCCAAAATACCCCGACGAATTTGTCTCATCGATTCTCTCCCATTTACTTATTGCCGTTCCCATCGCCGCCAGATTCTTTCGATTTCAGCGCCTTGTACTGGTCCACATCCTGGTTGTTGGTGCAGAAGTATTCCAGCAGATCTTCGTGGCCGAGCGTCCAGACACGAGGCGCGGACGTCCAGGGCTTCGAGAGAACCTTGGGATCTTCAATCGTCACCTGATAGACGAGATAGTTCATGGACGGACGCGTGATTCGCTCGACCACATGTTCCTGATCGCTGTGAAACCAACCCGTAAAGTTGTTCCAGGTTCGTTCATCGATCCCGATTACATCGATGACCAAAGTATCTCCCTCCCAGTGGCCAACCTCGTCGCCGTTGAAAGCCGGGTCGGGCTCGGGGTTGTGCGGACGTCCATCTGTGTGGACGACGCGCCAGTTATTGTTCAACTCGTCCAACTGAATGAATAATCCAGGCGTTTGAACCAACTGGAAAGGATATGGATCAATCAGGAACATCCCCGGAACGCCCCGTGGCATACAATTCACGGACGCGCGCCCTAACTCATAATCGGTTCCGGTCATCGCCTTGATCTTTGCGGCCGCCCAGGGCTGGAATGGAGGCGGCTCCTCGGGTGTAACTTTGGAGTCGAATTGCTTTCTCAAAGCAGGATTGAAGGTGAAACCGCCGGCCGTGCCCGGAAACCAAACGCCAGAGAGGTCCGGATGGCCGTCTGAAGTGCGCGGCGCTGGCCCGCCCTTAGCAATGGACTGAGGCTTTGATTTCGCGGCGCCGGGTTCTGAAATCTTTCCTTGCTGCCCCTCCTGGGCTGCGGCGGGCAGAACTGCCATGCACAAGAGGAATAGGACGACTCCTGCACTTACACCGCAATACGCGAGGCGTCGTTTCATTTCAGCTCCTCCCATCCTGGAGTCCTCAATAAGTTTGTCGGGATACCCGAGGCGAATTTCCCTGGCGGGCATAAACTCGCGCCAGTTCAAAATCGATATTGGATTCAGCCGCCCAACGGCAAATCGCCGGAACCGTAAGCGTTCAGTACCCTTCCTTCGGGTTATCGCTAAATTTGCCTTCGACGTCCTGACCGATTCTATGCACCTGGCCATCCGAGAGCTTAATCGTTTCGGCAGCGGCTCGGTTTTTGACGCCATTCTTGGCGAGACACGCCCTCACGGTGACCGTCTTGCCGATGTTGTCGCTGAAATCTTTTCTCTCGGTTCCGCTCCTTTTCAGGGTGGAAAGAGAAACAGTTTCAAAAGTCCATGTATTCACGGCGCCGTTGGCGTCCTTTACATCCAGGTGAAAATATCCGTGCGGATTTTGCCATTCAAAACTCGTAAATGTGCCGGTGAGGTCCATGCATTTATTCGCATCGAACTCTGCCGCGAACGAGTGATGAGGGGACGCGGGAACTGCAGCGGCAACCAAACCAAAAACCGCCACCAGGACGCCTGCGAATCTGCTTAGCATGATCGCCTCCTTGGTCAAAAAGCTTGCCAAAACCAACTCATATTTGAAAAGAATGTGTTGAGCGAACCGTATCATATTCGCTAAACGGTTTCAATGCAGGAACCGATGATCAAATGGAACCGAGCTGCAGGAGGCGCAAATTAATTTTCCGGACCCTCGCCGGAGAAGAGAAAAAAGTGAGGCTCTTCCCGCATGACTTCATTAGCCAAACGCGAATTGCCGGATATTTTCACCTTGACAACCGCACGCGTGCATGTGAATAAAGTTGCCACAGCAATGCCCGCACCCATTTGATTTTTTCAGGCGGTGAATCTCAGGGAGGTGGTTCCCATGAATTGGCAATCGTTAATGACCTCGGCCCCCATGCGGCCCAGCGTAAAACAAGTTGTGCGGATTCTAAGCGCGACGATTGGGTTATTCCTGATTTGCATTCCGGTGTTTTCGCAAGGCAACGCGGGGCGCATCCTGGGAACTCTTACGGACCAAAGCGGCGGCGTGCTGGTTGGCGCCACGGTGACGGTCACCGATACGCAAAGGGGCACGACGCGGACGCTGACCACGAACCAGGCCGGCGAGTACAACGGTCCCAACCTTCTTCCCAGCACCTACACGGTGCGCGCGGAGGCCATGGGCTTCAAGACCATCGAGCGCGTGGGGATCATGCTCGAAGCCAATCAGGAACTGCGCATCGATCTGTTGCTGCAACCCGGCCAGCAAACGCAGACCATCACCGTCAACGAGGCGGTGCCCATGGTGGATACCACCAACGCGGAACTGGGCGGAACTTTGCAAAGCGAAGCCATCGATAGCTTGCCCATGAATGGGCGGAACTTCCAAAACCTGCTGCAACTCACTCCGGGCGTGATGATCTATCCGGGGGGCACTTCGTATTCGGAAAGCACGAACGGCCTGCGGTCTCACGAAAATCTCTATTTGGTGAATGGCGTCTTTTCCAGCACGCCCTGGGACGGCCAGAGCGTGATGAATTCGTCCCTGCACGCCGGCGATGCCGGGACGATCCTGCCGGTGGACGCCATTGACGAACTCAAGACGGAAGAAAATCCCCGCGCGGAATATGGCTGGAAGCCCGGCGCAATCATCGACATCGGAATCAAATCAGGTACCAACACCTTGCACGGCACGGCCTATGCGTACGGCCGGGATACCGCCCTCGATGCGCGCAACTACTATGACGTAGCGCCGGCTCCCAAGGCAGGCGTGGCGCTGGAGCAATTCGGCGGCACGATTGGCGGACCGATCAAGAAAGACAAGCTGTTCTTTTTCGCTAACTACGAGGGGCAGCTCTATTCGATCGGCAATCCGGCGCAGCACAACTTCCCGGTGACGGCCCCGATCGGCGACGCGACAAAGAGCCTGATCGACGCGTGCACCACCGCGTTGGCTGGGGTGGTCGTGAACAGCGTGACCCTAAAGCTGACTGCGCTCAGCGCACAATTGGCCGGCCTTGGCGGACCGAAAAGTGCATCACCTTGTACGCCGGTGTCGGGGCAACCCTCCGACGGCTTCCTGGGATTTTTCCCAGTAAACCCAGGCCCGAGTACGATCGTGTATACCTCCATCCCTAGTACCAACGCGATTCACGGCGGGTTGGGGAAGCTCGACTACCACATCAATGACCACAATTCGGTGAATGGCATGTACTTCTTCAGCCAGGGAAGTGGCGCGGTGGTGGGCGATCCGACAACCATTGTCAGGCCGGAATGGTTGAATCAGCAGTACGCGCGGGCACAAGCCGGGTTGGGATCCTGGACCTGGACCCCGAGTTCTACCTTGGTGAATGAATTCCGCTTTGGCTACTCCCACTATTATCAGGACTTCGAAAGCAACGACCACACGCTCAATCCGGCAAGTTATCCTTTCAACGGCGCGACCTACGTGATGCCCACCGGCATCACCAATCCGTTTTACTTTGGTATGCCGGTGATTACGATCAACGGTCTCGCCAACCGGAACGGAATAGGGCAAAGCATTGGACCGTTCATCACAGGGCCCGAAGGCGTCTTGTCATTTATAGATAGCGTCTCTATTTTGCGCGGCAAACATGCATTCAAAGTTGGCGTCGAAATCCAATCCAACAAGGCCAGCGAGAACATTACCGCGAGCGGTAAGGGGCCCGTAAGTTTCGGTACGGGTGGGGACGGAGGGTTAGTAAACTTCTTCATCGGCAATCTCAGGAGCGCGAGTCTTTTCACCGGCGATCCCAAGCGGACAATCAGCAACATGGCCTATGCCGCCTTCTTCCAGGATGACTGGCGCGTTACGCCAAGACTGACCATAAATGCCGGGATTCGCTATGAAATCGCAACAGTCATTAAGGATGCGAACAATCAATTGGGCAACTTCGATCCAAATGTTGGACTGGTGCAAGTGGGGTTTGGGATTTCGTCTCCCTACAACGGCGATCACAATAACTTCGCGCCGCGCCTGGGCCTGGCGTGGGACGTCTTTGGGAACGGGAAAACCGTAGTCCGCGCCGCGGGCGGCATTGTCTACGAATCCGCCATCACCTACGATGTGACCAATGCGGTCAGCAACTTTCTTGGGCTGCGCACCATTCCGACCGGGGTTCCCCTTTACAATAATGGCAATTCAACGCCAATTTCGCCGGCTCCCGGCAACATCGACCTATCCACTACCACCTATACCGCAAGCAGCGGTATAGGTACGATTTCGTCGAACTGGCAGGCGTTCGACCCCACCCAGCCAATCAGCGCCACCAATCAGGCTCTGTACGCCGGCGCCACTACTTCCGTAGGCTGCGGCGACGGATTCACTGTGCCGACAAGCCCTGCGAACGTCACGACGGCTCCGCCGCCGTGTAGCATTGTGGGGATCGACCGCAATTTTCGCACTCCCTATGTGGAGAGCTGGAGTTTGGGCATCCAGCGAGCTATTACGAACAGCCTTAGCCTGGACATAAATTACGTCGGCAACCATGGCGTGAAATTGATTGGGTTTACTGATGTGAATCAAGCGACTCCAGGCATTGGATGGACAGCCCCGTTCACGAGTGTGGCGGCTGCCAACGCGGGACTAGATCCTTCAGATGCGGGCAAGACCGCAGAACAAGTTTGCCTAGGAATGGGTTTCGAAGCCGTGTATACGGCGTGCGCTCCAAATGCGGCCGCTGAGCAGGCGGCACGGCCATTTACTGCGCCTTGTACTAGCGCTGGGCTTTTTTCGGCCATCGGTGCCGGCGCGCCTGGAAGTTCAGGCGGACGGTTCAATCCAAAGAACATCTGCGCCTCTTATTTGGCAGACGTGACGATCATCAACAACTCCACGATGTCCAACTACAACGGCGTACAAGTTTCGCTCAACGGACGGAATTACCACGGACTGTCGTTCAATGCAGGTTACACGTTCTCCCATGCCCTGGCCGACGCTTCCGACGAAGGGCGGGCCTCTGACCTCTCTGTCCCGCTCAATAATTACGCCAGTGTCCGCTCGCAACTCTATATGCCCACGAACTACGATCTGCGGCATCGCGCTACCATCTCACTAACCTATGCCGTGCCAGGAAAGAAGGGCTACGGGCAGATGCTCGAAGGCTGGACGCTCAATTCCGTGATCGTGTTGCAGAGCGGCTCGCCGTGGGGCCAGTCAGACCTGACGACGGACTATGACGGAACCGGAGAACTGAATAACGCCGCGGGCAGTATGGGTGGACAATGGAATTTCTACGGCAACCCGTCTGACTTCACTCCAGTCCACGGGTGGACCGACACGAACCCGCAGCAGGGCGGAGGCTTCGGCGGCGGCTTGCCATTTTTTCCGGGCGGTGGCACTCCAACAGCCCCTACGAACAATGCGACCTGTAACGCCAAGGCCATAGCTAACGGCCCGTTGGCGGTGGCTTCACTCTTCAACTTCGGCTGCTATGCCGTAGGCAATTCTGTTTTGATCCCCCCCGCTTACGGGAGCTTCGGGGCGTCCGGACGCAACCTCTGGCGTGATGCGGGATTCAAGAATTTGGATCTATCCGTAGATAAAGCAATAAAGTTCAACGACAGATTCAGCGCACAGTTTCGGGCGGAATTCTTCAATCTTTTCAACCATCCAATCTTCTGCAATCCGAATGGGATCGCAGGGGGGGCGAATTCAACGCCAGGGGACCCCAACACTACGGGATTCGGCGCCGCAGGCTCCACGCCTGACGTGTGCGCCTCCAACCCCGAAATCGGATCCGGAGCTCCGCGCTCGATTCAATTAGGGTTGAAGTTGATCTTTTAACGGCGCGCGATTAGGGTGGCCGAAAGGCCGCATTGACCCTATAGCTTTATTCTACTTGGAGCGTTTGGCGGACAAGAGAAATTCGTTCTTGCCCATTCGGATGGTGCCGTCAAAATCGTTGTCGACGGCGGTGCCGCGAACCGCATACTTTTTGTCACCATCCGTGACAGCGCCGAGGAAGATCGCTCCGTTCAGCGAACCATCCAATGTCGCATCGCCATTCTTGGTCTTCACGGTGCCAGTGATCTTGGCGCCGTCCTGCGTAACGGTCCACTGTTCGGTCAAAATGCCTTCAATCGTGCTGTGGATCGTGACATTCCAGCTTCCCAACATATTGGCGGGCGGGGCGGCTGGAGCGGCTTCGGAAGTATTCGCGCTCTGATCGGCCGGTTTGGTGTAGGGCGTATTGTCGTGCTTCATCAGATGGGCCTTGTCATACGGGATGCACATCGTAGGACGGATGTAATCGTCCGGAGCGGCAAGTTGCGTCTGACGAGGAGTCATCACCCAGGGCTTGGTGAACATGACCGGGTCATCCACGGTGGCCTCATACGTGATCATGTTCCCTGTGCGGGTCCAGCGTTCCACGACGTGCATTTTGTCACTGTGCATCATCGCGTATTTCGGACCGACTGTGCCGGAGCCCAGCCAGGTTTCGTCATTCAGCCCCACCACATCTACGACCAGCGTATCGCCTTCCCAGTGGCCGATCGAGTGCCCCACGTAGGAGGGATCAAAATCCTCCGGATGTCCGCGCCCATCAATGTAAATCAGCCGAAAATACGGACCCGGCCGATCCTCGTAGAGAAACGCGATCACCTGAGCGTTCTGCACAATCTGCATCGCATAACCGCCGCCGCCGCGGAGTGACCCGCGCGGAACGCCGTACGGTTTGCAATCGTATTGAGGGTCTAGAGGTGAGGCGTCGCCATACATCGCATCGCCGATGGCCTTGACCTTGGCCAGGTATTCGGGCTTGTAGGGAGGTTCCTCGCAGGATATGCAGGTGCGGTCGAGCATGTTGACTTTGCCATTTTGCGTTTGCCTGACTCGGGTATTCCCTTCTTCCCCTCCGCCGCCGTTTGCCCCGCCGTAATCGAAGAAGACGGATCCATTTTCGGCGCGGTTGACCACGTGCTGGCCCGGTTTTTCTTCCACGGGATCCCCATGATAGATGTCCACCAGGTTATAGAAACCGCTGAAGTCCGGGTGCCCGTCGGGCGTGCGCGGCGTCGGCAAGCTTGCCGCCTTCGCGGCAGACGCAGCAGCCTGTCCCGATTGAGCGGCTGCGGGAACGGGCAGCAAAGACAACAATCCGACGGCGCATGCGGCTGCCAGCAAACTTACATTCAGTCGACGTTTTGTATCGTGAGGATTCATGGCTTGATCCTTATCAGGCGGGATCCAAGGAGAGCCCGCATGGCTCGAGCGGGATTTTTTTGCGGTAGAAATCGAAACTATTCTCCGCCTTGTCTGAACACCAGAACGTGCCCATCGGAGTGATACTTAATCTGTTTGAGGAATCCCCAGTGTTTGGAGCCGTCTTTCGCAGCGAGGCAGGTCACAGTAACGACTTCCCCGATCCGCCAGTCCTCTCGGTGCACGCCGGCCCGGCTGTAAGTCCCGGGAGGATTTCCCTGGCATCCCCAGGTCTCGACCTGTCCGGTCTTCTCATCCTTAACTTCGAACCACGTGGCGGTGTGCGGATTGACCCAGTCGACTTTTGTTAACACGCCGGTCGCGGACCATTCCTGGTCAGGATTGAATTCCGCCGTGAAAGAGTGATGCGCCAAAACGGGAAGAGCGGCAAGTAACACACCGCAAAGCGCGATTAGGACAGCGTGAGATTTTTGCCTCATCGTATGAGTACCTCACTTCTCAAAAACTTTGGATACCAAGATTCTGATCGTCTGACGCGTTCGTGTCAAGAAGACTGATCGCGTGCGGCACGTCCCGTTGAGCAGACAAATATTCTCTCGCGGGAAGCGCGCTTAGTATCCCCTGCAGAATAAGACGCGAGAAATTTCAATCGAGTTACAAGAGAGTTCCAAGGACAACTCTTTGGGCCGATTGACTCCTGCTTATCGCGGGCGTATGGTCCTGCGCGAGGTTCCAACAGAGTTGAGATTGGAATCCGGCCCAGTTCAAGCTGGGTCCTCACGCGGGAGCATAGAAAATGCGCAGATTCGTTCTCCTACTTTTAGTACTGCCGTTCTTTTTGGCGATTTCGGGCCTTGCTCAGGAACAGCGGATTGATTGGGACAAGGCCCAGGTGAAAGTGCAGAAGATTTCCGCAAACGTGTATCTCCTCCAGGGCGTCGGCGGCAATATCGGCGCTTTTGTGAGCAACGACGGGTTGGTTCTGATCGATTGCGAAGAGCTACAGATGGGCCCGAAAATTGAAGCTGCGCTCAAGGGCATTTCAGACAAGCCCGTCAGGTACGTGCTGAACACGCATTGGCACGGCGATCACACCGGCGGCAACGCCTATTTCGGGAAAACTGCCATCATCATTGCCCACGACAATATGCGCAAGAAGATGGCCACTGCACACGATCCTCGAATTACCGATCTGGGCGTCTCGCTCCCCGCGATGACCTTTTCTGATCAATTGACCCTGCATATGAATAGCGGGGAGATTCATGCGATGCATTTTGAACACGGGCACACCGACGGCGACGCCGTGGTTTTCTTCCCGCAAGACAACGTCGTCCTGACGGGGGACAACTTCACCAATTTTAATCCACCGCATTTCCCGGCCATCGATACGGACAACGATGGCAGCGGTGGTCCACAGGGAGCCATCGCCGCGGCGGAGTACATCCTGGCTCATACGCCTGACGACGTCAGGATCATTCCGGGCCATGGCGGCCCGGCTACCAAAACTGAATTGACCAAATATCTCGCTGTACTCAAGGACACAACCGCGGCGCTCCAAGCGGGAATCAATCAGAGGAAAAGCCTGGACCAGCTCAAACTGGAAAACGTGCTTGCCAAGTGGGCCTATCTGGACAGCAATGTGATTCCGACAAATCTATACATCGAGCGCCTCTACCACGGCTTGGTGCCCCCAATGGGTGGCGAAGCGCCGGCGCCGCAAGATCGCGCGGGAAGGTGAAACGCGCTAGCGACCGCCTGCCGGTACGGGCACGAATTTCTGGATCCGCTTGGCCTGTTCGACCTCGCCCGTGTAGATGTTCCCGTTCGAATCTGTCCCCACCGCATTGATCCAGTGGAACTGGCCGGCGTATTTTCCGTTGCTGCCGAACGAACCGAGCGTCTTGCCGCTGCTGCGGTCGAGAATCCACACGTGGTCGTTCGTTCCGTCGGCCACGTACATATATTTCTGCTCAGGGTCCTTTGAGAAGACCATTTTGTACGTGGTTCCGCACGGAGGCATCTTTGTGTTGGGTGGAAGGCCGCCGCAATCCTCCCCGCGGGAAGGCGTGTTGGGCGACACGTAGAATTCCTTTACGAACTTGCCGTCCTTGGTGAACACTTCGATGCGGTCCTGGCCGCGCTCGCCCACATAAACCAGGCCATCCTTGGAAATCTCCGCAAAGTGCAGGTCGGGCACGAAATTCTTTTCATCCGGCGGCGGTGCGCCCGTCCACTTGTAGGGCGGAATCGGATCATTGGAAATTTCGCTCAAGGGCATCCCGTGGCCGCCCCAGCCGCGCTTGAACGCCCCCGTGTCCATGTCGAACACCAGAAGGCGCTTCCAGTTAATCAGATAAATTTCTCTGGCGTCTTCGTCAAGATTGAAGCGCCCCTTGGACGCCAGGATGTCGGTCTGCTGATTGTTTTCCTTGAGCGGCGGCGAACCTTTCGGCGGGCGATGGTCAAAGTCCCAAAGGAGTTTTCCATCGTGCGAAAATTTCAGGATGCTGTCCTGCGGGGCGGTTCCGCCGATCCACACATTGCCCTGCCGGTCGACGATGATGGTCTGCAAAGCGGTGGGCCACTGGGGGATGTAGCCGGGGCCGCCCCACGAACTGACCACATTGCCTTCCTGATCCAATTCGATGACCTCTGGTCCGCGGACGCAACAGTCAATCCGCGGCGGGTTATCGCCGCCGCCAATTTCATCGCCGTCGGCTCCCGCCCCGCGATTCAAAAACCAGACGTGGTCGTTTTTTTGTTCCACATACAGGCCCGTCACCTGCTGCATGCTCCATCGATTGGGCAAAGTCTTCGGCCAGAACGGGTCCACGCGGAAGATTGGCGCGCCCTGCGCGTCCAGGGCTTGCTTTATCACATGTTTCTGTTTCGCTTCCAAACGGACAACACAAATCGCCGCGAGCAGCACGACACAACAGATTCCAAAGGTTACGGCAGGCAGTTTACATTGTTCATTCTTCGCTTTCACGGGACTCTCCTCCTCGTCGCATGAAACTACTCGCGTTTTTGAAGGCCGTGCCGAGGCTAAAAAATTGCCTCTTGCCACGATGTTGCAAAAAGAACCATTGCTAACACTCGTGATATATCAATTTTCATTGAACCTCGTAAACATAGACTTGGCCGGGCGTGGTCCCCTTTGGCGGCACGGCGACAAAAAGACGGGCTAGCTGAGGCACGAAGAGCCCGGTCTTCGCGCCTAGGCCTGTGGGAATGTTCCCTAGGGATTGATAGTGGTCCGGGTCGGTTTCCTTGTACACATCGACCGCGCCCGTGCCACCGGAAGTTGCGTAGATGCGTTTGCCAGCGGAATCGAACATCAGGTCGTCAACTCCCTTGCCGACAGGGAGCGCCTGGAGTTCTTTACCTGTCTGGCTATCGAAGACCACGATGGCCCCACTGCGGCAGCCGACGAAGAGTCGATGCGTAGATTCATCGAGTGCCATGGTCGCGTTGCCCTTGCCGAGTTTGACCGGCCAAACCGCAGAAATTTTATTGGTCTTGCGGTCGATCACTTCGACTTCGTTCTTTGCGGGATTATTCAGGAAGAGCCTGTCGCCGGACTTTTCCAGCGACATGGCTTCCAGAGTATCTCCGTCCACCTTGATATCGGCAAGCTTAGTGGCCGCGGTGGTGTCGACAACGCTGAGCATCGTAAACGTTTCATGCGCATTGTCGCCGCCATTGTCGATGTATAGGTAGTGTGTGGCCGGATCGTAGCCGATGGAATCCGTGTCGACTTTAAGGGCAACGGACTTCACGAGATCATAGGTCTTGCCATCGTAAATGTTCAGGACTCCTTTACCTTCATCTGTAATATAAATGCGGTTGAGGTCTTCACGGACCAGGACCGCGTGCGGATGATCGACCTTGATCGAACGGATGAATTTCCCGGCGGCTAAATCGAAAACCAGGACCTGCTGAGCTTCTTCGCCGACAACGAACAAACGATTGCCGCCAATATCGATTCCGAGATGATCAAAGCGGCCTTTTACCGATGCCGGCATGTCATACTTGGCCGCTAATTTCAATGGCGCGGCATTTTGCGCTGCAACGAGGTGCGCGCTTAGCAAGAATGCCGCCGCCAGGAATAGTTTGAGCTTGTTCATTCGTCGTCTCCTGTATTCGTTCCGAGCGCAGGGCATTCATCCAGAGAGTTCTACCGTAAATCTCCGGAACCGCTGCAATGCTCGTCTAGAATTTTCGATTGGAACTTTTCGCTAGTGCATCCTACGCCTCTCTTCCGTGGGACACAACGATTTTGCCAAACGAGCGGAGACCGGTCGCGCTATCGCCATGAAGCAAAGAAACAGCCCTGCCGGGGGACATGGCTGTTCCGGCAAACAAGCTGACCCACAGCCTGCTCTCAGACCCACTTTACTGAAAACGGAATGTGGCCTAGACTGTAAGTACTTCGTCTGTGGTGAGCGTAGCTCAGCTGGTAGAGCATCGGTCTGTGGCACCGAGGGTCGCGGGTTCAAACCCCGTCGCTCACCCCAACTACTCCTTTTATTGCGAGAGGAAACTCCGGTGAAGCGTCCCATTCC
>Ga0210409_10002056_pt1 | contig 24770 bp, 35 predicted proteins | sample IncBWH17MmetaG_FD_161649 | JGI IMG/M metagenome (GOLD analysis project Ga0210409, IMG submission 161649) | Forest soil microbial communities from Barre Woods Harvard Forest LTER site, Petersham, Massachusetts, United States - Inc-BW-H-17-M | ecosystem: Environmental > Terrestrial > Soil >...
CCTACCGTTGGACGATCTCCCAGCAGTATGAAAACTCTGGACTTACATCATACCGCGACTGCTAATTGTGGGGCAACCGGGGCAATCTCAACGATTTTTGATGCGTTTTTAGGAGCGAAATCAGGCACTCGCGCAAGTTCATCCCGCATAAAATCAGGACGAAGATGAGTGTAGCGACGAATCATTTCCTCGCTACCGTGACCGATCCACTTCTTGATTACCTCGATTGGAGTTCCTGCCATGACTAAGGTGCTCACTCGGTGATGTCTGAATCCGTGCATGCCGCCGCGTTTCAGTCCGAGTTTGCGAAGCAACGGATGAAGGTGCTTGTTCAGAACAGAGCAGTTTACGAGCGGTGTCTTTCGTCTTGATTGAAAGACCAGACCTTCGGTTCTGTCGTTCAAATGTTCCTTCAGCATCTCAATCACGTACGGCTTTACGTTGACCCAACGGGTTGCATTCTTGGTTTTCGGTGAGCCCGTCTTCTGGCGGTACATGCTCTTATTAATGTAGATGACGTTGAGATCGAACAGCAGGTCATCAACGGTAAGAGCATATAGTTCGCCAGCACGCGCTCCTGTCTCAGCGGCAAGTCTAAACAACACTTTGTCTTGTCCCTTGGACGCATCGACAATTTGATTCACTTCTTCTGCCAAGTAGCATCGTGGGTCAGTCTCGACTTCACCCTGCGAAGGGTATGAGACCGCTTTGCCGAACTTCTTACCAAGCGCAAGTTGCAATGTCCTCACGATTCCCTTAATCGTCGTGGGAGCCAAATGAGCCAACTCTGGCGCACCGACCCACTCGTTGACGGCTTCGGGGGTAATGAGGTCCACCGGAGTCTTCCCCCACTTCTTCAGGAGGTAGACGTTTAAGTGGTAATGAATCAAGTCTTGGTTTGAAGGCTTCCTCTTAGCCACGTAGTTCTTTTCCCACTGTTCGACCTTTTGAGCAAAGCAGAGACTCGAAGGGATTGCATACGTTGGGAGGTCAATTCCCTCTTGCCGGATGATCTCCTTCAACCTGCGTTTCGCTTCGCTTTTGGTCATTTCCTTCCTGAAGCCCAGGATGACAGACCTCTTTTGGCGTTCCGCTTGACCGGGAACATCCACTAGATATCTGCCCCTCCAAGCTCCGTTCCGCAGTTCTATACTTCCGTTCTGACCGATTCTTCGGCTCATCGATTTTCCTCTCCGATGAACCGTTCGAACCGTTGCGGGAGCAATGATAGCAGGCGCGACGCTTACGCGGCTACCGCACAGCTCTGAAGGGGCTGCCGAGAGTTCCTTCTCATCCATGACATTGAAATTTCGCGGCCCACTTTGCCCGGCTTGCGCCGTCGAGTGAGTTACATCTTAGATTCGGATGTTGTCGCTACTTCCTCCTTAAAGATTTGAATTACTAAATGCGTTTTCTTTGTGACTTGAGAACGGCTGCTTCCCGAATCAGACTCTCGCTTGCTTCCTTAAAGACGTGTTGGCAGATCGCAGCCATGTTTTCCGGGTCGCGGTCGAGGTGCTCTTCCATCCAAACTTTCTGCAATAGGCTAAAATTGCCAGGGACCCCGCCAACTCTAAGCAAGTCTTCTGCCGAGTACACCTTCAATGGTTCGTGAAGGTACAGATATTCACTACCAAATCTCCAGCTATAAAATTCTGCCAGCAAATCAACGACGTGACCGTTCACCAAACTCCAAGCGTGCGGAAGGGGCTTGCAGGCACAAACGTCCGAACTGCATTCGCCGTCATGCTGAAAAAGAGGCAGGTACTTCCCTGCTCCGATCTGCTTAACATTCCAACTTGCGCCTTCGACGTATTTGACTCGCCGGTCCTGCGTAAACGAAGCGACGGTCTGCGCAGTTTGCCAGCATGTCCCAGCGTGAACGGGAAATTTGCCAAGCCAGCCAAGAATCTTGCGCACTTCCGCACGCTCGTTCGCCGGGACATCCGGCAACACGAGATCGCTCGCCCTCGGATACCAAGTTTCGATACGTTGGCGCTGTCGAAGTTTTTGTATTTTTGTTTTGTGAGCCATTCGAGTCCTAACAGCCGCGCCTCCATTTAGCCGGGGAAGTTGGTCGTCGTAATCGCCGTGTACGCCGCTTTGTAGTCGATAATCCCCGACGTGGCCCAATAAGAAGAACCAGAAGGCATTGAAGCAGGGGTAGAAACATTCGGAAAGTACGCTTGAGCGGCGGCAAGAGTCATCAACGTGTTCTGAACTATCGCCAAATAAAACTTCTGCGCTTGCTTCGTCAAATCTAATCCATCAGCACCACGGACAACGCCGAGATTGGCGATGAAGGTATCGCATAGCGCCGCGTACGTTTGCTGCTGGTTCAACAACTTCGCATCATCCGAATTTGGAACGGGCGGGTAATACGAATTTTGGCCGATGAGACCTCCGAACGTGCCCGCTGACTTCTGATAGTTGCTGCTCATAAAAATCTCCCGCCGCTGTGCGGCTACTGCTAAGGGTCTGATAAGAGAACGGCTGCGCCCCTGAGCACAGCCGCACCTTCATTACTTCTTACAAGAAGCGGCAGCCGCTTCGAGCGAGTCGAAAGCCCCGGCCTTTGACTTGCCGTCGTTCGACTTCGACAACGCTGCACGCTCTGCTACCGCTTCATCACCAGCGACACGCGGGTATTCACTCGGTTCGCCTGTGGACTTGAATCGGGCATCGCGTGCTCTCTGCGCCGCTGTGTCGTCGTACTCGATGGCTGTTGTGCCATTCTTTGCTGTCATGTGTTTCTTCTCCATGTCGCGGGGCGGTGGAGCCGCCATCACGACTTTTAATTGCGCGGTTGAGCCGCACAAACTCAGAAAATTGTGGGACGGTTGCATGTGGGACAACCGCCCCGAGTTTGTCCGCCGCATTTGGATTCGCCCTCCCTTTGGGAGATGGCGTTCGGGGAATGCGACAGACCGTGCGGCCCCGAAGTTTTTACAGCAAGCCTTCTAAACACTTCCTCGCGTCCGGTTCGGCTCCCCATCATTCGCCCCTGATCGCATTGCGGCGGCAAGCGCGACGAATGAAACATTAGAAGCGTGCGCTGAATGAACCGACAGCGCGAGCCATCGGTGACACAACACGCTTGCGCTTCTCCCAGTCCTGTACTTGTGCAAGGCTGGCCTTGCGGAGTCGTGCTTCTGTCATGCCTTCCAATGGCAACTGCGGTTCGCCGTTCGGGAGCGTGCCGAGGACTTCGGCTGCGGCTGGCGGTGCACTTTCCTTTTTCCACTCAAGGGCGTCAGCAAGCGCGGTGATGGCTTGGTCAACGGTCTTGATGCTGACGTATGATTCTGCATTCGCTTCGAGCCAGTCGATAATCTTGGCCGTGTTCGACTGATTGTCCACCAAACCAATCGCCGCATATTCGCGTAGGCGTTCGATGCCGCGAAGACCATCGGTTTCAATTCGCAGGCGCTCGATGCGCCCAGAGACATCGGGCATAGGTATATTTCTCTGAACCTTGACCCACTCCGCTAACTCGCGTCGAACCTCTGGTGGGAACGTCTCCGGGTCCACTTCACGAATGCCATCGGTGAGGCCGCGTTGAGCGAGGGCACCGTAGAGCGCCGGGTTGGCCGTCTTCAACTTGTCGAGATGGATGTACATCACAATCTCTCGCGGCTCTGTTCTTCTTCGCGGTGCAAGCGTGCGACTTCTTGCTTAACCTGCTTGAAGATGTATTCTGGGTTGACGTTGCGGGCTTTCAAGTCCTCCACATCTTTGCGAAGGCGATCTCGCTTTTCCTGTGTGGTGTGTTTGAACTTCAAATGCAACGCGTTGATGGCAGCATCGATGCGGACGAAGGTTGCGGCATCGGCGTCCTTCTTCGCTTGTACGGCTTCTCCCTGACGCACACGCTCCGTGAAGTTGCGCTGGTCTCCCAACGGGTCCTGCACGGTTGGGCGCTCGCTTGCCTTGAGCAGCTTCAACTGGGCTGGTTCGAAGCCCGGATACCACTGTAGCTGGTCACTCGCGAGCAGATTCTTCGTGGCCTGCAAAAGCGCCGCTGGCGTCTCCCCCCATCCATTCTTCTTGCACTCAATGGCAAGCAGAATCAAATTCTGACTAGCGCGAAGGTCGCGATGGTCCAAAACCAATTTCGCCGGGAGCAAGAGGGCTGCAAACTCCTTGATGGTGTTCAAAACCTTCATTTGCTGCGGCGTCAGTGCTTGTGATTGTGATGACATTATTCCTTATCTCCAAATTGCTGTTTCAACTTCTCAATCTTCTCTGGCGTCATACGAACGTCTCGGGTGCCGAAGAGTTCTTGACTCATGTCTTGCCAGTCTGAAAGCGTCGGTACAGCCGACACAGGTATCGGCCTTGTGTCTTCGTACACCTGTGTCGCAATCTCTGCGCTTGTGACGATACGGGCGTGGGCGCTCGCCCAGTCCGGCCCAAGACCAGCACTTCTAAACGTCTTGTCCAAAAGTTCTCGAAGCGTTGACAATTCCTTGCGTAGTTCAACTACTTGTCGTTCTAGTTCGGCGTTGGTTGCCATTGTCCTTATCCTCGACCGAAGAGTCGGTCATCGAGTTGCGCTGCACTAAAGCGGCGCAGAAATTCGTTTGCTCTGTATGAGCGGAGAATCTTCTTGAGTTCGTCTGCGGTCATTTCCGCTGGGAGAAGTTCGTGCGGAAAGTAGCGATGCTGCTTTGGTTGAGCGGCCTTTTGCTCCTCGCGGATTTGCGTCACGCTCATCTTGTCAAGTCTCTGGCGCTCCACGATTTGCTCTCGACGCGCACGAACCTGTTCAAGCGATTGGAAAGATAGCTTCTTGATTTCGGTTCGCAAATCGAACGGAGTCATGATGCCCGTCAGCAATTTCTCGATGTCTGCAAGCACATTACGCTTCTGCATCTCAACTGGCTCGATGGCTACACGGTGTCCCTTGCCGAGGATGGTCGAGTCTGCTTCCACGGCGCTGCGGAACGTTGAGAGCGACGGTGCGATTTCGCCTTTCCCCACACCTAGAAACGTGGCGCAAATCTCGTCGAGCATCCCGTTGTTCGCCTCATTTCGAGGAATGATTAGGTATGCGCGATAAATTTCATCACGCCCGCGAGCGCACTCGGCTTCGAATGCGATAGCGTGCGCCTTGGCCTCAACTTCTGCTTTCGTTGGGAATCCCATTGGGTTGTTGCTCCTCCGCGCCGTGGCGCGTCTTCTTGATTCTTTGTTTCTTGATGCTGTGGACCGTGCCGTCTGCAAATTTGTAAACGATGGTCGTGTTGCCTTTGCCGCCCGTTAATTGTCGTGCGTCTTCCGGCAACGGCCCGGTCCACTCGCACAACACGCATCGGTAAGTGCTCTCGCTCATTGGTCTCGAAGTCTCCCAAAATTATCGTGGATGATTGACTGGGGCTGACCGAACTCAGTCTTCACACCAGTTGCAACTGCGCGGCTTCGATTTTCCAAATCTCGGCAACGCCCGCACAAGAACGTGATGCCGAGTTCGCGGTAACGCTGCGCGATGCTTGTTGGCACCGATATGCACCCTCCGCAGCCACACTGCATGGCGACGTAGCCGTTTCCGAATGAAGTGGGGTTTGACTTCGGCTTCATGAACTTCTGTTGAAAGTCATACACCGTCTTCGAATCGAGGGCGGTTAGATAGCCGTAGCGCATCAGAACTTCGGTTGGCTTGCCAAAGGCACGGACGGCTCGCTCTCGGAAGTCGCGTTCGTCCTCGGTCCAGAAGCGTTCAATAACCAGCACGATCATCTCGACGGTGCCGTGTGCCGTTACCTCTTCCTGCACCAGTTCAATCACGTCGGGCAGTTCCAATTCAGCCTGCTGTCCGTGGAGATGAAGCGCCATCAGTTCTCGTAGGCTCCATACATCTGATTGGCGTTCTTCCAATGTGGTTCGCTCAGCTTCCGGCAACTTGGCACGTTCGCCCTTCCAGTACTCGTGGTAGGTTGTGACCGCGCTTGCCTTCGCCTGTTCCGCCGTCTGCTGTAGCTGTTCTTTCTTGCGGGCGCGTTCATCACGCTTGCGCTCCGCATCGGCGGCTTTGCGAGCCGCTGCCTGTTCTGCTGTCTCTTCCTTCATGGTTTCTCCTACGAACTATACTTGTCGCTCTTGCCGTCTTTGCGAACCCACTTGAGCACTTCCGCGTTGATGCAGTTTTTCCACGCCAACATGAATGTGCCGAGACCGCCTGGTAGACGTTCCGGGTGAACAACGCGGCGGCATTCGCGCATACTTCCGGGGTTGGACTTGTTTGTGTGCTGTTTAGCCCACTGGATGATTGAATTTTCCATCGCTTGCACATGGGTCCACGCATCACCCGGGTTCAGCTTCTCTCGCACCCGCAATCACGTAGTCGCCAAACTTGGTCGCGACTTCAACCAACTCAGGGCCGACCACCAAAGTTTTGCCGTCATGATTCTCCGGTGCATTCGTGACCGCGAGGACCATGAGCAACTGCTTGACAAACTCAAGCACTCGGGTCGCTGAATCTTTCCCGTTGTCGAACGAGTACCACCATTGTTGAATTAGTGCGGCTGCGCTTTCGCTCAGTTGAATACTCTGTCCCTGCATCTGAGCGATTCGAGCGAGACGTTCGTACGACTTGTAAGCCGCCGCAACATCTGACGGCAACGGCTGCGGCGGAACTGGTGCGTTGTTCGTGGTGATAGAAATGAAGCGGCTACGCAGACCGTCTGCACCACCTCCCGTTCCAGTCCAAAGCATCGGATACTTACGAATGGTGGTGCCTGCCAAGATCGCTAGGTGCGCGTTCTCGACTTTCTTCTTACCATCGGCCTTGGTTCCACTGCCTGTGCGGTTGACTGAATGCAGCTTCAACAACTCGATAAAGAGCGTGGAGACACGGCCTTGCGATGTGCGGGCCTTCTCGAACACGTCGCTCAATTCATCCGGGTCCAGCAACGCCTTGGCCGATTGGTCCAAGCACAAACCCTTCTCGTAGTCCTGTTTCGCTTCCTTCGCAAGCTGAGTGAACTGCTCTGCAAGAAACTGTCCGCTATCAGCAGATGCCAACAACTCCGGCGTTCTGCACACGCGAGGCTTGCCATCGGCCTGCATCTTGATGATGCCCTCGATGATTCCCATCGCATTGCGGGCTTCGTTAATGCTAGCCGTCTTGCCACGGTTCGGTAGCGCAACCAATACGGTGTAAAAGCGTGGTTGGATGTGCGGCTCCATTCCGAATGTGTCAAGGCCAGAACGCAGAAGGCCGAAGTGAGTGAAGAGCGCGGCCTGCTTGAACTCGTATGGCAGACTTGGGAACAAGGCACGAGAAAGGTCTGAGAGCACTCCAGGCAACACCGGGCACTGCGGGAACTGTTCTTCTGTCTCAATGTCCAGCTTGGTTTCCGCTGCCTCTTCCTTGTCAAGCTGACGACGGAGCAGCTTCGCGTACTTTTCGTACTCTTCCGGCGTGGTTGGCTTTTTCTTATTACGGCTCAAGCAGTAGTTATCGACGAACAAACGGTCAGCCTCTGCTTGCGCTGCCAGTTCCTTGTCGCGGGAATCCATCGCGGCCTTACGAAGTTCGTCGCTATCTACGTCTGCTTGATACGCTCGATTTTCGAACGCCTGACCAGCGAAGTCCTTGGCGTCATCTGATGTGATGTCGAACTCGGCTAGTAGTCGCTCGACAGTCTTTTGAAAGCTGTCGGTCAGTCCTGCGAAGCGGAGCGCGGCTTTCTTGATTTCGTCGTCCGTGACCTCGTCGTTCGATTCTGGTTCAGACACAGCTTCTGCAACTGGTTCCACAGGTTCTGGGGCGGTTACGACTGGGGCCTCGGGTGCGGCTGACACGGTTGACGCTGTCGCCAGCTTCTCCAAGATCGCGTCAACGTGAACCTGCGCTTCCGGGAACGTGCATGGCACTCCGCTGGCAATCGCGGCCTTCACGAAGCGAATGTTGTCTGGTGATTGGTCTGCAACAAGCAAAGTCTCTGCGTGCGCCAAGATGTTTCCGATTGCGGCCATCACTGATCGCCCCCTAGCACTTCAACGCGCAGCGCCACAGGTAACTTGCCAGGAGGGACCGGGCGCATGTCCGGTTCAAACAACACCAAGCAATTCAACGACGGTTCCGGCCCGCTGATTACGCGGGACGCAAACAAGAAATATCTCTGCGGGGGATTGGTATCGGTTACAAGAACGGTGCCGACTGCTTTAGAGAAATTCCAACTATTTACAACGCCTAGCTTTTTCATTTCATTAGTCCTACGCCCGCGACTTTGTCACGGTGCTCACATCACCTACTTTCTCGGCCTGTGCCGCTGTGGGCTATCGCCGTACTTCAAAATGGTTCCGCTTCGAACCTCTTGCGACGTTCTTCTCTCAGTCGTTCCGCGCCGCCATCCGTCCAAAAACCGCCTGCTTCCGAACTGTGTTTGCCCTTGTGATCTTTTTGCAATTCGCACTCGAAGTCAGGACCGCCTTTCTCATCGGGGCGTGTGGCCCCACACAACTTCGTAACCTTCGCCATGCTGTCTTCCAAATCTTCATCGGTACCGTACGCTCCTGCGAGATTGGCTCGCGCTTACGGATTCACAGCCACTGCAAATTGGACAGCGACTACCAAACTCTCTTACTTCTTCGAACGAGTGTTTTCCTCAATGAATGTCTGGATGTCTCGGTAGCCCATGCGCTGCGCAATCGCCAAGGGTCCGTACGCAGCGACCAGCACTAGAATTTCACGAGGCGTGCAACGACGCAGAATCTCTTTCGTGTAGCGGAGCGACAAGTCTCGAACTTGGTTAATGTGCTCCACTATCTTGCTCCAACAATAGTTGGCGAATCCGGTCTTCGTCATACTCAACGGCTTGTTTCCACGCACGGAGCAACGCCAACTGTTCACAGATGTTCGCTGCATCTGCCCAGTCCGGCGCAACCAATGTGCGTTTCAACTCGGCCATTTCTTCGAGAAGGACAAGCAGTTTCTCACCTACAACAGTGTCCAGCCGTCCTTTGTCGCTCAGTGCCTCGGAAAATTTTCCGTCACTGATTGCGATGCCAGACCCTTTCGCAATCTTGATGAAGTTGCGGGCGGAGCATTGAATTTCACGCAGCCCGGTTTCGAGTTTTCCTTCCATCGAATAAGTTGCTGGCATTCTTCCTTCCTGAACAAACACGTTCATCAAAAACAGAGCAAGAAAAATCACGGACCTCGAATCAGGCCCGTGAATAAATTCGTTCAATCGAAATCAGGCAAAAATAAAAACGCAGCGGACTGAACGATTCAGCCTCGCCGCGTGGAGAGTGCTTCTAAACTTGTTGGGATGTCTTGGGGACACATACCCCTTCATAAGAACAGCTTGTCGCGTAACTAGTTATATTTCTGAGGGGGCGCTGCCAACGGAGATGCGTCACGCTCTCTTCCTCAATAGTACCGCCAATCTGGGTCATTATTTTCCCCATCCTTTGTTTTCAACAATATACGAACACGCGCTCTCAACTCCGGGTGGGCGTTATGTTAACCAAATATCAGGCGAAACCAGCGATAACAGGTCGGCCTAACATTGGCGTTGAGATCGTTCATGCTGACACCTTCACCTTTTCGCAATGACAGACGCGACTGGTTCCGTCACAACGACGGGCGTTGGGGTTTGGTGCGGCTGGCGACACCTCCGGTCGGTCGGGAGGGAGTCCGACCAAACCGGAAAAAGCGCGTCGTGCTGGTTTACGCGGCAACATTCGATGTCATGCGGCGAGCAATGTCCACCAACAGGTCGCCCTCTTTGACTTCGAATCCCACCGCTACCGAAACTTTCTCGATTGCGCCGAGATAGGCGGGGAAGTCGCTCATGGAAGACTGGTCGCTGATGGTTAGTCGCCCGATGCCGAAACTTTCTTCGATGATGCAGCACAACTTTTCCAAGTTTTGCTCGAAAGCTGGTGTTGCGTTTTGTGTCGTCATGGTTCTCTCCTGCGTCCTTGCCTTGAAATGTGCTGGCGAGGACTGATCGAAGCGGGTACACGTTGCGCGTCATGCCGCTACCGTCTCAAGATTGGTTTGTCTGAAACGATGCAATGCGTGTGCAGCCTGCCTCTCGCAACGAGCCTCGTCGGATGGGACTACGAATCGTCCCGTGTGCTGCTGCCAGATAGCAACGTGGTGGAGTTCGTGAGCCGCTAGCGCCGCGACACATTCCTTCCAATCTTGACAAACGTAGACGGAGGAGAGCCTGCCGCCGTAAGGCTTCCCGCGAATCAGGCTCGACTGAGGGAACTTGTGTGCGCGGGGGATGCGGAGGAACACGTAATAGTCCGCCGCCAAGTCGGGGTGCAACTCAACTCCGCACCACTCCTCGGGCGGTTGTGCATCCCACGCTTGTCCCGAAAACTTGCCAGAAGTATTTTTGACGTGAACATAGATTCTATCCAGATTGATTGGTTGCGTTGTATTCATGGAAGCTGCGAACTTGATGAGTTGCTCAAGTTCTGCGGTGGGGTAGGAAGAATCATTTTTAAGAATCATGCTGCGACTCTCTGCGAATGAATCCACGCGGCAACTTCCGACCAGCGGTAGTACACGACCTTGCGAGTGACCGGATAATGTGGAATGGGATTCGTGTTACGGCGGCGGGTCCACTCGTGGATGGTCGGGACTTTTACCTGGAGACGTTCAGCGAGTTGGCGTGGCGTGATGAAGCCCTCTTCAGACGAGGTGCCGCTAGTGCGTGCAGCGTCACCAATCTTAGAAATTTTCTTGGACGGCATACATAGGTAGCCTGCAAGATGGGTCATGAATTATAGCTGGCGTGAAATGAGCAAGATGCGAGAACCGGAAAGACTGGGGGGCGGGGGTGGAGACAGCCGGGGGTACCTTTTGGGAGCGCGTCGTGGTGACTGCCCCCGGTGCACTACCCGGGTAGCACGAAAGGGGACCCTAGCTAGGACACGTCCAAGAGGAGAGCAGGGCACCACCTTTCACGCAAACGAATCTCGCCATCGAGCCCTAGATGGGGGCTTTGGCGGGTGCCAGCCCCCCGCCCCCTGCCTTGCGTTGGCTTGTGAATTGCTGGGGTGGGCATGTGCTTTGCCCATTGCTGGGGTGGGCATGTGCTTTGCCCATCGTTGTTTGATTGCGTTTGCAGATCGCGGGGAGCGATCGTTGCCAGTTGCCCGCGCAAGTTCATTGTGCGTTGCAAAACGTTGCGGGGCGGGGGTTGCTTATTTCTTTGCGCGGCGCGTTTTCCAGCGTTCCACAAATTCTTCCAGCCCTTTGCGGACCACGTCGGAAGCGGTCGCACTCAACCCGGTCTCGCGTGCTAACTCCTCCGCGACTCGCTGTGCCTTTCGCCACAGATCGTCATCAATTCGAACAGGTCTGACTGGTGTTTTCATGCGCCAACTGTGCCACACGACGCAGTCCAGTTCAACAACGATTCGATGTATCGCGGTGCATTACACGTAAGTCCTTTGTCCTCATCACTACGAATGCTACAAAATCCGCTACTGACACATTCGCATTTTTAACTTGACTTTGTGCCACCAGTGTAATACACTGCATATACATGGAGGCTATCTATAGAATATCTCAAACCAAGTGAACTACTTAAGGTGCTCGAACATGCCCGTCAATCAGGGCCTCGCGAGCACGCCATGTTTCTACTCGCCTACGGCCACGCACTGCGTGCTTCCGAGATTGCCTCACTGACTGTGGAGGACATTCGCAACGGACGCATTCGCTGCAATCGTGGCAAAGGCTCACAGAACACCGTGGAAGAACTTCGCGAGCACCAACAGCCGCTGCTGAATGAGAAGCTGGTGCTGGCCGCTTGGCTACGCGAACGCGGCGATGGTGACGGCTCCATGTTTCTCTTCACCTCGCGCAAAGGCTCTCGCCTGACGCGCCAGCAAGTGTACAGGCTCTTCCGCCACTGTGCTGAACTGGCGGGCATCGAGGAGGGCCGTTTGAATCCGCACGTTCTGAAACACAGCTATGCTTCTCACTTGCTGCGCAACGGCGCGGACCTTGCGTTCGTACAGAAGGCACTCGGGCACGCGCACATTTCCAGCACCGTGCGTTACACACACGTCAGCACGTCGGAAGCGCAGGTCGTTTCGAACCGCATTCTCGGCAACGTCTTCGCAACCGCCTGACATTTTCAGATCGGTCCTCTGGCCCTCGGTCACCCCGGGGGCCTTTTCGTTTCCAGCCCGCCTAGCACTATAAGTGTATTACACACCGTATACAGCAGAGTCTTATGGAATATCGCACCATCTCCCAGATCGCCCGCCTCCGGGCTTCCCTGCTCGAATCCCGGCCATTCTAGGCGGCTGCTTTGGACCATTACCCGGACTCGCGACTGGACGTGTCATAAAACCACTCAAAGCGTCGGAGAAACCTGGCTTTTGTAACAAAATGCGACATCGCGACGTGAGTCGCGTCTGAAAGTCTGTTCCCTAGGAAATTGCCTGAGAAGGCCGTCTAACACGGCTCTCCCGGACGGCTCCCCAGTCATCGGTTTGTGATGAGCGTTTGGAGAATCGTCACCAGAAAAATGCCTATAAGCCCCATAGGTATTACTACTACCGACGACGCTTACCGAAAAATTGTAGATGTGTTGCAAACAAAAGGACTTATTTCGGAGAATCGTCACCAAGGGGTAGTGGAGGCGACGATTCTTGGTGACGATTGGCGACGATTTGGTGACGATTCTGGCGGCGATTCTCCCTGCCTTATCCAGCCTGTTCGAGGCACTCGGGCAGATCGTGAGATCAGTTCGCGGGGACGGCTGACAGTTAACATCGTATTAACTGACAACTCGCACGCCGCCCCGGCCATCAGGGCTTCCGCGACTTACGCGCTGCCAGAATCCTCTCACGATACTCAGCACGAACTTCTGCGACGGCGGCGAGGACTGCTTCTAGTGTTGGCATCTTACCCTCCCGCTGTAGCCGTTCGATCTCAGCCTTGAACTGCGTTGGCCCCATCTTCGGCTCGCTCATGCCTTCCACTTGTTCCTCCTCAATTTTCCGACTGGTCGCCGTAAATCTTCCAGAAGAGCAGCCCCGAGTCTCTTTCGTTCCGTCTCGCTCAGTCTTCGGATAGCCTTCATTAGCAGGGCTCCGATTTCATCCAGGGTCATGGGTTCGCGGTTAGAATTGGAGACCATTCAGTGAATGACCTCGCTTTTCGGCGTTTCCTCAGTCTCTTTCGGCTCGATGTCCCACACGATCTCGTGACTGAGTACCTGCACCATTCCGGCCATCGACGTATGGAATCCACCCAGCTCTTCCGAGTCTCCCCACAGGAGGAACAACGTGTGGACCAGCGTGCCCAACTTCATTCGAGGGAGTTCGCGTAGCTCGCAGCCGAGGAAGGTCGCGAGTCTTTTCTCCAAACGTGCGCGAATTTTTTCTGCTGCAAGTTTCTTATCCACGGGTCACCACCAATCCCTCGTCTTGAGCTATGTTTGCAACCGCGTCTGTCTTCATCACAGGAGCCTCCCGTTCTTCGGAGCTGCTTCCAATGTTCGAAGCAACAACTCACGCTGGCGAGAATTTAAGCAGGGCAGAAACCGCTTGATCTGTTGGATAAAGGAATCCTCAAGCACGATCTCGGACTGCCTCAAAGTCAAGAGCCGTCCCAAGCCAATGCCCAACCCAGCAGAAATCCTTGCTAGCGTTCTCAGACTCGGCTTAAAACTCTGGTTTTCGACGTGATGTAAGTGTCCCCGTGAAATGCCAGAACGCCTCGCCAGTTCTGATGCACTTAGCATTCTCGACCTCCGCAATTCCCGAATCACATTCGCAATCGACCTCACAAAGTGGCCCTCGGGCCCTGTGGTGCGTGCACCGATGCCGCGTGTACTCATCGCGACACCGCCAATCCATCTTTCTGAATCGCGTCGAGAATCGCCCAAACATACCGATGCTCAATGACCACGGCGTTGGCAAACCATTGGGCGTCTGTTGGGAGGTGCTCTTCGACCCAGGATTGAGCGGATTGACTGAGCGGAAAAAGTAGGAAAAGTGAACCGTGATTTTCGCAGCGGAAATCTGGTCCATTTTCCGTAGGAGAGGTACCTGAAGCTACAAACGAATCGTTATGCGAAGACATCATTCCTCCATTTAAGAGAAGATGCCCTCGAAAGTTTTTGGGGAAAGGCTAAGGTGGGTTTTGCCCCTAAGGCCGTATCCCTTCATTTCGAAGGTTAGCACCGTGGCCTTGTCTCTGGCTCGGTTGCTGGAGCGCTAACTGCACGCCCTCTCTTGATACAGATAAAAGCATACCATAGGCGATGAACGGCGATCTCACAAATTGTTCAATCGTGGACTAGCACACTGACAGTTATCGAAGGGCGAAAGAACGGCGCGAATCGGGCGGGGACAAGCGCGAGTTCGAGGATCGATCTTGCCTCAGCGGCGAGACATCTTCTGCGCCATTAGCAGGATAATCTTTCGATCCTGTTCGTTTGATTTCGCTAACGCCTGGTGTAACTTCTCAGATACCGCGAATCTTTGCCAAAGCTTCCCCCAAGTACCTTCGTCTGCGGACTTCTGCTGCTTGAGCAGAGGTGGCACTGTAGGCGGTTCCTCCCCTTCATAAAACAGTTGATAAAGTGGGACCTCGAACGTGCGTGCCATCTTTTCCAGCGTTTCGACGGATGGATTTCCTGCGGAAAACCGGCTTCACCATGCGCACCCTCCCACTCTCGGACTCAACGCGCACAGTAGCAAGAAGCCCGTAAAATCAACAAGTTCGCATATAGGAAGTTTGCGGCGCTCCCGAGCGCCGGAGATTTTGTAAGTCGCTGATTTTCTTGATGGTTCCTATGCAGCAACCAAAGTTGCTGTGCAGCACCCATTCTGGGGTGACGTGTCACCCCACTCCCGGCGCGAATGCGCCGCTCTTCCGGCCCTCGGTTAACTGCCTCCGCTTGAGCCGCAAGAAGGGGAGGGCAGCCTAATCCTGGAGCCAGATTTTCGCCACGCGCCCGCCTGTCCAAGCGTAGAGGATCGCCCACGACTCGTACCTACAAAAAACGATAACGGGCCTGGTGGCATGAATCTTCTTTTGGCCATAAACGTCTTGATACTCATCTGGGTCCTGACTCCACACCACCGGCACGGTTGGGCCGCCAGTGGCCAAGGTGCTGGTCTTCCAGGCTGTTTCTACCTGGTGGGCCACAACAAGTACCGAGCTGTCCTTTCCTTCGCCGTTCCCGATCAAAACCAAGGCTAGAGTCGGCTTCCCATCCCCGTAAAAGTCAACCTTGACCAGACCGGGGCAGCTGCCGTTGTGATCCTTCTGAAAGAACCCTCTGTCGTCATCTTGGAGGTCGGCCAAGGTGACGACCTTCTTTCCGGGATACTTTGTCGCAACTTCAGAGCGTAAGTCCTTGGGAAGATCGCAAGCATCAGCTTGTGACGCACCTACTGCCAGTGGAATGTGGAGAAATAGATAAAAGCCCACCACAGAGAAGAAAATGGATTTCAGCAACACGAGTATCTCCTCATCTTGAGTCACGGGAGCAACCGGGTTTGCAATCTGGAGTTTGCGGTATGCTGTTCGGAGCTTTCGGGCTTGGATGCCTGGGCGGAACGAGTTGTATGTGATAGCTGAAGCCCTGCGAGGTTGGGAACTTCAGCCCGCCCGGCCCCTCATCCAGACCCCACGCACCTCCGCATTTCCCCGCGCAACACCAGAACCAGCTCTTTGACATATCCACGGGCTTGATGTCCACGGTTGTGCCCGCTGCGTGTCCTGGGTCTGCGTGCGGCTCGCCAGGAAGAGGCGTGGTCGCAGTGACAGTTATCGTAGTTGGGCTGCCTTGGATACATGTCTCCAAACACTTCAGGAACTTGTCTAATTTCGGCGAGACTGGTGGAATCGGCGGTTTACCAGGTTTCGGTGGTTTGTAGGTGTATAAGCCAAACGGGTCGGCGAGATTCGTCGGGTTTCCGTTCACATAGTTGTAGAAATTCAGTCCAGCGTCGAACGCGAGAGGATCTTCGCTCAGGAATCGTCCCACCGCGAAGTCGTAGTATCGAGCGCGGTAGAAATAGAGGTTGGTCTCCGAGTCCAACTCACGAGCGGTGTACTGGAACGGGTTCACGAGCGAGCCGGAAGAGGCGGTTTGTTTGCCAAACGAGTCGAACGTGTAGGTCTGCGCCAGGGCACCAGCAGCGTTGCTCAACGATGTGACGGAGTCGAGGCCGTCCTGCTCGTAGTAACTCGTGGTGCCGCCGCGCAGCATGGCAAGAGGTTCATCGACCTCAGTCGTTTGCGAGTACCGCGCGACCACTCCACCGCTGCTGTTTGTTTCTTCGATTAGGTTGTCGCCGTCGTAGGCGTAGATGCTCGTGCCCGAACTGGAGGATTTGTAGATTCTTCTTCCGAAGGGATCGTATTTGAAGGTGACCGTTCCGCCGGAGCCGGGCAGCGTCACACTGGTCAGGCGGTTCTCGAAATCCCACGCGTAGCTTGTGGTGTTCGACCCAACCACCTTGGTCGAGGTGTTCCCGTTGTTGTCGTAGGTATACGTCGTGCTTGGAATCGAAGTCAGCTCGTTCGACGTGTTGACGCTGTATGGTGAAACACCTAGCGAACTGAGCCGGTTGCCGACCGCATCATAGGTGTAGCTTTCCGTAGTGGTCGAGTTCTGCGTCACACCTGTCAGCTCATAAATATTGTCGTACGTGTAGTTGCTGGCGGTGCCCGAAGGCTGCGGCGTGCGGCTGGTGCGGTTTCCGGTGTTATCGACGGCATACGCCGCGCCGTCCAAGGTGGTCGAGCCGCTCTGGTGCAGAACGCTTAGCAGATGCGAGAGGTTGTCATACGCATAGATGGACTTCAGGCCGTTCGGGCGCGTCATTTGCGTGCGGCGGCTGAGCGCGTCATAGCTGAAGCCGAAATTGCCGGTGCCGCTGAACGCCGCTGGCGGCGTCAGGGTTTGCAAGCGGTTCAGCGTGTCATAGACGTAGCTGGTTGACCCGCTCTCGGGATCGGTGAAGCCTGTACGGTTCGACGCCGCGTCATAGCTGTAGCTGGCTGTGAAGTTCCGTCCGGTCAGGAAGGCGTAGCTAGTGGTCGTGTTCGTCAGCCGACCCATGTTGTCAAACGTGAACTGGTAGGTGCCGGTGGGGTCCGTCACCTGGGTTAGACGCGAGTCGTTGTCATACGTATAATTCACGGTACTGTTATCAGGGTACGTCTTTTGCGTCAACCGGTTCAACTGGTCGTAAGTGTAGGTTATGAGCTGGTTCTTCCGGTCAGTCTTGCTAGTCAGATTGCCCACCGCGTCGTAGCCGTAAGTCTCGATGTAGCCGGAAGGGAAAGTCGTTTTCGTGACTCTGCCGAAAGCATCATAGGTAAACGACGTTGTGCGGTTGTTCGCGTCCTTGATGCTCGTCAGATTGTCTTCTGTGTCGTAGCCGTACGTGGTGACGTTTCCCGGAGCGGCAGCATCGGTGACCGTGAGCAGCCGGTCTGCATCGTCATACGTGTACGTGGTCGTTTTGTTGTTTTGATCGGTAACCGAGGTCCGCCGCCCGCGATAATCGTAGCCGAACGTCGTGGTGCCTGTGCTCCCGGGATACGTGATGGTCTTCAGCCTGTCCCCGGTGTCATAGGCAAACGTGGTGGTCTGATTGTTCGCGTCCTTTACGGAGGTGCGGTTGCCGTGGGTATCGTAAGCATACGTTGTCACATTGTTTTGCGCATCCGTAATCGTATTGATTAAACCCGTTGCGTAGTAAGTGAGCGTCGTAACGTTGTTCAGAGGGTCTTTGATTGTCAGCAGTTCACCCTTGCTGTCGTACGTGAATGTCGTCACGCTGGCCGCCGTGCTGCCATTCGGCGCGGGAGTAGTGACGGTTAACACGTTTCCGTTGGCGTCGTAAGTGTTCGTCGTGACATTCCCGAGCGGATCGGTCGTCGTGAGCACTTCGCCAAAGCTGTTGTACGTATACGAAGTCGTGGCGTTCCCCGAACCCGTTGGCACAGTGACCGAGGCCACATTCCCGTTGGAATCGTAAGTGTACGTAGTGGTATGCCCATTTTCATCGGTCCTCGACAGCACATGTCCTTGGCTGTCGTAGGTGGAGCTAATCGTTCCCCGCAACGTGCAACTGGAGCAACCTGAACCTTGCGACGTGGAAGGCACCCAAACCCCTCCAGCTTCGACAGACGTGTAAGTCGTCGAATTGCCAAGAGAATCCGTCAGATGCACCGTAGTGGTGAGCGCGAAAGTTGGTCCAATACCAGAGATATTTGCCACAGTCACCCAAGCTGGGCCGGTGGCAATCCCCGAAGGTACAGTTGCCACAATCTGCGTATCACTCCAACTGCTGATGGCTGTGGCTGTTGCGCCGTAAAAGTTCAGTGTGCTGTTGCTCTGCGTCGCTCCAAAGCCGGTTCCGGTGATTGTTACGGTTGTACCGATTGGACCGCTGTTCGGAGAAATGCCAGTGACAGTGAGCGGCTGAGAAACGGTAAATTGCACGCCGTTGCTTGTCACGCCGTCTTCGGTGACCGTCACGGGACCTGTTGTTGCGTTCGCTGGCACCGTGACCGTCACACTCGTGTCGCTCCAGGAATTCGCACTCGCCGCTATGCCATTGAACTGGATCGTGCTGCTGGCTTGGCTTGAACCAAAACCAGAGCCGTTCAAAGTGACCGTGCCTCCTACCTGAGCTGCCGGGGGCGTAATACTACTGATCGCCGGTTTGATTACGTTAAACGTGACGCTTGAGGGGCTAGAGATAGAATTCACTGTGACAGTAACCAGACCCGGTCCCGCCGGGGCCGCGCCGGGGACAACGGCGACGATTTGTGTGCTGCTCCAGCTGGTGATGGAGGTTGCCTGTACTCCCCCAAAACTTACGGTGCTAGTTCCTTGAGTAGCTCCGAAGTTCGATCCCGCGATGGTGACTGATGTGCCTGTTGGACCCAGGCCCGGTGACACACCGGTGACAAAAGGAGAAGTCCCAACGGACAGCGTCACATTGTCGAACGTAGCAGTGCCAAGGGCTGAGGTATTTCCACTGCTCGCAGCGAGACCCGCGTGCACGTTTTGCGCCATGCTTATTGTTTGACTCGTCCCAATCTGCGTCCAGGTCACGCCGTCTGTTGACGTGTACCCGTTAAACGTACTTCCGGTCCGCACGACCTTCACCCAAAACGGAGGCGTTCCACTTGAATAGAGCTGACTAGAGCCGCCTCCATCAGTGGTCGTGCGTTCAAACATACGTATGCTCGACCCGTAGTCGGCTGTCATCGCATAAGTGGATGAATCGTTGAGCGTCTCGCGGATCATCACTCCGGCCTCAGCCGGTGCACTGACGACTCTTGCCACAATAGTTCCGTCGCCCGACAAAGGTTGGTAAACAAAATGGAACGAATCCGTGCCGTATCCAGACAAAATCCCCTGTCCCGCTGCTTGTAGGCTGAACGTTCCGTTCGCGTAGGTCGCGTCCCCGTCGATCCCCACCTGACCCACGTCCCGATCCAGCCAGGAAGTCGGTAACGGTTGAGTTGTCACTTCGAATTCTACCGAGTTGCTATCGTTCATTCCTGGCGCAACCGAAACCACCAAATAGCCAGAAGTTGCACCCGAAGGAATGGTGATGACGATTGAAGTGTTGCTCCAGGAACCGATCGTCACTGGAACGTTGTTTATGGTCACTAAACTGCCGTTCTGCGAGGCCCCGAAACCAGACCCGTTAATGGCTACTTGGCTGCCCACCGAACCCATCGTGGCGGAGACAGTGGTGATCACTGGCGCTGGAGCTGCCGCTGAACTGACAGATACGTTATCGAACGTAGCGGTGGCAAGGGAGGTTGTGCTGTTACTGCTGACAACCAATCCAATGTACACGTTTTGTGCCATGCTGATCGTGTGGTTCGTTCCCACCTGATACCAATTCACGCCATCTGACGAGGTATATCCATTAAATGTACTGCCGGTACGGACCACCTTCACCCAAAACGGTTGGCTTGTGGTGCCGTAATACTCAAAAGAGGGGCTTCCACCCGTGGTCGTCCGATAAAAGAGGCGCAGGCCAGCACCATAGGCAGCCGTAAAAGCGTGTGTTGCCGCCTGATCCAGCGTCTCGCGAATCATCACTCCGGCTTGCGTGTACGTACCTTGCATGCTCACCACTCGCGCCACAATCGTCCCGTCACCTGTCAATGGGAGGTACACAAAATTGAACGAATCTGTGGCCTGGCCAGTCCCGATCCCCAGTCCCGCACCTTGGACAGTGAAAGTTCCGTTCGCGTATGACGCATTTCCGGCCAAGCCAACAGTTCCGATATCTCCATCTGTCCAACCCGAAGGAATAGGCTTTACCGTGAATAAGGGACTCACAGCCGTCTGGCCGCCAACCGTCACGGTGAAATATCCTGACGATCCACTGAGCGGCACAATCACGTCGATGGCCGTATTGTTCCAGGCGCGGACCACCGCGCTGGTTCCATTCAATGAAACTGTGCTGCTGCCTTGCGCCGCACCAAAGTTTGTGCCCTGCATGAGAACAGAATCACCAAGATTGGCTGTACTGGGAGAAAGCTGCGTGATCGAAAGGGTCATCGTTCCTTGCGCTGCTGAGCCTACGGAGTAAAAGGTCGAAGGTGAATTTTGGTTGCTGTATTCCGTGGCGATCCAGTCAGCGGAACGGGCAATTGTGGAAACTCGAAATTCATCCATATTTCCATGGTGGTAGTACGAAGGCCACGCACCGATGTCGATTCCCGATTGAAGAGCCTGAGGAGCGTTTGAATTGACACTGGAGGTCGCGAGACTGCCGTTCAGGTAGATGTAATGAGTTGTGTTCGAAGCGTTGTATTCGAGAACGACGTGGGTCCAAGAACCCAGGTAACTGCTGTAACTGGTGCTGAGTCTTCCGCCGTTAGCCCAGCTTCCATAATCCCAATAGAGAGTGCCGTCTGACCACGGCGCGCTCGCAACGATTCTGTTGGGATTGTCAGCCGCCCCGATTGTAAACGCGCACGCGGACTGCAACTGGGAACTCGTCACATAATTCCAAAATGAAATCGTGATCGAGGAACCCGAGGAAATACTTAACGACGAATTCGAAAGGTAGTTGTTGGAACCGTTGAAACTTGCGGCTCCGTCAACTTTGCCCGCAGTCGCCGCAGTACCGTTGTTGTTGGTTAGTGTGTACCCGTTGGAAGTAGAATCCGTCCCACTCAAACTCGTGCCGTTCGGCAGATGCCAGACCCCCTTGTAGCTCGTATCCCAGACCGCGTTCTTATTCGATTGGTCTGTTGAAATTGAAGAGTTTCCGTAAAACAAGTAAAAGACGGTGTCGGCGGTGTGAGACACCGTGGGAAGTTTCACCCAATAAACGATAGCGCCGGTTGAAGGATTGTAGCTTTCCTGCTCGAACGACAGCGGATTCACTCCGTTCGCATCAGACGCGAAGAGGATGTCATAACCATTCGCGTTGGTCACATTGCCGCCGTTCGCAGTGGTCGCCAAGTATGAGTAAGTTCCAGAAATCAGCACCGGGAAATTCGCCTGATCCGTGTTGGGAACCTTCGTGTGATCGATTGTGATGGCACGACGGTAGAGACAGCCGTTGGCCCAGCCCTGCGCTGCCGCTGGGACCCGCCCCGCCAACGAAATCAAAGAGAAGAACGAAAAAATTACGAACGACTTATGCCCCACGCGCATGGTGAGTGTCCTCCGGTGGCCCAGCAATTTTGATTTCAGCCCTCACAATTTAGCGACAACGAGAATTAATTACGGGTAAGTGATAGTTAGCGCTTCGACGCCGCCCGCTCGCGACGAAGTCAATCCGCGCCCGCTGCTGTCGTAGGTATGAGACTCAAGCACCTTGTTGTTGGAGTCCGTTACCGATGTGATCCGGGACTGGCTGTCGTATGCGAACGTCAATGTGGACAGGTCGGGATTCGTCACCTGGCTCAAGCGGTTCTGAGTGTCGTAGGAGTACGACAAAGTGAGGCTACCGACATCTGAAGAAACTCCTGTTACCAGATGGCTGGAACCATTTGGATACGTAAAGGTAAGGTGCCGTGACGCTGCGTCAGTGACTGTCGCGAGTCGATTGGCGCTATCGTACGTCAGTGTTGTCGTGTTGCCGTTCCGGTCGATGATGGTGGTTAGCATTCCGCTTGTGCTGTCAAAGCGTCTCTGCTCTCCATTCTGAAAGGTGATCGTGATGTACGGAGTGGATGTGCTGGGCGGTGTTAACGTGACGGAGACGTTCTGGGGCGCTGCAATTCCCCATGTACCAGGTGCGCTGCTGGTGGTCCCAAACGCCCAAATACTGCCGTCGCTGCGAAGGTAATAGACGTAGTTGTCGCTTCCGACGAACACTTGTTCTTCGTACGTCGAGCGCCAGTTAGGTCCAAATAGTCCGACTTGATGAGCGCTTTGACTGGCAGGCCACGTACTGTTCCATGTTCTGACCAGGTTTAATCCACTGCCCAGCCCAGGGATTCGAATGTCTTTTTGCTCGATGTAGGTGTTGCCTGTAGCTACAGAGATCGGCTGTCCAGCTTTAGGACAATGAGGGCATGGAGGATTCGGCGGTGCGCACGTAGCTTTCCACGCCCAGATCACGTAGGTGTAAGTTCCTGGATACGCTGCGTAGTAAGCCCATCCGAACGGAATCTGGAGCGGGAACCACCAAGTCGTAGTTGCCAAGCAGCTTGGCGGGGCCTGAGCCGTCGCTCCCGGACTCAAAACACAGCACAGCGCCGCCAAAACCAACACCACAACACATCGCTTCGAGCACACGTCAGCCTCCATGTTTCCTGCGTACTTGATTTGCGTTAATGGTCTTGCAAACTACAACGATAAACGCCAACTATAAGGAGATGAGAACCTTTTGCTGCCCTCAATACAGCATCCAACGGGGCGGGTGGATCGCCAACGTTAGCGAAACCGATCCAATAAAAAAAAGCAAACGGACTCTAAGCTGACTCTAATGAAGGCGCGATTCTGCAAATAGCTATCCTTGCTGTCAATAGTACCCTGATCAAAAGATGCGATAATATCTTGCCACCCTGTGCAAAGCTAAGATAAGTAGATATTTTATCTTGAACTTATCTTGTGGAAATCGGGAGAGGCGCACTTCATGCACGGGCCGTGGCCGCGTGCGACAGCGAGAAAATCGAAGAAGTAGCAGAAAAGAACACGAGTTGTTTGTGGCCTCGACAGGTTTTGGCGGCCTATCAGCGCTGGATAGATTCGGACGACGTTAGCACGACGCAGGAAAAAAGCGCCGGGCCCAGAGGAATTCTGCAAGGATGAAATTAGAACAACTCAGCGAACCGCCATCTTCTGTGCCATGTGCATCACGAGCTTGCGGTCTTGCTCGTTGGCTTTGCCCAAGGAGCGGCGAAGTTTGCTGAGATACCGCGCCTCTTTGCCTGAGCTACCCCATGCGATTTCATCTGACGATTTTCTCTTGAGCAAATTTGGCAACTCAGGAGGCTGGTCGCCTTCGTAGAAAAGTTGATAGAGAGGGACCTCGAAAGCACGCGCCAGCTTTTCCAGCGTCTCAACAGCGGGAACGGTATGGCCGTTCTCGACACGGGAAATGTAACAGCGAAGTAAGCCGGTGCGCTTTTCAACGTCACCTTGGGAGAGCTTCTTTGTCTCGCGCATTTCGCGGAGCCGGTCGCCAATAATCATGGCGGGATTGTTACATTGAGGGGGTCTGGAAGGCAAGCAAGGTGAGCACTTGAAAACCACTTTTCCGGTAAGCGTTAATCAGGACTTGGAACTACCTTCGGCTCTCCCGTTACAGTGCCCTCTGCGCCTATCCTCACTGCTTGTCGTAGACAGAATCAGTGCTGTAGTCCTTGCCGTCTGGCGTCTTTCCCTTTGACTTGACCGTCGAGACCGTTCCGTCCTTTGAAACTTCTGCTTGGGATTTCCCAATTTCTTTGCCACTCCTCTTCAATGTTGCTTCAGCTTTGTTGGTGCCGATGCGCTTGATGGCGATAGTGTCGGCACCCCCGGGCATTCCCGTACCAGTGATGGGGTAATCCTTGCCGTCGTAGTTGACAGTAAAGCTGTACGAGAAGGGCGTTCCATCAGCGCCGATTCCCTCAAAGTCGTATTTTGCGCCCTCACCTTGCGCTACAACCGTCCTCGTCTGACTCTTTGGTCCTGGTCCGGGTTCGAATTTCGATTTTGCGACATTCAGTTTCCAGGCACCCACAAAGGGATTGCCTTGGGCCAACAGTGGCGCAGAGGCGACAGAAGTGAGAACAAGAAACGAGAGGGCGATCAGGGATCTTTTCATGTGAGATTCTCCTTGGTCTCGCCTAGGCTCCAATTTCTGTTTTGCCTCAGCGGTGGCGAATTATGGTGGCCTCAGGCTTTTGGAATCAAGCTATTTATATTTCATTCCAGCAGTGTGCACGGCGGAGGCTCTGACTCCTGGAAGGAGGACATTCCACTTGCCTGGCTAGTTGGGTTACCGAAGATGTAAAGTAAAACTTCACTTGTACGATTACGGCGTTAATCGTCCAAGTGACCTATGCGCCCGCCTGAGTCCGGCCCAACTGGACTCCTCAGTGCCCTCCGTTTATGCTTTCGCCATACAATCAAGCCGTAATGTGGTCATTGGAACCAAGTCTACTGATTGGCGCAGGGGTACGGCAGTGGCAACGAGACTGATTTTGAACGGAGGGCGCATATGCAAAGGTATTTCGGCGCGCTAACAATTGTACTGCTGCTTGGAATGGTATGGGTCCGGGTCTTGCTGATGAGACGAAAAGGGATAGAAGCGATGAATTTCGGCAAAGTAGACAAAAA